>Ga0209302_10000568_pt1 | contig 21419 bp, 22 predicted proteins | sample ArcOceMetagenome_2_FD_187445 | JGI IMG/M metagenome (GOLD analysis project Ga0209302, IMG submission 187445) | Marine eukaryotic phytoplankton communities from Arctic Ocean - Arctic Ocean ARC135M Metagenome (SPAdes) (version 2) | ecosystem: Environmental > Aquatic > Marine > Oceanic | place... | reverse complement strand
TTTGTTTTTTTAATTTTTTATTTTTTATTTTTTATTTTTTTTTTTTTATTTTTTATTTTTTATTTTTTATTTTTTTTGAGTTTTGTTTTAAAGTATCCATTCACCATTTACAAAGTTTGGACTGTGTGATTCAATATAATCCCAAACAGTTTTAACTGCGTGTTCAGGAACTCCAAAAACTTCAAGTTCACCTTCAAATAATTTGGTATATATAAAATCATCATAAGTTGAAATTTTTTTCCTTGCGATTGCTTTTTTTATGTTCTCTCGCATTTCTTGAGTAATGTTATTGTTTTCTGCGAATATTTCTCCAAGAGCATTCACGAGTCGATTATCAAAGCGATTTAATCTTTCGTTAATCTCTTCACTTATCATTTCTTGTTCATTTGCTTGGTCATCAAAATTCAACCTGCGTGGAAGAAGAGGAACAATGATATCTTCTTCCTCTTCTTCAGATTCGGGTTCTGTATCTACTCCATCTTCCAGAGGAGGTAGAGGAATATAATCTGGTGCATGTTCGTGAACATTACGTCGAGGAGCTGGAGGAGGTTCAAGGATAACTGCCGGTTGACGTTGAAGAACTGGTGGTTGTGGTCGAGCATTTACAATAATCAATTCTTCTTCCGCTTCTTCATGTTCATCTAAACCATTTCGTATGTTTTCCATATACTCGTCGACAAGGATAAACTCACTATGGTTTCGACGCTTTATATCAAACTGATTGAATGGTCGTTCACCATGTCCAAGAATATCTAGAAATGGGTTGTCATACAATTCAGTTTGACATGAAACATCACAAACACTCAATCCAAAACGGTTGTCAACTTCAAAGTCTCCTTCGCATTCATCAAAGAGAAACTCAAGCATCCGGGTATCTCTATTCCATGAAGCACAAGTATGGAGAACAGAACCGTAGTTGAAACGTGGTTCACGATTATAGTTTACCAGTTTTTCAACATCTATATTGCGTTCCTCCAAGTCTTGCACAAAATTCTTTGCTCGAACAAGATCACCTATGATTACCACATAATGCATATAGTAAAGGTGATGAAGATAGTGAGGGATTCTTGCATATAAACACGCATTCTTAAAGTCTATCTGTGATACTTGTGGAATCATTTTCTTTGCGTGTGAGAGAGTTCCTTTTTCCTCTTCATAGTTCTTTCTCTGAAAAGGTTGGTCGTTCCTTACAAAGGGCATGTTTTGGTTAACCATGATGTTGCGTAGATTGCGTAGATTGCGTAGATTGCGTAGATTGCTATGTTTTCACGTATTCAGATATTAATAACCTCCTCAAAAGTACTTCAATTTTTTGTTTGTGTTAGTCAGACATTCAGATTGACTACCAAATTCATACAAGCACAAACCAATGAAAATTAATTACGAAATGTGAATTAATGTGTATAAATTCTAAAAAATAAAAACAGTAGATAAATATTTAAATAAATCTACTATTTTTATATAATGGAAGACCTTTTTAAACAAGTAACACAACTTGAAATGATGGAAAATCACGATATTCTTAGAAATAAATTTTTAAAAAAATTTAAAGTTGACTTTACTAATTTCACTCAAATATTGAAACTACCAAGCGAAGAACAACAAGATGAATTGTTAGAAAGACTAATTCATTTTTGGAATAAAGATTATAACAAATTAAAAAATATCACAGAAAAGGACCTTGATGTATGTGCTCAAATTATTATCTACGAACACACGGTTCATCCCAATTTACAAGCAGTTATTAACTCTTTACCTAGTGATAGACAAGTGAAGTTAATAACAAACGCCAAACAAGTATTTGATAAAGATGTTAAAGATAAAAAACCAAAATCAAATGAAGAAATGAAAAAAATTAATGATAGTTTTTTGCCACCACATTTATTAAAACATAAGAAATCATAACAACAAATTTGTAAAGAAATCAGTTAGTTTTATCAAATCTTTAATTCTTGCTTTGGGTATCAATGTAATCCCTTGTCCACGTTTACTGTGACTAGCTTTTTTAAATACTATATCTTCAATTATATTTAACTCATCTCTATAATATTTTTTTAAATTATGACGATTAATTCGATAAGCACCTTTGTAAATATAACGATTATAATTATAATCTTTATATATTTTTATTCTCTCTCTGAATGTTATTTTATTTTTTAAAAGTCCAATACCATTTACTTTATTATTGGAATTATTCATTTCAATAATAAATGTATTAGCACAACTCGGTATAATTTCACTCATCTTCATAGGAGTTCCATAAATACAACCATTATATTCATTATTACGACGGCATTTTCGATTTTCATGATATGTTTCACTATTGAATCTTGTAGAGGCAATAAATATTGTCCCCTTATCTTTTGTTCTCAGCATATCAACATTCTATTAAACAATTAAAGAGAGATTAATAAAATCAATTTTTTAAAGAATGATAATCTTTATGAAAATTAATAATATAATTTCTCTCTTCATTTGTTATTCCAAAATAGTCAAATATTATGGAATCTGTTAATAAATCTGGAAAATCTTCAATATTAAGAATATTTGGTAAGAATGTGAATGCTTCCTTTTCTAAATATTTCATTCTATATCTTGTTGTTTCAAAGACATAGACAACTAATTTTGAACTTAAAAATTTTTGAAGTAATAAAAATTCTTCATGTGTCTTATTTTTAATAATATAATTATCTCTCGATGAAACTCCATATATACCTGATACATCATAGAAAGGAAATCCATACATTTTATGGGCAAGAACCAGTTTCTTATCGTGTGAATATCTTAATTCTTTATTACTATATTTAAATACTAGTTTTGGTTGTAATCCATCAAGATGACAAGTATGAATATTTATACAAGGACACGCATTTGTTTTTACATCTGAAATAAGAGTATGTTTGGAAGGTAAATTTGTTTTTATAACATCAATAAAACCATATTTTTCAACAAAGGGTTTTAACTTATTGACTATTGTTACACCACATAGAGGAATAGGTTGATATGGAGAACAACTCGTTTTTACATAGGTATTGGAAATTGAATCAAAGAGAGAAATAGAAAAATCAGAAGGTTTTTTCTGTAAAGTAAAAAAACAAGTAGGAGTTTGTGCGTTTCCTTTAAAATATTTATTAGTCTCTGTATTCGTTAAACAAAAACACTTGAGTAATTGGTAGTTACAAAGAAACTCGTGCATATTTGCCTTGTCTTGTTTCATCCAAAGAGAAGGAATGATTACATTTAGGTATCCACCTGGTTTTAAAAGAGAGACCATTTTTTTAATGAAAAAAGGCCATACAGTTTTACCATCTTTTTTCTTACTTATATTTTTATTAGTTGGAGTTTTTATATTACCAAGAATATTATAGGGAACATTTCCTATTACCACATCGAACTCCCTATTTGGTTTATATTCTATAAAATCTTCCATTATTATATTTGCATCACTTGAAAAGTATTTGATTAAATGATTTTTAAAATAAGAGTTTACCTCTATCATAGATAAATTCTTTGTTAAAATGTGTTTTACTCTTTTTTGAGGATTTGGAATCGCCTGTTCAAACCCTACAAATAATTTATTGAATAAAACCATTGAAAAATAACCATAACCAGTCCCAACGTCTAACCAACTTAACTTTGTATTTGAAAATACTTCATCAGGTAACTGAGAAAACATTTGTTTTATTAAAACAAAGTCAGTAATCACTTCTCCATAATTTTCCTTTCTCTCCTTGGGAACTTTAAAATGTTGTTCTATACTTATTAAATCAAATAACATTACTGATTAATGTGATATTATTTAATAAAATTAAATGTAATTAGAAAATATCTTTATTTTTTAAAATAAAGTAGATAACATCTTTGTAAAAAGGACGGAATAAATACAAATTCTTTTGTAATTGTTCTATTTCTATCCAGGCAAATTTATCTTTTTCAAAGAATCCATTATGTTTTTGAATCAAAGAAGGGTCTACCTTTTTTATAAATCTATAATTATTTTCTAAATAATTAGGTAAATTTTTGTTGTAGGGAATGTTCATAAAATAACAATGATAGTTACTTTTTGTTATATATTTCTTATCAGTTTTATTTACTAATTTTTTTAACTTTGAAGGAGAACCGAAAAATCCAGATGTTTCTTCATAACCTTCACGAATAGCAGTTTCTAAAATAGTTTCTCCTTTTTCTTTTGAACCTCCAAAGTCACTCCAAAAACCTTGACTATCGTATTTTTTTTTTAGGTCAATTGTTTCTCTAGCAAATAAAAAAAAGATATATTGCTTTTTATTAATAACTTGCGTTGAATATGGAAGAATACCGGCCATATATATTAACTAAACTTAATTTTTTTAATAAAGTTTGAACAATCTAATAAACCAATATTATAATTATTTGTATATTTTGGAGGAAGATTATTATCTGGGTCAATGTATGCCCCGGTAGTTTTCCATAAATCCATTTTACACAAATCATTTTTACCTAAACCATATTCTCCAAATAATTCAAAAAAATTATAACTACCATCTCTTACTGTATACATACTATTGTAAGTTTGAAAATATGCCGGGTCAGCACAGGTTGCATTACTACAATCAGTAGAAGTATACGCAGGAATACAAATATCATTACCTAAAATAAGTTGTCCACGCAAATTAAAACTTCTAAAATTTATTACACTATCATTATTTTTACTAAAAATAACACTTCCATTATAATTACTTGAACTACCAGTAGCAGCTTCTGTTTTTATAGAATTATAAATACTTTGTGCTTTTTTTCTATTAATATAATTACTTGCTGTTAAATCAGCTTTAGTATTTCTTAAACTTCTAGCAGGGTCCATATATACTATTTAAATAAATTAATTATACAAACATTGTAATTGAAGAGAAATAGTATAGTCCATATTATGTAAATTCATTTTACGACCATATGGGTCAATTAACTTAATACGCAATTTACTAATTTTAACTGGTCCGTGATACATACGAGTTGTACTTTGAGCAGCATTTATCATCAAAGGACCATTTGAAGTTTTTTGTGAAATATCAATTGGAACACGAGCTAAAACGTTTCCTTGAAGAGATGAATTATTAAAGGAACTAATATAAGTTTGATTGTAGTTGTTATTGTAATCGTCTACTACAATAAAGAAATAGCGAGGACTTTGTGGGTCATATACACCTTCACTAATATAAGAAACATTTCCACTATTATCTGATGCTAATGGAGTATCAACATATTGACCAAAACGATAACCAAGAAGCCAACCTAATTTCAATTGAAGAGGTCTTGTGTCAACTACATTTGGGTCAAACTGAGGTATTGTTGTAGCATCTGGTTTCAAGTTAAAATATACTCTTAACCGTGTTTCTTTATCACCAAAATTTCCACTTGGGTCTTCAAGACGAAATTCAGAGCGGTATGAAAATTGGTCTACTACAAATGGTGTTAAAAAATTGTTTCTTGTAAAAGGTAATGAAAAACGAATATAAGCACCAGACCCAGTTGTTGATTGAAGTGGTAAATTTGTAGATAAATCATATTCAATAGAATCATTTATTGCTTTTTCAATTTCTTGACCTGTTGTAAGAGGAGGAGGATAGAAATAATTTCCATTTTCTACAACAAATTTTCTTAATTGTGCTCCACTCACATCTCTACCATCATAACTTAAACCAGAAGGGTCCCAAATATGAAAATAATTATTTCCATAAAATGAATCAATATTGTAAATTGTAGAAGGAATTTGAATACTACTTATTGACATAGATATAACTTTTTCAATAGGTTCTGGTAAATCAATAATAATATCCTCTACATCAGTAGCATAATATTGTTCTCTAAATCTTGTATCAATATTCAAAACTTTATTTATTGTTTGAATATTTTGTTGATTTATGGTTTGTTGTGGGTTACGTAGTTGTAAATTTATTGGAGTTCCATTTAAAAATTCATTACCACTCATTTATATATACTATTTTTTATTTTTTCCTATTTTTTACAAATTTAATTATTTAACATAGAAGTTACTTGAAAATTAATAGTATAATCCATATTGTTAAAGTTCATTGTTCTTCCATATGGGTCTAATAATTTAATTCGTAATTTACTGATTTTAACAGGACCATGATAAATTCTTGGCGATGAAAGAGCATAAGAAAACATCATAGGACCATTTGACTGTTTATAAGAAATATCAATTGGCACTCTTGCAATAACATTTCCATCCAAAGTAGATTTATTAAAATAACTCACAAAACTAGAATTGTAGTTTTTGTTATAATCATCTACTAAAATATAAAAATAGCGTGGATATTGTGGGTCATAAACACCTTCACTAATAAAACGATTTGCTTTACGAGTTTCTGCTACAGCAGTTGTATCGTCATATCCACCAAAGCGATAACCAAGAATCCACCCTAATTTTAATTGAAGAGGTGTTGGGTCAACTACACTTGGGTCAACATCTGGCGTTGTTGTAGCATCTTTTTTTAAATTAAAATAGATACGGTTTTCACCTGTGCTCCCTGTACCTTGAAATGCAAAACGAGAACGATAAGTAAAAATATTAAGAGAAAAAGGAATTATCATATTATTACTTGTAAAAATACTACTAAATGTAACATATCCGTCATTTGTTGTTTTTAAAATAGGTTTATTTGTATTAATATCATATTCTATAGCATTATTTACTCCAGCTACAATTTCACCAGCACTATCTGTTGTTCTAACATAAAATCCTGTTGGGTCAGTAATACTAGAATTATTAGAACTAGGATAACTATAATTACCATTAATAATAACAAATTTACGCAAACCAGCACCAGTTACAGTATGACCAGGAACACTATATCCACTTGGGTCATAATAATGAAAATAATTATTATTGTAAAAAGCATCAATATTATATATGGTTCCTGGAATTTGAATACTTGATACATTTAAATTAACAACATTTTCTAAAGGTTCAGGTAAATCATATATAAAATCTTCTACATCTTTTTTATAATATTGCTCACGATAACGTGTATCAATTGTAAATGTTTTTGTTACAGTTTGTAAATTCATTTGACTTAAAGGTTGCTGTGGATTTCTTAATTCTAATGTAATAGGAGTTCCTGTTAAATTTTCCATACTTATAATTTATAAGTTGAATTTAATTTAAAATAAATAACAATATTAATTATTATGTATAGTCTGTATTTTGATGGGGCATCAAAAGGAAATCCTGGTCCAAGCGGATGTGGAGGAATTATAATAGACCATAATTCTAATAAAAATCAATCAATTACGTTTACTAATTATCTAGGTAATGAAACAAATAATTATGCTGAATATATGGGTCTTTACTATGGTATGTTAAAAGCCATAGAAATAAAAGCAGATAATTTAGAAGTGTTTGGTGATTCAAAATTAGTCATTAGTCAATGTAATGGTGTTTATCAAGTAAAAAGTGAAAAGTTAAAAAAAATATATGATAAAATCAAAACACTCGAAGAAAATTTCGAGTCTATTTCTTACATTCATTTATATAGAGAGAATAATAAGATTGCAGATAAACTCGCAAATGATGCTATAAAATATTTAAACACTAGTATACATTAGTAATAATGATTGAGACAGAAGAACAATTTTCCGAGTTTATTAAAAAACAAAGATATATGGTAATTTTTCCTGATGAGTCATGTAAAATGTATACTAACTTGCGTGATGTATCAAATGATACAAGTATAGACCATTCTACAATTTGTAGAAATCTAAAAGAAGATATTCATACTTTTTGTTATTCAAAAGTAAATGATTTTTTATTTTACATTAGAAAAATAAAGAAACTATAAATCTAACTCTTCTTCTTGTTCTTGTGCTGCCATACTATTAAAAAATTCTTGTAAATTATATTCCATTAATTTTAATTGTTGAAGTGTAAAAAGTTTAAATGACCTGCCATCATAATCATCTTCGAGTGATTTTAACTTATTATAACCATATTTTTCATCATATATAGCTGCTTTAATTAATTGTTGAAGAGTATTGTTTGCTACTGGTTGTTCTTCTGGTAGAGATGGATTTACTAATTTAATATTTAATAATGTATCTAAAAACCTAATAAAATAGTATGATTATATTATAGTAATGTCTGACAGTTCAAAATTATTAAATATAGATAATTATACTATTAATGATTGTATTAGTTTAATAGAATTGTCTTTACCTGTAACTCAAGATGATATTAATAAAACTATCGATAGCAACATAGCAAAATCTAATAATGAAGATATTCAACAGTTTTATAGAGAAATGAAAACTAAAATAAATAATTATATGTTTGAAAACGGCATTACTACAATTAGTGATGATGGTTTTGGATTACATAATTTATTTTTGTTTAAAGAAGGTTACAAAGATGGTGCTGTTGGTGATAGAGTAGCACAAAATGTAAAAATTACTGACCCTATTAGAAATGTTATGCATCGAACTTATCTAAATGACCCAGGCGAACTTAAACAAGGTGTAAATAATCCAATTTTACGACAAACAAAACAAAAAATTGTATCTATCGACAGTCATTTTAGAGAAAATTTATTGTATTCTTCATCAACAACTTATTCATTAGATGGTTCTGGAAATTGTGAAACAACTGTAAATAATGATGAAGCAATTCCTCCCAGTAGTTCTACTGATTTTATTATTGAATTTCCAGAACCAATTAATAATGTAATATCATTACATCTTAAATCATTCGAAATTCCAACTACATGGTATGTATTTAATGAAAAAGAAGGAACTACTTATTTTGATATCAGTTGTAATGGTATTACTTCAACTATTCAAATACCAGATGGTAATTATAAATATATTGATTCTGTTAGTATATCAAATCTTTTACAAAATAAAATTCAATCAGCAATAGATACTGTTTTTGGTGGTACTTCTTCTATTTCTATAAATGAAAATACTTTTACTACAACCATTTCAGATGTAAGTGGTTCTTCTCCATTCACCGTTTCATTTTCTAAAATTAATCAAAATTATAATAATACTTGTGCTAATAAACAAACAAGAGACCATAATTTAGGTTGGTTATTGGGATTTAGAAGGAGTGTATACAGTGGTTCTTATAGTTATACAAGTGAATCATGTATTGATATATTTGGAACAAAAGTATTGTATATTTCGTTCGATGATTTTAATACTAATTATGATGGACAACTTTATTTATCAAATACTAATATTGCTAGTAAAAAGGTAGAAAAATTACCTAATTATTATAATAAAAATTTCTGTAATTCAGATGGAAGTTCTACAATAGATGGAAATAATGTATCATTAAATGGAGGTAATATTAGTAACACTGGCATCCCGCAGAGATTAACTAAGGCACAAGTATTTACTGTTGAGCAAATTTTAGAACAACAATTAAGACATGAGGTAGACAGAAACTATCATAGTTTACCTAATGATATTATTGGTCGTATTTCAGTTCCTATTACTCGTGATTCAGGGTCTGTTGGTAATCTTATTTGGTTGAACTCTCCAGAAAGTAATTTATCTGAATACAAACGTGATTACTTTGGTCCAGCTACGATTAAACGTGTTCATATAAAATTATTAGACGATAGAGGAAATATTGTTGATTTAAACAATATGAACTGGTCTTTTGCTCTCAGTATTACCCAATTTTATCAATATTAAAATATAATGAATTATTTATATATATTGTTATATTAATGTTAATTGATTATATTGGATTCTTAGGACCCATAATATTAATTGGTATCAGTTACATATATATGTTTATTTTCAAATTTAATAAAAAGTTGTTATTTACTGAGCTTATTCAATTAAACACTTTTATTAATTTTATTTTAAAACGTATTATCAAGCAGCCAAGACCCATAAAACAAAGTGGAATAAGTATTCCATTTTTAAAGAAATTTAAATATAATGATTACGGTATGCCATCAGGTCATGCTCAAATTGCCGCTTTTGTTACTACATTTTTCATACTACACGCTGAAAAATACAGGGAATTTATGGGTTTATTATTTATATTAGTGACCATTACTACATTATATCAACGCTATAAATATAAAGCACATTATATATCACAAATATTTGTGGGAACAGTATTAGGTATGTCAATCGCACTTATTGGATTTTTCCTAGAAAACAATCAAACAATCTTTTAATTAAACCCTCATGTTTTTCAAGATTTGTTGTCATTTTTTTATAGAATTTATCCAAATCTTTCTTAGAAGTAATATAATCCTTTTTTAATTCTTTCTGCGTTACTTTTATAAAATTTATAGTTTCTTGGTCTTTTAAATTCAGATTTTCGGTAGTGTGTATCATTTTAATAACTTGTAGTGCATACTTCATCTTATTAGTATTTTTTGAAAAGTTATGTAAATATAAAATAGGACGCTCATTTACAATATCTATACTCATATCATCTTTTGCACAAACACCAGAACTCATACTTATTAAAACACCACAAGTATATTGAGGATTTTCTTTCATATCACGGTGAAACTTTTCAATCTCTACTTTTTGAACATTCTTGGTGTAATTTTTTACATCAATCATCATATACATTTTGTCTTCTACAACATTAAAATCACCTCGCTTACCTTCTGATGAACACATAGTGACTTCTGCTTTTGGAAACATACTATTTAATATTTGCTCCATTTCTTGTTCACCTTGTTTTCCTTTAAGAGATGAATTATTTTTCAATATTTCTAATTTATTATTTTTATCACGTTCCTCTTGTAGTTTTTTCTCATATTCTTCCCTAATTTTGTCTTCTCTTTTGCGAGAATCTTCATTCTTCTTATTAAGTTCATTAATCATCTTTGCGTTAAATGACTCAGCTTCATTTCGCTTTTCAGATTCAATGGTTGATTGTAATTTAAACATTTTATCATTCTTTTCATTTACAGTATTATGTAGTTCTTTAATAACCTCTTCTTGTTCTAATTTTGTTTGTTTATATACACGTTTGCTAAGGTTTTCTAAATCAATTATATGTTCTGTTTTTTGTTTTTCAAGTTTTGTTTCTAACTCATTAAATTTATTTATTCCATCCTCACGAATTACACTTACTTCTTGATTGTAAAATTTCTCTACATTTACATCTGAACCTTTCAAACAATCTATACCAAGTTTTATACATAGTTCACGTTTTTCTTTTGTGAGTTTTATAAATTCATTAGTAATTTTATTATCTGGCATATGCACTTCAAGCATTTTTACGCTTGTCATTATATGTTTTAATATAACTCTATTATTTAAATAATTTAAATTAAATATATTATTTGACATCATTGTTCTATACATTATGTATAGAACAATTGAATTTTTTTATTAGCATATTTTTACGCATATATTTTTCCTTAATTTTATAAATAAAACTGCTACACCTGAAAGTAGTAACGAAAAACAAACTAGACAACTACAGCACTTAAACGTCATATATATTTTCAATTTAATAAAATTAAAATTGAAAAATAATAGTAAAATAATTTAAGTAAGAAACAAAAAAATGGAATTTTCTCCAGAACAGCAGTTTGCCTTTGATAAATTCAAAATAGGAGAAAATATTTTTATAACAGGGCCTGGTGGAACAGGTAAATCATTTCTTATTAAGGAAATGGTAAAATGGGCACAAGAAGGACGTAAGAGAATTAGTGTATGTGCTCTTACTGGTTGTGCTGCGGTTTTGTTAGAATGCAATGCTAAAACAATTCATTCATGGGCTGGAATTGGTTTAGGTAAAACACCAGTAGAAAAAATAGCATATCGCATTACTCGTAATTCTAAAAAAAAGTCTAAATGGACACAAACTGATATTCTGATTATTGATGAAGTTAGTATGATGTCAAAGAAAATATTTGAATTGTTGAATTCTTTAGGAAAAATGCTTCGTAAAAATAACAAACCATTTGGTGGAATTCAACTTGTATTTAGTGGAGACTTTTTCCAACTTCCTCCTGTTGGAGAAAAAGATGATTTGGAAACTAGACAATTTTGTTTTGAATCTGAGTTATGGAAAGAGACTTTTGAACACGAAATACAGTTGAATACCATATTTAGGCAAAAAGACCCTATTTATTCAAAAATATTAAATCAAATTCGAGTTGGAGCAATTACAAAGAAATCATTTGCTTTGTTACAAAATTATGTGATGCGTCCCAAAAATGTAAATTCTGATGTAGAACCTACTATTTTATATCCAACCAGACACCTTGTTGAACGAAAAAATAAAAACGCGTTGGATAAATTAGATGGTGAATCTCGCAATTTTACTTTAAGTGAAGTAGAACCATCATTATTGTCACTCAGTGAAAAAGAAAAACAATTGTCTGAAAATTTTGGTATTGAAGAAATTGAAGCAGAAAGAAAACAATTGATTGCTTCCACTAATGTAGAAAAAGAATTGTCTTTGAAATTTCGAGCACAAGTAATGTGCACTATTAATTTAGAAATGGATGATGAAAAACCAATCTGTAATGGTAGTCAAGGAATCGTAGTTGGATTCTCACACAAAAAATATCCTATTGTCCGCTTTCATAATGGTAAAGAAAAAATCATTGAACCTTTTATTTGGAAAAGTGATACTATACCTAGTGTTGCGTTTCAACAAGTTCCATTAATTTTAGCTTGGGCACTAACAATTCATAAATCTCAAGGAGCAACTTTGGATTTAGCAGAAATTGATGTTGGTCATGGAATATTCGAATGCGGTCAAACTTATGTCGCTCTTTCTCGTGTAAAAAGTCTAGAAGGGTTATATCTTAAGTCATTCAATCCGTTTAAAATTAAGATAAATTCAAAGGTAAAATTTTATTATAAAAATTTATAAAACTATAAAATTATAAAATTTAGTATTTTAAATAATTCAATTAATTTACATTATTTTTTTTTTAAATTTTATTTTCTATACATTTATTATAATAATGTCATTAATTCAAGCTTCCGTAACTGCTAACGCTTCCGTTGTTACATACGAAGACAACCTTGCCACAACTCTTTACTTAAGAGAAAAAGACAGAGCTGGTTCTGCTCTTACCACTCACGCCCAAGACAACTACCTTAACTTTGTAGTTAACGTAAGTGCTTTCACTAACTTACTTAACATTGTCTCTGTCGATCATCCCGATCTTTCTGGTGTATCTGATGCTTTTGATACAACAAATGCTCTTACATGGACTTCCGATCCCTCATTTTGTAGTGCATGTACATTATACGATGTTCGCTTTACTAGCGCCATCAACACCCACGGTTCTATCAACATTTCTAGCTTCTTAAACATTGACCAAGGCGGTGTTAACGAACCCGAAGTTACTTTCAGTGGTACTGGTGTCACAGTTGGTTCCTCCAGTGACGCTGGTGTCCTTGACGCTACCTCTGGTTCCGTAGCATTAGCCTGTGGTGTTGCTTCTGAATCTTCCACTACTGTCATCACACCATCCGTAAAAGTTAACTACTCCGTTGCTAATTCTGTCTTACTTGTTGCCGTCAAAGAAGATAACATCTTAGCAGAAGACTCCATCGCCTTTACCACGGCGCCAGACGTTACTGGCGCAGGTGTTGATATCCTTAAAGCATCCACATCTTTTGGTGATCTTTCTGGAAGCAACAACGTAGATGGTGACGTTACCGCCGTATCCATGTCAAACAGCGTTGTCACCGCCGCTGTCCAACGTCTTCTTGACACTGCAAACGTACCCGATCTTGCTGATCTTAACGATATTTCAGGTGTCAGAAATGCTCTTAACAACTTAGCAACTGACTCCAGTGGTGCTACCTTCAAAGGTTTAATTGGTGTTGCCGACTCTGTTCAATTAGATTCTACCACAGTTTTGGGTGGTTCTACTGAAACTGCCTCTTTTCCTCTTACACCACAAATCTTCTTCCACGAATACCGAACTGACGGTAGTAATTTAATCGCCTCTGCTTCTTCCGACTCTGCTTAAGGATAATTATCTTAATTGTTATTTTATTCATAACTTTTTAATCTTTAAAAATTTATAAATTATAAATACATTTGAACTCTAATGTTAAACTATAATCCATATTATTATTGTCTATTATCTCAAAATTATCGTTTAATATTTGAATTTGAAGACGACGAATATCAACAGGACCAAAATATTCTCTTGCCTTATAGATTAAATCGGAACTATCATTAAAAATAAGTTCGTTTGTTGAAGCTGGTTGTTGAATTCGTGCTAATATATTATATTTCATTGGTCCAGACCAAAATGGATTTATATAAATTTCACCATTATTATTGTTAAAATCATTTACTATTAAATTAATATTACGAGTTCCTCCTGTATCAAATAATCCTTCTGGAACATATCTTTGAAGACCGCTATAACTTGCTTTTCTATATCCTAACATCCAACCTAAATTAAATTTAATATCTCTCTCTGTAAATTTATTTGAACTAAAATCAAGTGCAATTGTATCACCAGCAATTATTCCTGATGATGTTAATTCAAATATAAATTTCCCATATTTAGAGTCAAACTCTACACCAACATTTCCGTTAAAAGGAGGGTTAAAAAATATACCTGTTCCAGCAATAGAATTATATAAATAATTTTCTAATTCATCAGCGGTGTAATTCCCTTGTGAAATATCTATTGTATAACTTGTGCTGTTATAGATTACTTTAAAAGTATTTGTATCAAGTGTTTCAGAAAAATTATAGTTAGTAATGGGAAACTCAAATGAATGTAATTTCATAGATACTACATTTTTTATTGTATCAGGTAATTGAATTGAAAATTGTGTGCTTTTTGTTTTATCATAATCTAAACGGTAACGTGTATCTATAGGTAGTAATTTTATCGTAGTTCTTTTTTTAACTGGGTTGAGTTCACCGCCTACATATTCTTGATTAAATGTAGGAACTGTATTTAAATTTTCATGTATTACTACTGGCCGTCCTCCATTTGTGTATATATCACTTTCTCTCCCTGGTGGTAATATTTTATTAAATTCTTTATTTTCTTCGTTTCCAAAATTAATATAATTATTTTTTTTTATTTCAATATTTCTGTTTATAAGACGTTCTTGTATTTCAGTAAAAAATGTAATTAGTTGCTCATGTTTATGATATTTTTTAATGTTTTTACTTATTGTGTTCATAACATTTACATCACTATATGGTTGGTTTAATTTAATCAACCTCATGAGTTCATCATCTGTATAATTAGTTACGTCAAGGTCATAATAATCAGTCATTATTATATTAATACTAAAATAATAATAATTATAAATTAACTATTTAATTCATTAAAAAGTAAGTAAATAAGTTTTTAAAACTATTTTCAGAATAGATATTTTCCATATACCACAATTTTCCTTCTTTTGATAAATTGTTCCATGTTTCATGTGTAGTAGAATTGATTACATTAGGTATATCATCAATAGAAGAAACAGATAAAAAGTGTTTATTTTCTTCAAGTGGAACCATAAAAGAATTTGTATTGACTTCATCATTTACAATAATAGGAACAGTTCCGACTGCTAAATACTCCATAAGTCTGTGACTTTTAGGTGTAGTTTCTTTACAGCAAATACCATATTTTGCACCAGCAATTTCAAATAAATAATCATCATATTCTAACATATTGTTTGAGTTATCCCATAATTTTATATTTTCAACAACAGATAAAAGATGTTTACGTTCTTCATGTTTAGAACTACCAATAAAAACAGAGTTAGTTGTTTTTACCATAGTTTCACCATAATTTTCAATGAACTCTTCTACTTTGTTTGCGTGTTTAGGCCAATAAATCCATGCTTCATATTTGATTTTATTGCTTTCTAAAATACTTAAATTACTGTTATGAATATCTAATGTTCCAAATAATATTTTTTTATTAATAATATTGTTAGTAAATGATTTATCATCAGGGTAATTATATAGAATAATATCACCTATTCCAAAATAATTGGATTCAAATTCATGTGAAAATAGTATAATATCTGTATATTTTTTGTTCCATAATCTAATTAAATTGTATAAACCAATATTTTTATCGTGTAATACAGGTATAATATTGTTATTAGGAGGTAAATTAAATATAATTTTTTGATTTCCTTGAAGATTAAATAATCTATAATATTTTTTATTTATTTCTAATAGTAATTTTATTAATCCGGTGTTAACTTTATGAATATAATCATTATTTATTTCTCTGGCTATCAATAAACTAGAAATCGGTTCATTTTTATAGAGTAATATTGGACCATTGTATGTAATATCTTGAATATTTACATTATTTTCACGTCTTAAAAAGTCATAACTTGTAATTGAATTCGTTTTTGGTAAATAACATATAAAATCTAATTTATCTTGTAATACATCTACTTTTTTAATTAATAATTTACAAAATATATCAATAAATATATCATTGTTGCTTAAATCTTCTTGTTCATCAGTTTCATTAGTTTCATTGTTGGAAGCATCACAACAACAGTTGGAAGCATCTGTCATTTTTAATTTTAGTTTTTCTTCATTATAAAGTTCAATAGATTTGTTATATATTAACTTTTCCCATTTTTTTATAGTTTCAACAGAATCAATGAATAAGAATGTGGGGTTTATTAAATCTGAATCAAGCATTTTAATTCCTCCTATTTTGTTTTTACATTCTTCAAAATTAATAGTAAATTTATTCAAAAGAATATTATATCTATCTAAAAATAATGTATTTTTTTTATGTTTTAAAGCTTCTTCCATTAAAGTAAAATGTAAACGATAATAGTTTATTTTTTTAGAAACATCTTCTTTTACATCATTAAAAACATCTTCTAAGTAATCAAGATAAACAATATGGATTGTAAATTTAAATGGGATTTGCTTAACTATGTCTTCAAATTCTTTATCACAAATAACATATACCGTTGTGTCTGGATAAAAGATATTAATAGAAATTAATAAAGTAATGTTTTTCATGTGGTCTCCCTGCGCTGATAATAAAGAAAAACTATCAATCATTATACTAAATATAAACATATAAAAATAAAAAAATAAATGTATTTTTAGATAAATGACAAAAAGAAAATCATTACTAAAATCTACTTTAAGTTTTACAAGAACTAATATTGCATCAAGTCAACAAGATGTAGACAACTTAAATAATAATTTATATTTGGATAAAATATTGAAAGAGTTTGTATTACCATTTCGTAAAGGTGATTTTAATAAAATCGACCCATATTTTAGTTTTACTAAATATTTGGAAGCATTAAAAAATACAAAAAGCACAAATATATGTCATATCTTAGCAGTGGAATCTATGGCGGCTGCTTTGAATGCTAAAAATATTTATATTAACTTTACAATTCAGAAATCAAAAGTATATACTAAAAGTAGGGATATTATCAATTTACAAAAACAAATAGATGAATTAAATACAAAACTTCGTAGTTTTGATGATGCATTTTTAAATTCCAATGTTTGTATTAAAATTGGTGCCACTGCTTCTGTAGAAACATTCAATATGTTGCCTTATTTAGCTAGTAAAAATATATATCTTGGTTGGTATTATTATTTTAATAAGTATGACATTAGTGTTGGTATTGACCCAGACGAGTATTTACGTATAAAAAACTTTGTAGAAACAATTGGTGTTGAACCTTTGCCTGGTAAAATATATTCAAATGCATTAGTAACTTTACTCAGACAAATTCAACGCGATGAAGCACAATTGCAAGCTACAAATACAAATTAAAACTTTTTTATTCTATTATTTTCAGATAAAGTAATGATGTTATCTTTTATGGTAATAACTAAATATAGTAAATATAGATAAATATTTTCAGTGTAAAAAAAAGTTACAAACTTTATTGCAAAATTTGATTTTGGACATTTTAAAATGTCCAGATTTCATTTTAGAGAAAAGGTTTGTGAAAAAAATGAAAAACGTGTTTTAGACGGTAAAGGTCTGAACCCAAAAAAATAAGTAAAAAAACAAGGTGTAAATTATGGTAAGGTTGTTTTATCCATTTTTTTGTTAAAAAAAAAGGATTTAGGCATTTTTTCTGTTGCTATTTTAGCAACGGATGTCAACGAAAAAAATGCCAAAAAATGCCGAAATTTTTCATTGTGAAAATTGTGGTTTCATTACGAGCAAACAAAGTAACTATAATAAACATCTTTTGACAGCAAAACATAAAAATCAACGAAAATCAACGAAAAAATGCCAAAAAATGCCACAGCATTTTACGTGTCATTGTGGGAAACAATATAAGGACCGTTCTGGTTTATGGAGGCATAATAAAAAATGTCAAATACTTGATAAGAAAGAAATATTTGAAGAGAATAATAAAATAGTTAAAGAACTTAATGAAAATCAAGAAAAAAAGGTATTTGAAAACGATTCATCTTCTATTAAGGAGTTATTTTTAGTAATGATGAATGAAAATAAGGAGCTTCGTAATGTAATAAAAACACAGCAAGATAGTTATGATAAAAAAATATCAGAAATATTACCAAAAATAGGAAATAATACAAATAATAATATATCAATAAATGTATTTTTGAATGAGCATTGTAAAAACGCAATAAATTTTAAAGATTTTATTAATAATATTAGTGTGTCTCTTCAAAATGTTATGCAAACTACTGAATTAGGTTATGTAGAAGGTGTATCTAATATTTTCTTAGAGAATTTACAGAAACTTGAAACAACAATGCGTCCTATTCATTGTAGTGATAAGAAACGATTACAATTTTATATAAAAGAGGATGATACTTGGAATAAAGAAAATGGAGATAAAATGGAAAAGGCGATAGATAATATATCAAATAAGCAACTTCAAGAAATGAATAATAAAATAGCATTTCAAGATGATGAATTTTGTGATAAAATACCTAATATAACAGGTCCGTCTGATGTTGTTGAACAACGAAAAAATAAGAAAGAGATTGTAAAGCGATTAGGAGAGAAGTTATGTATAAAAGATGCTTTACAAAACGTATAATTATTTATTTAAATTTCTCTCTTTAAATAAATAAATAAAACATGAATTTGGTTTATACTTGTGTATTTTTTCAAGATAAATATGTTACTATGTTTGAATATATGTATAATAGTTATATAAAATATAATAATAAAAATAAAAATAATCATTTTTTGGTAATAACAGAGGAGAAATTCAGAGAAAAAATAGTCAAAATAATGAAAAAGGGTGATATAAATATCGATATTTTTGTTATAAAAAGTAAAACATTTTTTGATGCAGCAGTAAGTAGGGTGAAAATATTTGAATATCCAAAAATAAATAATTATGAAAAAATATTGTATTTAGATACAGACATACTAATAAACAAATCTCTCTTTGAACTTTTTTTCATACCCATAGAAAATAGATTATTTGCTTTAAAAGAAAAAGGAAATTACAATTATCATGGATGTTATTTTACAAAAGAAGAATTTGAAAGACATAAAGGTAAATATTTTTCAAGTGGAGTAATGTATTTCGATAATAGTAGTAAGGAGTTATTTGAAGAAGTGTATGCGTTCCAACAAAAGGTAATAAGAGAGAAATTAAAAATTAGTGAATGTTTAGACCAACCAATATTTAATTGTTTAGGATTAAGAAAAAATATGATAAATAATGAATTATTGAAAAAATATGTTATTTTGAATCCAGGTATTTATAAGAATGCAAAGCATATAAATCACTTTTGTGGTCAGGTGGGTAATTATATAGATAAATTGGAAAAAATGAGAAATTTTTTACTTGAAAAAGAGAACTAATAAAAGAGAACTAATAAAAAAGAACTAGAATATAGTATATATAACTTTATTTTGACATTGTTCATTTTCTAACCATTTGAAGATAGCATTACAAATAGGAATATATTGATAGAGAGAATATTTTATTATTTTCTTTTTTTTAAAAGTTCCAGAAATTGGATATCTTTTTTTAACTGTAATGTATTGGATAGACGCATTTTTCTGTGAATAAATACAATCTGCTACAAAAAGATTAAGATTACGAAAGTCTTCATTATTCAGCATTCCACCAAGTGTAAGATATTTGAATAATTCTTTAAGGTTAAGAATATGTGTTTCTTGATTTGAATTTTCATTATCAAATACTTTTTCTGTTTTACAGATTCCATTAAAAGAAAATTCATGTAGATTATAAGTCAGTTCTTCATAATGTTTTCTTTTTTGTGATGGACTAGAATGATACACTTTATTTGTTTCCATTCTTACAGAATGATTTCTTTGTAATGGTTGATTCATATATGTATGTTCTAATGAATCATTTGTAAAAGGATTATTTTCCATTTCTATTTATTATTATTAATTAAAATAATTTTTTGATAAATGTTTTTATTTTAATAAAGTTTACAACATTTTTTATTTCTCTCTTCAATCATTTTTTCATTCTCTTCAAGAATGATACTTTCCTTCTTTTGATAGTAAATAGTTTTATTATTGTAGACTTGTTCTAGACATTCATAAAAAAGTTCTGATACATTGTAATTAGAGAGAGAACTTGTAAAATAAACTCCTAGATGAATTTTATCTTCTAAATTATGTTTATCAAGAATTTCTTTAATAAATTTAAATAAGTCGTTTGTTTTTTTTACTGAGTTTTTCTTATTTTTTTCCAAATCTATTTTTGTTGCTACAATATATAAAACAGATGGAGGATTTTTAATTCTTGAAGAAATAATATTTTCAATATTTTTTTCAATATAAGAAATAGTATCTTCTACAGATAGCTCAACACAACATAAAAGAACATCAGCACTTCTTGTATACATAGGAATTAATGGAGCATATTGTTCTTGTCCTGCAGTATCCCAAAAAGTTGCGTGAACAGAAAATGTATCACGTTTTATAAATTTTGAAAATATTGATGCCCCAATTGTGCTTTCAATATTTTTTCCAAATTCTTTAAAAAGATATTTTTTTATTAAACTTGTTTTACCAATTCCATAATGACCTAATACACAAATTGTTCCTGTTACAATTGACATAATATAAAATACAAAATAAAATAATATTTAATAAAAATATTATTTTTAACAAAGCATTTATGCTTTCTTATTACTATATTCTATCAAGTTCAATTTCAACAAAATAAAAACAATAATAAAACAACATAGATATTATGTTATGATAAATGGTAATAAAATAATTTATTAATAATTAATATTAATATAAGTTTTCAACAGAAATAATATAAAAAAATACATAAATGGAATATAAAAACATTACGAAACATGGTAATAAATAAAATAACATAAAAACACAAATGACACGATAAAATAGAATCAACAAAAAATATAATAATAATATAGTATTAATTAACAACCACACCATATATGGTGTAAAATAAATTACAAAGTGTTACTAATTAATTGATAG
>Ga0209302_10000566_pt1 | contig 21434 bp, 18 predicted proteins | sample ArcOceMetagenome_2_FD_187445 | JGI IMG/M metagenome (GOLD analysis project Ga0209302, IMG submission 187445) | Marine eukaryotic phytoplankton communities from Arctic Ocean - Arctic Ocean ARC135M Metagenome (SPAdes) (version 2) | ecosystem: Environmental > Aquatic > Marine > Oceanic | place... | reverse complement strand
GTCTGACGAAACGTCTTAAATTTTGTTCTATCTTTTGAAAACTATCCAATTATCATTAACTTTAAAAATAATTATATTACAATAATAATACTTATTTGTGATTGGTTCATGTTGTTGTGTTTATAAACGTCTCAGCTTTTTTTTAAAAAAAACAGTAAACTAATGAATGACTTAAAATACCTGTCGGCACTTTCCATTCCTCTATCGGCTTTTATTGCACTCTATTTAAAGGGGGGGTGGCTCTTTTTACCGCCTATATATGCATTTATTTTTATACCGATCATTGAATGCCTTTTACCTGTAAGCGCTGAAAAATTTTCTGACGAAACAAAAGAAAAACGAGCAGTGAGTCATTTCTTCGATTGGATGCTTTATGTTAATATTCCTATTGTTTTCGTGTTGTTAATTTGGGGCTTTTATATTGTTTCATCGGTTAATCTAAGCCCTATTGAGGCTGTAGGACTTGTCGTTTCAATTGGAATGGTTCTAACCACGAACGGAATAAATGTCGCTCATGAACTGGGGCATCGTCAAAAATCCAAAGAACGATTCTTATCAAAAGCTCTCCTTTTGCCTTGCTTATACATGCATTTTTACATAGAACACAACCACAGCCATCACTTAAATGCAGCCACGAAAGAAGACCCCGCCACCGCCCGCTACAACCAAACACTCTATTCTTTTTGGGTCACCTCAACGGCAAGACAATATTATGGAGCCTGGAAGGTGCAGATGCGTTTGCTAAAAAACTATAATCGCTCTTTTTTTAGCTTTTACAACGATGTCTTCTGGTATATTATCATTCAATTCGCGTATTTACTTTGTGTCTACCTAACCTTCGGGGGTTTGGGGCTTGGCCTGGCGATAGCTGCTGGGGTAGTGTCCTTTTTGTTTTTGGAAACCGTGAACTACATAGAGCATTACGGGTTACTGCGATCAAAAAATGCATCTGGAAGGTATGAGCGTGTTCAAAAAAATCATTCCTGGAACTCTAATCACGTAGTTGGGCGTATCATACTATATGAACTTACTAGGCATAGTGATCACCACTACAAGTCTTCAAAAAAATACCAAGTTTTAGAATCACATGAGGAAAGTCCAATTCTTCCTTTTGGCTATCCCACTTCAATGGTGCTGGCAATGATACCCCCTTTGTGGTTTAGGATTATGAACAAGAGAGTTCCTGCAAATATGATTTAAATTAAAGCTTAGGTCGTTTTTCTTTGTGCAATGTGATTAGCAGTTATATCTTTGTCTTTTTAAATGAACAAAATGAACAATCCTATTCGTGTAAGATTTGCACCAAGCCCCACTGGGCCACTACACATTGGCGGTGTACGAACTGCTCTTTTTAATTATTTATTTGCAAAAAAAAACGGCGGCACCTTTGTTTTGCGTTTGGAAGACACCGACCAAAAACGCTTTGTGAAAAGCGCAGAGGATTATATTATAGATGCCCTAAACTGGTGTAACATCCCCTTCGACGAAGGTCCTGGGAAAGAGGGTGGATTTGGTCCTTACAAACAAAGTGAGAGAAAACATATCTATAAAAAACACGTGGACTTGCTTTTAGAAAGCAACAATGCTTATTATGCTTTTGACTCCGCTGATTCCTTAGATAAAGAGCGTAAAAACCACGAAGGAAGAGGAAAGACCTTTATATACAACTGGCACAATAGAACAAAAGGGCGTTTAGTTAATTCCTTGGTTTTGTCCGAAAAGGAGGTGCAAGATAAAATAGCAAATGGAGACGACTATGTCGTACGTTTTTTAGCTCCAGAAGGAGAAACGCTAGAGCTTTCAGATCTAATTCGAGGCCAAATTAAAATTGACACAAACACTCTAGACGACAAGGTGCTTTTTAAGTCGGATGGAATGCCAACTTACCACTTAGCCAATGTCGTAGATGATTATTTAATGGAGATCACTCACGTGATTCGTGGCGAAGAATGGCTACCATCATTAGCGCTTCATGAGCTAATTTATAAAGCTTTTGGATGGGGATCTCCTGAGTTCGCTCACTTGCCTTTAATCTTAAAGCCTACCGGAAAAGGAAAGTTGAGTAAGCGTGACGGCAATAAATTAGGGTTTCCTGTGTTTCCAATAAGCTGGGAAGACCAAACAACGGGTGGTGTATTAAAGGGCTATAAAGAAGAGGGCTACTTCCCGAACGCTGTTATAAACTTTTTAGCTTTCTTGGGCTGGAACCCCGGAACAGAACAGGAAATTTTTAGCCTAGAGGGCTTAATAGATGGTTTCGATTTAAAAAAGGTTAATAAAGCGGGGGCTCGCTTTGACCCGGACAAGATAAAGTGGTTTAACCGCCACTACATGCAAGAAACAAGTGCAGAAACTTTAGTACCTGTTTTTGTAAATGAAAACCCACAAATTAGCTCAATAGACCCTAGTTTTATTGAGCTTATCATAAAGCACGTTAAGGAGCGGGCGACATTTCCTTCCGATCTGTGGGGGCTAAGTCATTACTTTTTTAAAGCGCCTACAGACTATAGTGAAGGTGCGATAAAAAAAGCCTGGAAAGACCATTCAAGTGAATTAATGGCCCAATTAATCAACGTCCTTAATGCTGCAGATGAATCTTCTGTTGACACACTTCAGAGTGCGGTAAAAGGCTGGATTACTGAAAATGAAATAGGGTTTGGAAAGGTCATGATGCCGCTTCGTGTCGCTCTTGTAGGTGCTTTGGAGGGGGTTGATGTGTTTGATATTATGTTTTTGATTGGGAAAACAGAAGCCATAAAACGAATTCAATCACTGATTGACAGCAATTAATTATTCTAAATGTTGTTTGGGAAATTTCATTACTTTTACCGTCGCATACAACGCGTTATGAAATCAGAGTAAATGAAGCATATTAGAAACTTTTGTATAATCGCACACATTGACCACGGCAAGAGCACTTTGGCAGATCGATTATTAGATTTTACCGGAGCTGTAACGGAGCGTGAAAAACAAAGCCAATTACTTGACAGTATGGATTTGGAGCGCGAGCGAGGGATTACTATAAAATCACACGCCATTCAGATGGAGTATTCCTACGAAGGGCAAGAATATATTTTAAACCTAATAGACACCCCTGGACATGTCGACTTTAGCTATGAAGTGTCTCGATCAATTGCAGCATGTGAAGGTGCTCTTTTGGTGGTTGATGCCGCTCAAAGTATACAGGCACAAACTATTTCAAACCTATATCTAGCACTAGAGAATGATCTAGAGATAATACCTATTTTAAATAAGGTTGATTTGCCAAGCGCAAACCCAGAAGAAGTAACAGATGATATTGTTGACCTTCTTGGGTGTGATGCTTCTGATGTCATTCCTGCTAGCGCCAAAACAGGGATTGGTATTGAGGAAATATTAAATGCGATCATTAAGCTTGTTCCTCCTCCTGGTGGTTCTCCAGAAGCTCCGCTTCAGGCGCTTGTGTTTGACTCTGTTTACAATTCGTTTAGAGGCGTTGAGACTTACTTTAAGGTTAAAAACGGAAGTATTAAAAAAAATCAGCAGGTACGGTTTATTGCAACAGGTAAAACTTATGGAGCGGATGAGGTTGGAACATTAAACCTTACACAAACTCCTAAAAAAGAAATTGGAACTGGGGATGTTGGTTATTTAATCACGGGGATAAAGGATGCAAGAGATGTAAAGGTTGGCGATACAATTACGGATGCTAATTTCCCTACAACCGAAGCTGTTGACGGATTTGAAGATGTTAAGCCTATGGTTTTTGCTGGAATATACCCTGTTGATACTGAGGAATATGAAGAACTAAGAGCGTCGATGGAAAAACTTCAACTTAATGACGCTTCTTTAGTTTTCCAGGCAGAAAGCTCTGCCGCTTTGGGTTTTGGTTTCCGTTGTGGGTTCTTAGGTATGCTACACTTAGAGATTATTCAGGAGCGCCTCGAAAGAGAGTTTAATATGACGGTCATTACAACCGTGCCCAATGTATCATATCATGCGTTTACCCGTAAAAATCCGGAAGAAATTGTAACACTTAACAACCCTTCTGATTTACCTGACCCATCAAGCCTCGAGCGTATTGAGGAGCCTTTCATTAAAGCTTCCATAATTACAAAGGCAGATTTTGTTGGAAATGTAATGTCTTTATGTATTGAAAAACGTGGCCAGATTACGAGCCAGACCTACCTGACAACTGAGCGTGTTGAGCTAACCTTTGACATGCCTTTGGCTGAAATTGTATTTGACTTTTATGACCGATTAAAAACAGTTTCTAAGGGCTATGCTTCGTTTGACTACTCCCCTATTGGAATGCGAATCTCAAAATTAGTGCGTGTTGACATCTTATTAAATGGACAAACCGTAGATGCGCTTTCGGCATTAATTCATATCGATAATTCTGTGACGATTGGAAGAAAAATGTGCGCGAAATTAAGAGAACTCATTCCGCGGCAACAATTTGACATTCCAATACAGGCGGCGATTGGTGCTAAAATAATTTCTAGAGAAACCGTAAAAGCCGTTCGTAAAGATGTAACCGCTAAGTGTTATGGTGGTGACATTTCAAGAAAAAGAAAGTTATTAGAAAATCAGAAAAAGGGTAAAAAACGAATGCGACAAGTTGGAAATGTAGAAATCCCACAAGAGGCGTTTATGGCTGTTTTAAAGCTTAACGATTAATTTGGTGTGTCATTTTTATATTTTTAAAGAAATTCTTATATTTCAACTTCATCTTTAAACTAACTATCGCTTGCGTGCAATTACCTTTAAAACCATCGGTATTGGAGTTACTTTCTCTCCTAATCTAGAAGCTAATATTAATGAGGCTGCTAGATTGGCTTTGTTTTTCGAAAGCAGGCTGGTTTTAATTCACGTTGGAGAGGCTTCGGAAGAAAAATTAAATAAATTTTTAGCTTTTTTAAACCCTTTTAAAGATCAAGGATTAGATTTTGAAGTTTCTTTCAAGTCAGGGGATCCGGTAGAGGTTATTTTAACAACTACAGATGATAAAAAAGTAGATCTACTGATAATAGGCGCTCTTAAAAAAGAAAAATTCGTTAAATACTACCTAGGATCTATTGCTAGAAAAGTCACGCGGAAAGCGACTTGTTCGGTTTTATTGCTAATAAACCCTTCTAAAGAAAGAGTGAGCTGTAGCCATATTGTGGTGAATGGATTAAAAGACCCTAAAACCGAAGAAACAGTGGCAACAGCCTTTTTTGTCGCCCATAAATTAGGGGCCAACAAGATAACGGTAGTGGAAGAGATTGGCGATGAAGAGGTAAGTGTAAAAGTAGATGACGATAAGTCACTTAGAAAATCGACAATTGTTAAGGAACGTTTGCGTTTAAGAGAAGAAATGCGCGTAAAAACTATAATAGGCTCGATTCCTGGCGAGCTTACAAAGGATATTAAGATTAAATCACAGCCAATTTTTGGGAAGCGAGGATACTCTATAGGGCACTATGCTCAAGTGGCGCGCGCTGACCTGCTGGTGATGAACGCGCCAAGAAAAATGACCTTTTGGGATCGTTTATTTCCTCATGATATTGAATATATTTTAACTGAACTACCAACAGATGTTTTAATCGTACAATGAGAGCAAAAAAATCTTCACTTGTTGGCTTTGTGAAAGCTTTACCTCAAAACATGTTTTCGGGATTAGTGGTGAGTCTTATAGCATTACCTCTAGGTCTAGGGCTTGCTATGGCGAGTGAAGCGCCGCCAATAGCCGGCGTGATCACTGCAATAGTGGGTGGGGTTATTGTCTCTATTCTAGGTGGGAGTTTTGTGACTATTTCTGGTCCTGGAAATGGATTGGTTGGCGTGGTATTAATAGCAATTACAACGCTTGGATTAACAGCCACATATGCGGCAATTATTTGCTCTGGAATCATTTTAATCATTCTAGGGTTTTTAAGGCTTGGTAAATTAGCTGATTACTTTCCCTCTTCGGCAATTCAAGGAATGCTTGCGGCCATCGGTCTTATTATTTTGGGGAAGCAATTTCATATAATGCTTGGCAATAAGATTGTTAAGGATAGTGGTATTGGTTATTTGTTAGAGATCCCTAACACAATAATAACGGTCTTTCAATTTGAGGATAAGGAGTTAATTTATGCAGCGCTTGCGGGAGTTCTTGGTTTGGTGATTATGGCGTTTTACTCGAAAATTAGAAATAAATACTTACAACTTATTCCTGCGCCTATGTGGATTGTAATTATTTCTGTTGGGTTTAGCTATTATTGTGAACTGATTCTTAAGTCTCCGAACCCGATTTCGTTAGATTATATGATCCCGGCCATTCCGGATATTCGAACAATAGCAACAGAAATTCCTTCGCCAGACTTTAAAATGGTAGGCACGCTTTCTTTCTGGTCAAGTGTCATAGCGCTCACGCTGATTGCAAGCGTTGAGTCGTTGTTAAGCATAAAAGCAGTTGATAAATTGGATGTAGACAAAAGGCGATCGAACGTAAACAAAGACATAAAGGCGCTTGGTCTCGCGACTGTGGTTAGTGGTTTTTTAGGGGGGTTAAATGTGGTAACGGTAATTGCCAGGAGTTCTGTGAATGTAAACAATGGAGGGAGTAATCGGTCGTCCAATATGTTTCACGCCTTGTTTCTGGTGGTGTTTATCCTGCTTTTTAGTTCTGAATTGACACGGATCCCATTGTCGGCATTGATGGCTATACTTGTTTACACTGGCTACAAACTAGCGTCCCCTGTTATTGTTAGAGAAATTTTTACCATAGGGAAAGAGCAGTTAATCATTTTCTTTTCTACTTTATTGGTGACTTTAAGGGTTGGCTTAATTTCTGGGATTGTGGCAGGTCTAATTGCTACGTTCATAATTCATGTGGTCGTCACGAAAAGCTTTGGGCTTTTTATGAAAAACATATTGAAGCCTAACGTGCTTATGTATAAAGAGGAGGATGGGAGTTATTTTATTAGCGTAAAGCACTTTTGTAGCTTTTTGAATTTTAATACTTTAAAAGCTAATTTGGAAGCAATACCCGAAAACAATGATGTGATTATTGATTTTTCACTATGTGGGTTTGTGGACCATTCTGTTATGGAAAATGTAGATGATTATCAAGAACTGTTTCATAAAAAAGGGGGGAATATAGAAGTCATTGGCCTTGATGTTTTAGGCGCTAAATCTAAGCATCCATTTGCTTTGAGGCGGTTGTTGCCACTTCAAAAGATTCTACCAGACAACAAAACAAAGCGTCAGAACAACCTAAGCGTTGTTGCTTATAATTTTAACCTTTCTTACAGCCCTATAAAAAAATCGAACGCAGAATTTCTGAAAGAATTTATCTATTTTAAAACAAAAAAAATAGAGCACACCTTCAATGAGTTAAAAGAAAAAAACAATCAATACCAATCCTTTGATATTACCTTTTCTGAAGGAGAATTTATTGCAAAAGAGGTTGTTAGGACGACAATGCTTTATATCAAAGTCTCAAAAAAAATTCCTGCGTTTACTTTAGATAAAGAAGGTTTAATGGAGCGTTTTTATGCCCTCGCTGGCTATGAAGATATTGACTTTGACAGTCACACTGATTTTTCAAATAGATTTTACTTAAGAGGGGAAAACCCAGAAGAAATAAGGGCCTTTTTTACGAATGAATTAATCCGTTTTTTTGAAAGTAACCCCTACTATCATGTTGAATCAAATAAGGGTGGGGTTTTAATTTGTAACAAAGAGCGAATCGCTAGTATTAAAGAAATCAAAGGGTTGTTGGACTTTGGCGTTCGACTTAACAAGGTTATTAATAATACTTAAAATGAAGCTACACCCCATAAATGTTGGTAATTTTAAATTAGACGGCGGGGCGATGTTTGGGGTTGTCCCAAAAGAGTTATGGAATAAAACAAACCCTGCTGACGACAAAAATATGATTGACATTGCCTCTAGGTGTTTATTGATAGAGGACGGAAATCGATTGATTCTTATCGATACCGGCATGGGAACAAAACAAAACGATAAATTTTTCGACTATTATTACCGGTGGGGAAACCTCTCTATCGATAAGGCGCTCGAGTCGGTAGGTTTTTGCAGAGAGGATGTAACGGATGTGTTTTTAACTCACCTACATTTTGACCACTGCGGCGGTTGTGTTGACTGGAACAATGATCGGTCTGGATATGAATTAGCATTTAAAAACGCAAACGTTTGGAGCAATAAAGACCATTGGGACTGGGCTACCAAGCCCAATAAAAGAGAGAAAGCCTCCTTTTTAAATGAAAATATTTTACCTATTCAAGAGTCTGGAAATTTAAAATTTATATCGCCTTCGAGCGGAGATCTTTTGAAAAATTCTGAATTAGGTTTTGACGTGTTTTTTGCAGATGGGCATACTGAAAAACAAATGATCCCTATTATTTATTATAAGGGAAAAACAATTTGTTTTATGGCAGACTTACTACCCACTGTGGGTCATATTCCTGTTCCTTTTGTGATGGGTTATGACACAAGGCCGTTGCTGACACTGGGCGAAAAGGAGCGTTTTTTAACACTTGCTGCAAATCATAATTATTATCTATTTTTGGAGCATGATGCCCATAACGAGATAATCACTGTCAAGCAGACCGAAAAAGGGGTAAGACTAAACAATGTACACAGCTTCAATACTCTATTTTAAATCAAAAAAAATGACATCAAAACCAACTAAAGGATTCAAAAAATCAACTTATTTATTTAGCTTATTACTGTTGTCCAGCTGCGGAACAACGGCAAAAATCACCTCAACACCAATTGAGAACATTGACTTAATTCCTTTAAAAGTGACTAAGCTTACTAAGGAACAAAAGATGGGGTGGAGTCATCTAGACATTGCCACAGACACTATTCCTGGAGTTAGTTTAAATAAAGCCTATAAAGAGTTGGTAAATACAAAGGGTGAAACCGTGATTGTTGCGGTTATTGATTCGGGAATTGATATAACGCATGAAGATCTTGCTGGTAAAATCTGGGTTAACGTTGGAGAAATCCCAAACAACGGAAAAGACGACGATAACAACGGGTATATCGACGATATTAACGGGTGGAACTTCCTGGGCGGATCTGATAATGAACAATTGGAGTATGTAAGACTTATAGCGAGTAATGATACGGCGAATCCAAGGTTTGAGGAAGCGAAAGAGTTGCTTAAAAGTGAGCGCGAAGGGCTAGCTCGTTCAAGGGCCCGCTATAATGGCATTAAGGCCCAATTAAGCGTTTCAGACGCTGCTGTAGCAAAACTATTAAACAAAAAAATATATACCAAAGAAGAGGTTGATAGTCTTCAAACTGAAGACGTGGAGCTACTCAAACATATCGAAGTGATAAAGCAATCTTTTGGGTTTGGATTTGATAGTATCGCGGGGCTAATGAAGCAACTGGACGCAGGGCTTAAGTCTTTTAATGAGCGGCTAGAGTACAGTTTGAATGTAAATTTTGATGGAAGAAAAATTGTTGGGGACAATCCAGACGACTTTAGTGACCGATTTTACGGAGATGGAAATGTAATGGCAAGGAAAGGGAGGAGTCATGGAACCCATGTTTCTGGAATTATAGCGGCAAATCGAAATAATAGCTTAGGGATAAAAGGCGCTGCTGATAACGTAAAAATAATGGCGATCCGAAACACCCCTAACGGCGATGAGTACGACAAAGATGTTGCTCTTGGAGTTTATTATGCTGTTGACAATGGGGCAAAAGTGATTAACATGAGTTTTGGAAAGGGGTTTTCACCTCATAGCGACTGGGTAAGAGACGCAATAGCTTATGCTGCTAATAATGATGTTTTGATAGTAGCGGCGGCTGGAAACGATGCGACTGACACTGATGTCGCGAGTTACTTCCCTAATGACCAAGTTAAGCTTGGAGAGGAGGTTTCAAACAACTTTATTAAGGTAGGGGCTACGGGTCCTAAATATGGTTCGTCTATTTTGGCAGGATATTCTAATTATGGGAAAAATACAGTAGATGTGTTTGCTCCAGGGTCTCAAATATACTCAACCTACCCTAAACAAACTTATGAGTATGCACAAGGAACCTCTATGGCGTCTCCGTTAGTAGCTGGTGTAGCAGCTTTAGTTTTTTCTCAATATCCAAAATTGAGCGCTTCTCAGGTGAAAGAAATACTCATGAACTCTGGTTTAGCTATTAACAAAAAAGTATCTTTAGAAAATGGCGACGTCGTTCCTTTTGATAGCTTGTCTAAGTCTGGAAAGCTTATAAACGCTTATAACGCCCTTATTATGGCGTCAAAAATATCTAAAAAATAACCCCTTTATGAACAAAAAAATCTACTTACTTCTATTATTAATCAACTTTACGGGGTTAAGTGCGCAGAATAATTTTGAATACTGGCAACAACATGTTGATTATACAATGGATGTTACGGTGGATGTGTCATTAAACGCTTATAGCGGAACACAGCAACTTGTCTATACCAATAATTCGCCAGATGACCTCAGTGTTGTGTTTTACCACTTATATTTTAATGCGTTTCAGCCTGGAAGCGAAATGGATGTTCGGTCCATTACTATCTCAGACCCCGACTCTAGGGTGGGCGACCGCATAAGCAGGCTTGAAAAAGAAGACTATGGGTTTATGAATGTCTTAAGTTTACATCAAAACAATTTCCCTGTTGATTTTAACGTTGCAGGAACAATCTTGGAGGTTCAGTTGAACGCTCCTATAAAATCTGGAGAGTCAGCTGTGTTTGATATGGTTTTTGAAGGACAGGTGCCGCCAGTTATTCGTAGGGCTGGCAAAAATAGTGAAGAAAATGTGGCACTTTCAATGGCGCAATGGTACCCGAAAATGGCTGAATATGACTTTGAAGGATGGCATGCTGACCCTTATATAAGTAGGGAGTTTCATGGGGTTTGGGGTGATTTTGACATCAAGCTTACCATTGATAAAAACTACACGGTTGGTGGCACGGGTTATCTTCAAAACCCTGATGAGGTAGGTCACGGATACGGACAACAAACAAACAACGAACAAACAGATGTCCTAACGTGGCACTTTATCGCCCCAAACGTGCATGACTTTACGTGGGCTGCCGATCCTGGCTTTACCCACGACACTTTGCAGGTTCCAAATGGTCCTCTTTTGCATTTTCTTTACAAAACCTCTTTAGATGAAAAGTATAAGAAAAACTGGAAGGCGCTTCAACCTATGGCAAGTGAAATAGTCCAGTACTACAGTAACACGGTTGGAAAGTATCCTTACAAGCAATACTCAGTTATTCAGGGTGGAGATGGTGGTATGGAATATGGGATGTGCACACTAATTACGGGCGAAAGGACCTTTGATGGTTTGGTTGGGGTAACAGCTCATGAAATTGGACACACTTGGTTTCAATTTTTACTAGCTTCAAATGAGAGTAGACACCCTTGGTTAGATGAGGGATTTGCAGAATATACCTGTACCTTTATTGAAAATGACCTTCTGGGAAAAGAAACTAGCGACCCTCATAGGAGTAGTTACAACCGCTATATTAGCCTCGCGTTGAGCGGGAAAGAGCAGCCGATGACTACACATGCCGATCGCTATATGTACAATCGTTCTTACAGCACGTCTGCTTACAGAAAAGGAGCGCTTCTATTGGCTCAATTAAAATATATTATTGGTGAAGAAAACTTCGAAGCAACGCTTAAAAGATACTTCAAGGACTGGGCGTTCAAACACCCGACACCAAATGATTTCATTCGATCTGCTGAAAAAACATCGGGTCTGGAGTTGGAGTGGTTTTTAACAGATTGGACACAAACAGTTAATACAATTGATTACGCAATAAAAGGGGTGAGTTTATTAGAGTCAAAAACCGAAATTACATTGGAGCGGATTGGACTAATGCCGATGCCTGTTGAGGTTGAGGTGCTTTTGAAGGGTGGAAAAAAATTAAATTTCTATATTCCATTACAAATGATGCGCGGTGAAAAGCCCACAGATGGTGATGTTCGTTTATTAGGAGATTGGGCTTGGGCTTATCCGATATATCGTTTTGAAATAAGGGTTCCTGGATCGAAAATTAAAACAATAACAATTGACGTCAAAAACGAAACCGCCGATGTTAATAAGGAAAATAACCAGAAAACGTTATTATAAAATGGAGCGCTTAAAGGGTAAAAAACAAATAGAACATTTGTTCGTTAGCGGACGATCTGTGGGGGTGTTCCCCTTAAGGCTTGTTTTCTTGGAAACAGAAGTCACTAATAAAGTAGGGGTCTCGGTTAGTAAAAAAAACTTTAAAAGTGCGGTTGATAGAAATAAAATAAAACGACTACTAAGGGTTGCTGTAGAAAACCACTTCCTTAGCCTTTTTAAGCGGCTGGAACCTAAATACTCTTTAATGGTTTTATATGTGGGGAAAGAAATTCCGAAATCGGAAAAACTAGACACACAATTTAAGTTAATGGTTAATCGTTTTAATAAAAAGGTTTTAGATGAGGTTTAGTTATATAAAAAAAACGGGGGTGGTTGTGTTAGCTGTTTTGATTTTCCTATCAACAACAGCTTATAAAAACGACTATTTTGAAATCGCTAAGCAAATAGAAATTTTTACTACGCTATTTAAAGAAATTAATATGAATTATGTGGACGAAACCAGTCCTGCTAAGTTGATGCAGGCGGGTTTAAAGCATATGTTAGAAAGTTTAGACCCTTATACCACCTACTTAAGTGAACAGGACGTGGAGTCGGCGCGCATAAACCAAAACGGAGCCTATGTGGGAATAGGAGCTACAATCAAGATGTTAGACAGTAAACTGATTGTGGTTGAGGTTTTTGAAGGACTTCCGGCGGATAAAAAAGAGATAAGAGCTGGTGATGAAATTATTAAGATAGACGGCAATAAGGTGGATGAGCTAGAAGGGGTCGCTCAGGGGTTTCTTAATGGTAAAAAAAACACTAGTGTCTCATTGTCTATATTAAGTAATGGGGTTGTAAAAACAGTGGTGGTAAAACGAGCAGGGGTTAAGCCAAAAGCGGTTCCTGTGGCTAGACTCTTAAAGGGTGGTGTGGGATATATTGCGTTGGACCGTTTTAGTAAAACAGCTTCAAGAGAAGTAGAGAATGCATTAAAACTTTTGATTATTGATGACGCCAAGGGGGTGATTCTTGATTTGCGAAACAATCCTGGCGGGCTCCTTCAGGAGGCTGTTAAAATAGTAAACCTCTTTGTCCCAAAAGGACAGCTGGTCGTTTCCACAAAATCAAACATATCTAGCTATAATCAAGAGTTTAGAACAACAAAACAGCCGTTAAGTTTAGAAATACCATTAGTTATTTTAATAAATGAAAAAAGCGCATCTGCAAGTGAAATTGTAGCGGGCACATTACAGGACCTAGACCGGGCGGTGATATTGGGGAAAAGAAGTTTTGGAAAGGGGTTGGTTCAAAGACCTAAACCGATGCCGTACGGAGGGCAATTGAAGGTGACTATCTCTCGATATTACACACCTTCAGGTCGATGTATTCAAGCGTTAGACTATAGAAATAGAGGACGAAATGGCGAAGCAAGTGAATATTTAAAAATTGATTATAAAGCGTTTAAAACGCTAAACGGAAGAACTGTGTTTGATGGTGGAGGGGTGTCGCCTGATGTTCTTGGAAAAAACAAAGAACGTTCTAAGTTTATTGAGGGGCTTATTAAAAGTACTGTGGTTTTCGATTATGTGAATGACTATTACCACAATAATTCTTTAGAAAATATAAAAGAATTTAAATTATCTAAAAATGACTTTAATCAATTTAAGAAAAGAACCTACAACAGCCAGGGGTTTTTAGAGGATGAAAGTATTGCGTATTTAAATAGGTTTTCTAGTGTGATAAAAGACGCGGGCTTACTTGGTTTAGATGATAAATTAAAAGGTTTTAAAGGAGTTGTCAATGAATCAAAAGTTCAGTTGGTTGACCGTTACAAAGATCAAATAACAGCTGTTTTGGAAAAAGAAATTGTAAGGAGGTTCTATTACAGGAAGGGTATGTATGAGTATTACTTACTTAAAAATGAAGATATAATTACAGCTCAGGGATTGTTAAATAACAATGAAGCGTACTTAAGTATATTAAAATGATAGAATGTTTTTCTATTCTTAAAAGAAAATAAATTAAACATGAAAAACCTTGTTATTATATTGTTTTTGGCGGGACAACTACTTCAAGCGCAGGCAAATAATGCGCATGTGGTTTACTTTGAAACAGGAAAATACAATGTTCCTGACATTGAAACCAATAGACTTGTGTTGTTTATTAAAAGCTTGAAAGATAATCAAATCGAGCGTATATCTATTTATGGTTTTACAGATGATCGAGGCTCAGATAATTACAACCTTACTTTATCCCAAAACAGAGCTAATGCTATTAAAAAAATATTTTCAGGATTTGGGGTTGATGACAACCTTATAAGTAATGTAGACGGGAAAGGAGAGGTGTTGTTACGTGTTGTTTCATCAGACAACCTAAATATAATAAGAGGACTTAATAGAAAGGTTGAAATTAATATAGAATATAAAGAAAAAGAAGGGGTTGTCGTTGAAATTAAAGAAGAAGATATTGGAACTAAACAGTTCTTAAGTGATAATATTGCTGTTGGGGATAAAATAACTTTAGACAATATTCTATTTAAAACAGGGTATAGTTCTTTAGAAGTGGAGTCAATTAATGTGTTAGAGGAGATAGCTGAAGCCTTATTAAAAAGGAAAGATATTTATTTTACAATACAAGGTCATGTTTGTTGTACTAATAACACTGGGGATGCAATCGATAAGAAAACAGGGAAAAAAAACTTATCCTTGGCTCGAGCAAAATATATCTATGAATACCTTATTGGAAAAGGTGTAAAAAAAAGCCGCATGAAATATGTAGGGTTAAGAAATAAATATCCTATAGGGGGGGCGGCTAAATATGATAGAAGAGTTGAAATAAAAATAACTTATATTTCTAAAAAAAATTAATTTATTACCATCCCTATATGAGGTATTCCATCTTCTAGATAGGAATCTCCGATGGATTTGAAACCAAAACTATTATAAAAACCTTTAAGATACAACTGAGCAGATATTTTAATTTCACTAGTGCCAAAGTGATTTTTTATTGCGATGATTGATGCTTTCATTATAGATGAACCATATTTAAGGTGTCTTACGTTTTTGTCGACCACAACCCTACCTATACTCGCTTCATTAAAATAGTCTCCTTGCTTAAATAAACGAGTGTAAGCGACTATAGTGTTGTTGTTTTTTCCGATAACATGGAGAGATATTTGATCCTTTCCATCAATATCTTGATAAACACAATCTTGTTCAATTATAAAAACTTCACTTCTTAATTGTAATAAACTATAAAGTTCATCTATAGTTAGTTCATTATATTTTTTAACGTAGATTTCAAGCATAGTATATTATTAATACGTTAAAAAATATTTAATTAATAGGTATAATTTTATTAATTCTATTTTGATGTCTACCACCTTCAAATTCGGTTGTTAAAAAAGTATCAACCATTTCTAATACATCTTCTAGTTTAGTAAAACGTGCAGGAATACAAAGAATATTTGCGTTATTATGAAGCCTAATTAAAGAAACTATTTCTTTATTCCAGCATATTCCAGCTCTAATTTTAGAGTATTTATTAGCAGTCATTGCCACACCATTAGCACTACCACAAATTAGAATTCCGTACATAGATCTATTATTTAAAATATCTTTTACTACCGGATGAACAAAATCAGGATAATCAACACTACTTTCAGAATCAGTTCCGTGATTTATTATATTTATTTTTTTATTTTCTAAATGTTTTATAATATTAAACTTAAAATTTGTGCCTGCGTGATCGTTACCTATTGAAATATTCATTTTATATATCTTTTATGAGAAGTAAATTTACAAAAAAAGAAAAGTAAAAAAAATATAATGTTAATAGCATGTTTAATTAGTTGTTGATAATTAATGAGCGAAAATGAAAACTAAATTTTTTAAGTTCGTTTATTTTTTACAAGGGAAAATAATAAATTGTAATCCTAAAAAAGTTATCTATTTAAATTAGATAGTTGTGATTACAAATAGAATGGTTGTTAACATATAAATAATTTAATTTTATTAACTATTTAAGGATATTTAAGTTATTAACAGTAGATAATAAACTATATAATTAATTGATTTTTAATAATTTAGAAAGTTTATTAAATGTATATAATATGTTTATAAAGTAATAAAGATAAAAATAAATAAAAACTTATATAAGGTATTAACAGACTATAATAAACACCATCAGTTTTTAAATAATTAAATAAAAAATTGATATGATTATATTAAATGTGGATAAAGTTAAAAAACACATGACTCTTCATTGAATTAAAATGGTAGATTTGCTTAATTATATATCATAAATGAAAAGAAACAAGAATAATAAAAACACTATTAAAAATTATAGTGAAAGTATTTTAACTATTTTAAAAGAAGATAGAAATAAACCATACAATCATAAACAAATAGCCTCTAAGTTAGGGGTAAATGATGCAAGCAGTAGAAATCAAATTATAAAGAATTTACATAAACTAGCGGGTCATAAGGAAATAGAAGAGGTTGAAAGAGGTAAGTTTAAAATACTAACATCAACCGAATATTTTACTGGAACAGTAGATATGGCATCAAGAGGAAACGCTTATATCATAAGTGAAGATTTTGAAGAAGATATATTTATAGCATCCAATAACAGGAACAAAGCCTTACACGGTGATACTGTAGAATTATATATTTATAAACGCAAGAAAAACGGTAAACAAGAAGGAGAAATTACTCAGATTATAAAAAGATCACGAACTGAATACGTAGGTATAGTTCAAATGAACTCAAAATTTGCTTTTGTTGTTCCTGATAGTAATAAAATGCCAGTAGATGTATTTGTACCATTATCTAAAACATTAAAAGCAGAGGATGGAGATAAAGTCTTAGTAACCTTAGAAGAATGGCCTGAAAAAGCTGATTGTCCAAATGGAACTATCATTAAAATTTTAGGTAAACCAGGTGAGCACAATACAGAAATACATTCAATATTAGCAGAATATGGACTTCCTAATGAATTTCCTACTGAAGTAGAAAATTTTGCAAATAATATAAATACTTCAATTACAGAAGATGAAATTTTAAAAAGGAGAGACATGCGCTCTACTTTAACTTTTACTATAGATCCAAAGGATGCTAAAGATTTTGATGATGCTTTATCTTTTAAAGAACTTCCAAATGGAAATTACGAAATAGGAATTCATATAGCAGATGTTTCTCATTATCTACAAGAAGGAACTATTTTAGATGATGAAGCTTATGAACGCGCAACATCCGTTTATTTAGTAGATAGAGTCGTCCCCATGCTTCCAGAGGTATTATCAAATAATGCGTGCTCTTTACGACCTAATGAGGAAAAATATACCTTTTCTGCAGTTTTTGAAATAAATAATAAAGCAGTTGTAGAAAATAAATGGTTTGGTAGAACTGTAACATATAGTGATGCTAGATTTGCATATGAAGAAGCACAATATATTATAGAAACAGAGTCATGTAATATTCCTAAAGATATTTCAATTACAGACAAGGCTTACAAAACAACAACTTTAATTAAAGACTCAATAATTAAATTAAATGAGTTAGCTAAAATCATGCGTCAAAATCGAATGAAAGACGGCGCTATTTCTTTTGATAAAGTTGAGGTTAAGTTTAATTTAGACGAAACAAGTAATCCAGTAGGAGTGTTTTTTAAAACCTCTAAGGATGCTAATAAGCTCATTGAGGAATTTATGTTGTTAGCTAATAAAAAGGTAGCAGAATTTATAGGAAAACAATCCCCACCCAAAACTTTTATTTATAGAACTCATGACGAGCCTAACGATGTAAAACTTCAAGGTCTTCAAAGAATTGTATCTCAATTTGGTCATCAACTCAACTTTAAAAACAGAGCAACCACCACAAATTCTTTAAACACGCTTCTCAAAAATGTAAAAGGGACTAAAGAGCAAAACCTTGTAGATACTCTTACAATTCGTTGTATGAGTAAAGCTGAATATTCAACTAAAAACATTGGTCATTACGGTCTAGCTTTTGATTATTATAGCCACTTCACATCCCCTATTAGAAGATATCCAGACGTAATGGTTCACCGCCTATTACAATATTATTTAGATGGCAATAAAACAACCAACGAAGGAGTTTTTGAGGAAAAATGTAAACACTCTTCTAATATGGAAAGTCTTGCAACAAAAGCGGAAAGAGACTCTATAAAATACATGCAAGTTAAATATATGCAAGATCATAAAGATGATACTTTTTTAGGTGTTATTTCAGGAGTTACTGAATGGGGTATGTATGTAGAAATAATAGAAAACAAATGCGAAGGCATGATAAGAATCAGGGATATCAAAGGAGATTTTTATAAATTTAATTCAGAAGAATACGCTTTAATAGGAGACCGAACAAAAACAAAACATCAACTAGGCGATCAAGTAGAGGTTCGGGTTAAAAAAGCGGATTTATTAAAAAAACACCTAGACTTTGTATTATCTTAATGTAAAAGAAATGAAGAAATTTAATCTAATCATATTTTTAATTTTTAACTTATCGGTCTTTTCACAAATACCAATTAGCAAAAAATTAGGAGATTTTTATAAACTTAAAGTTTATAATTTAATTAATGTTGAGTTAATTCAATCCAACGAGAATAAAATAGAGATAACAGGTAAAAACGCAAAAAGTGTTTATGTTATACAAAAAAACAACACCCTTCAAATAAAAATGGTCTTAAGTAAATATTTTTCAGGCGAAGACACGTTTGTAAAGTTATATTACACAAAAATCAATACCATAGACGTTAACGAGGGGGCAACTGTTACTTCTCAAACCCCAATTAAACAATATGAGTTAGAATTAAAAGCTCAGGAAGGAGGAGAAATTACAGCCTCAGTAGACACCAAGGTTTTAACAATTAAATCAGTGACCGGAGGTAAGGTTCAGGCTTATGGTGCTTCTAAATCACAAAATATAAACATAAACACAGGAGGAATCTATAAAGGTGAATTACTACAAGCGGAAACCTCCAAAATAAAAATAAAAGCGGGAGGAAAAGCAGGTGTAAAAAGCTCAGAGTCTATTGAGATTAAAATTTTCGCTGGTGGCACCCTAACAATTTTCGGTAAAACGAAAAATATAAAACAAAACAACATTTTTGGAGGTAAAATTTTATACAAAGATTAACGCCTTATGATTGAAGATATTCAAGCCGCAATTCCCTTAGGTTTTTTCCTAGCCTTTATGATAGGGCCGGTTTTTTTTATGTTAATAGAAACAAGCATTACAAAAGGAGTTAGAGCAGCGATTGCGTTTGATATAGGAGTTATTATAGCCGACATAATTTTTATAGCGATCTCATATTTAAGTAGTTTTCAACTTTTAGAAAACTTAAGCAACCTTCCAGGGCTATATGTTTTTGGAGGCACCATACTCTCTGTTTATGGCTTAATAATTCTTATTAAAAAGCCAAATAAAAAGGAAACAGAAAAAGATATTAATAACACAACAAAAGCAAATTACCTACAGCTTTTTGTAAAAGGGTTTTTATTAAACTTTATCAACATAGGAGTATTGGTTTTTTGGCTAGGCGTTGTTGTTGTGACCGGTCCCAACCTAGAAAATAAAGTTAATAGGTTTATTGTTTTTTTTAGCACTTTAATTATCACCTATTTCTTAACAGATCTTATAAAAATAATACTCGCAAAACAACTCAAGAAAAAACTTACACCTAGAATAATAGTTAAAACAAAAAAAATTATCGGCGGCCTATTGTTGATTTTCGGTTTAAGCCTAATAACGAAGGGCTTTTTACCTAAAGACAGCTTAAACCCACAAACTATTATAGAAGAAATAAGAGATTAAAAAAAACCACAACAATCTGTTGTGGTTTTTATAACTCGAGGCGTCTAGCGGATTCGAACCGCTGTAGAAGGTTTTGCAGACCTCTGCCTAGCCACTCGGCCAAGACGCCAAAAAGGAATGCAAATTTAAGCAAATTTAAACGTTACACAAGATAAATGAAAAATATCACCAAAAACAAAGCAACCCTATAAAATAATATAGAAATTGAAACGAACCTCTATTCACTTTATAGTTAATCCGATTTCTGGAAACGGAAACAACCTACTCACACCAGAGACTGTTTCCCGTGTATTTAATTTGGATCAATTCTGCTTTGAAATAAAAGAAACCCAGAAACCCAAACACGCAACAGAGCTTACAAACGCATCTATTATTGAGGGAGCGGATATTATTGTGGCCTGCGGGGGTGACGGCACGGTAAACGAAATAGCGAGCTGCCTAGTGGGGTCTAGCGTAAAGCTAGGGGTTGTCCCAATGGGATCTGGCAACGGATTTGCCGCCACCTTGAAAATACCCAAATCTATTATAGGGGCACTTAACATTATTAAGGAATCTAACAATACACAAATTGATGTTGGAGAAATTAATAAAAATTATTTTTTCAGCAACACAGGGATTGGCTTTGACGCTAATGTTATAAATAATTATTCAAAAACATCGCAAAGAAAGCTAACCTCTTACCTTAGGGCTTTTCTTCTCACTTTTTTCAACAACCCCGCATCGCACACGTTGAAAATAACCACAGAATCTCAATCCATGAAATTAAAACCATTTATGGTATTTGCGTCCAACTCCAATGAAATGGGTTATGACGTTTCTTTAACACCAAAAGCTTCAATCCAAGACGGGGTGCTGGATATAATTATTGTTGAGCCACTTAATAAATTAGAAATTATTTATTTTGCGTTTTTATTACTTATAAAAAAACCGCAGAGATTTAAGAAAGCACACTACTTTCTCACCAAAAAAACAGAAATAACAAACTTTGACAAGGGAGGGTTTTTAGCCCAAATAGACGGTGAGCCAAGACAAATTAACACAAACACAATAAAGATAACGGTAAAGAAAAAGGCTCTTTCGGTGGTGGTGCCTCAAAATCCTAACGAGCCTCGGTAAGCATAATGGTTACTTTCTCAACATCTCCACCTATTGGGGGGTTTATTTTAGAAACAGAAACAGAGGATGAGGTGACCGATGGACAGCTGTCAAAAACACGAGTCATGATTCGTTTTGCAACCGCTTCAAGAAGTTTTGCAGGAACCCCCATTTCCTCAACAACTATTTTGTTCAACGTCACATAGTCTACTGTATCGATTAAGGCGTCTGTGATTGAAGATTTACAAAGGCTCGCCTCCACGCTTAAGTCAACTCGATAATCACTCCCTATAATAGTTTCCTCACCTAAACATCCGTGATATGCATAAACCCGGATGTTTTCAACCTTAATAATACCCATTTTTAATTTTTTTGTTAGTATAAAAATAATAATTATCGGTAAGATATATCTATAAACTTTTTATTTGATTA
>Ga0209302_10000565_pt1 | contig 21441 bp, 15 predicted proteins | sample ArcOceMetagenome_2_FD_187445 | JGI IMG/M metagenome (GOLD analysis project Ga0209302, IMG submission 187445) | Marine eukaryotic phytoplankton communities from Arctic Ocean - Arctic Ocean ARC135M Metagenome (SPAdes) (version 2) | ecosystem: Environmental > Aquatic > Marine > Oceanic | place... | reverse complement strand
ACCCTAAGCCTCTTCTTGCAAAAGTTTCCCATATCAAACATTTGTTTTCTCCACCATATGCAAGTTCATCTGCTTCTATGATAGCATCTCTACCACTCTCAAATCCAGGAGCACAAGGTTGTAATTTCATCCCGTCAAGAACTAATTGCATGGCGATATTGTTTCCTCCTGTACCATTAAACATGTCTTCATCATATCCATATACGTCAATTAAATCCCAGGTTAAATCCCAAAGCATTGTTGCCCATATTGTTCCAACTGCGTGAACTTGCCCACCTGTAGCAGGTAAATCTGAATAGGTAAGTGGATTCTCGATCATGTCTCTACTATACTTATATTGACGAATTCCACCACCATCTAAACCTTGTCCTGCAGAATAAGTAGCCATACCTCTGCCGTCGTCCGCTTGGTCTCCAACCTTCATGGTTATTATTAAACCTAGGTAGTCACTCCAACCTTCTCCCATTTGCTCAGCATTGTTTAAACAACCTGTGTTGTTTCCACCTCCTGTTAAACGGTTTGAAATTCCATGACCATATTCATGAGCAATAATTTCATTATCAAGGGACGCATCAATCATTGGACCTACCGTTACACCATTGATGGTTGCATTAACCGTTCCGGTTAATAATTGTTCTATGATGGCCTCACCATCCATATTGTTTACCATAAATAATGGAATAGTAACTTGATCTCCTACAGCTCCAGGTGCCATTGTAATGGCTTCACCCTCTACATTATTTACCATAATTACCGCAACAGCTCCTTCATTTTCAGCTGCTAATGCTTTAAAACCAAATTCACAAGCACCTCTTCTAATTACAGCGATTTTTCCAACTAAGTCTACTCCATTAATAATAGGATCACAGGCATCATAAATATCTCCTGTAGCTCCATCATCTTCTACCAATACTAAATCCTCTGTTAAGTCAACGATTTCACCACCGAAAGCTGCTGGCACTCCCTCATAATTACCTGCTAAAGGGCTATCATTTATGGTTAATAAAGATCCAGAAATTACTGCACCATCCCACAAAAACATTTGCATTCTTGGTTTTCCTCCATCTCCGGGAGTTGCAAAATTTGCGTTATTGGTTCCACTTCCGTCTTGAGCATCTGCATACACAAAATCATTACCATTACCACCATTACCATAGTTATTTTGTTGGAAATTTCCACTAGCTTCATCAAAACCATATTCATAAAATATATCATGAAGCATGTTGTTCAGGTAAAATAAATTAGTAATAGAAGCATCTAAAGAAAGAGCCGGATCTTGAGTAAAATCAAACTCAAAATCAAAAATTAATTCCGCTGTCCCTTCTGGAGAAAAGCCTGTTCCATTATTACCATTTTCGTCTTCTTGAGCCCAAACATTATTCCCTCTAGTTATTGTGAATTCTGGTCCTGCATCACCGTCAGTATCATGCCATCCATAAGGGGATCCAACTCCTAGAGCTGAAGGATCTTCAATTATTGAGAAACCACCATCATCTGGACTTTGATTCGGTAATGCAATTGCATTGTATATTGCACCATCAGTTAAAGAAGCCATTGTTGCATCTTCTTTAGAAAATAATACACTATTTTCTGTATGTGATGAATCAGAATTATTTTTATGTTCTCCAAAACTACAACTCACCACCCAGTCTCCTAAATTTAATATAGTTCCGCTTACTGCATCTACACGTACACTATAATAATGACTTGCATCTAATACATAGATACTAAGGTCCCATGCTAATTGTAATGAACCATCCTCCATTTTTTGGAAAACTAATTTTACTGGAATATTTTCTAAAGAGATAGTCCCATTAGAATAGATAAAAGAATTTACAGAAACTGTTTCTAATAATTCAAGATTTGTAGGGCTGTTAATACCTAATTCTAAAGCTGCATTCCCAATTGCTGTAGCAGCAGAAATGGCAGGTGTTGTCGTGTTAACTTTTTGTGACACATCTTTAGAAAAAGATAAACTTGCATTTTTTACTTGTCCATTTTTTATTGCAAAAGACGAAACTGAATTAAAAATTTCAATTCCTTGGTATTGTTGAACAACATAAACGTTTTCAACATCCATGCTTTTAGAATAACTATGCCTGTCTATAACGATATCCTCAATATCTTGAGACTGTAAACTTAATTCTGATTGGTTTGAATTTAAATACGTATTTATAGAGCTACTAAAGTCCTGTCCAAAAACAGAGCCAGCAACCATAAATACAAACATGTAAAGTAATTTTTTCATATGAGATTTTTTATATTAATTATATCTTTGTAAATATAAAACATCTAAACTTAATAATACCCTACTTAATTAATAGAAAATACTTAAAGTCAATTAATTGCATAAAAAAACTGATTTGCTGTCAATAATTACTTTTATCTTATAAGTATCTTTTCTATTAAAAAAAATTAAAGATTTCCATTAATTTTCTGGAATATTAACATGGCATTACCATCTGTAAGTCTAGATATGTAATTACAGCTTTCAATTAGGTATTGATAAGTGGTATAATTTTCATTGGTATTAAATGACAAATCGTTTAATACTAGTGAATCAAATGGTGTTAAAGAATCATTAAATACGTTTTCAACAGCAGTCGTATAAACATCCAATAAAGTATTAAGAATCTTATATCCTGCGATTTCTTTATCGATTACTTCGGTGCTTTTATATATTTTTTGAACACTTATTTTTATGATATCAGCTACTTGAGCTTTATACTTACTCTTATCTAATAGTGATGTTGTGAATTCTCCATTTAATATGTTTTCTTCGTTTTCTATAAAAACAGCGGCAGCTTCAGCTACCAAAGTATTGATGGCTAAGGAACGTAAATATGCTAGTCTATCTGTAGATTTTATTAAACTAGTGTATTTTTTTGTATTTATATTCTCTTTTACTAAGTTGATAAGATATTCCAATGCAAATTCTTCTTCAATAAGTCCTAAATTGATACCATCTTCAAAATCAATAATTGTATAACAAATATCATCTGCTGCTTCCACTAAAAAAGTTAATGGGTGCCGATGATAACTTAGATCTTTTTGTTCACCTCTTTTCTGCAATCCTAATTCCTGTGCTACTGCTCCAAAAAAATCTTTTTCAGATTGAAAAACTCCATATTTTTTATCGGCAATATGACTGGTTGGATTTTTAGGTAACGATTCTTTGGGATATTTCATAAAAGCACCAAGGGTTGCAAAAGATAAACGCAAACCTCCTTCTACTCCATTTTTTGATTCTGAAAGTATTTTAAACCCGTTGGCATTCCCTTCGAAGTCAATTAAATCTTGGTATTCTTTATTTGTTAATTGTGTTTTGAATCGTTTACCATTTCCATTTAAAAAATAATTACCAATTGCTTTTTCACCGCTATGTCCAAATGGAGGATTCCCAATATCATGAGCTAATGAAGCTGCAGCTACAATTGCACCAAAGTCGTTACTTTGATACCCATGAACTGTATGTAATTGTGGGTGTTTTTCTAAAACTGCTTTTCCAATAGTTCTACCCAAAGAACGACCCACCACAGATACTTCTAGGCTATGAGTAAGGCGAGTATGAACAAAAGATGTTTTTGACAAAGGTATTACTTGAGTTTTATCTTGTAGACTTCTAAAAGCTGAAGAGAAAATAATCCGATCATAATCTACATCAAAACCCAAACGGGTTTCATCCTGTTCTATTCGCAATCTTTTATTTGTATCACCTTGTCTTCTTAATGATAATAACTGTTCCCAATTCATCATACCAATTTTTTATTATGCAATATACTATATATAAGTTCTTTTTCAATAAGTTTTATAAGTAACGTTAATTTAACCATAAGATCACCTATTGTTAATTTTTAGATAACACAAACTTTACAAAGTGAATGTTTATTTGCAGTAATAAAACTAACAAAAATTAAAAACTAACAAAAATGAAAAAAGTATTATTATCAATTTTTACAATAACAATCATAGGATTGTTTTCTAGTTGCAACAGCGATGATGACGGAGTTATCATACCCGTAGATCCGATTTCAGAAGAAACAGATAGAATATTACAAGGTCAAATCACTTCAGATAAAACATTAACGAATGATTTGATTTGGGAAATTGAAGGAAGGGTAACTGTAACTGCAGGTGTAACATTAACCATCGAAGCAGGGACTATTATAAAAGCTTATGCAGGAAGTGGTGCTAATGCTTCTGCTTTAATTATAGCAAGAGATGCTAAGATAATGGCAAATGGTACGTCTAATAATCCAATTATTTTTACTTCAACTGCAGACAATATACAATTAGGTCAAACTGCAGGTGGAAATTTAACAGAAAATGATCGTGGATTATGGGGTGGTCTTATAGTATTAGGGAATGCTAATATATCCGTTGAAGGAAATGCTACAGAAACTCAAATAGAAGGAATTCCTGCTAGTGACACCAATGGATTATATGGAGGAAACAATAATTCTGATAATTCTGGTGAAATTAATTTTATATCTATTCGTCATGGTGGAGCTGAAATTGGAGAAGGAAATGAAATTAACGGCCTTACTTTAGGTGCTGTTGGTTCAGGTACAACAATCTCTAATGTTGAGGTAGTTGCAAATGTAGATGACGGAATTGAATTTTTTGGAGGATCTGTAAATATGTCTAATGCTTTAGTATGGGCACAAGGAGATGACGGTTTAGATATTGACCAAGCTTATTCTGGAACAATCAGTAACTCTGTTGTGATTTTAGGGGATATCTCTGATCATGCTATGGAAATTGATGGCCCAGAAGGTGCATTAGAAGGTAGTTTTAATTTAAATGGCATAACTTTAATTGGCAATCAAAATACTGAAAATGGCGAATATGCTGACTATAGAAGTAATGCAATGGGAACTTCTAACAATGTATATGCAATTGGGTTTAAGGATTCTTCAGATGTTGAATTAGATAACGATGGTGTTGCTACAAATTATAACAATGGAAAATTACAATTTGGAATTTGGCAAATTGTACTGCCTGTAGGGGTTACAAATGTTCAAGATTTATTTGTAAATAAAGCTGAAAATGTAATAGTTTCAGGATTTGGAGATGATGCACAAGCAGTTTCTGGGGGAGGAACTGTAGGTGCAAACCTTTCAGATTTTGAGTGGACTTACACAAATGCTAAAGGAGCTTTATAGTTTATTTTAATTAACCAAAAAATAAGTTATTACAAACTCGTCCCCAAGTTTTGGGACGAGTTATTTTTATTATAAGACAACTATGAAAAAATCAATTACACTTACAATAATAGTAGGATTATTATCCTTTATAGCCTTTGCACAATCTGGAATAATAACTGGAACTGTTAACGATGGTGAATACAATGACATATTACCATTTGCAAATGTTATTATAAAGGATTCACAACGTGGAGCACTAAGTGATTTTGAAGGTAAATACTCTTTAGAATTAAAACCCGGAATATATACTGTACAATTTTCATTTGTAGGCTATCAAACGCTAGAAATAAATGAGGTAATTGTAAAAAATGGTGAAACTATAGTTGTCGATGTCACTTTAAAAGCATCAACAGCTAAATTAGATGAAGTAATAATTACAACATCCTTAAAAAGAAATACCGAAGCTTCTATTTTACATTTACAGCGAAACTCTGTTAAACTAATTGATGGGTTATCGCTAGAAAGCATAAAAAACTCAGGTGCTAGTGATATTGCTTCTGCTGTTAAAAATATTCCTGGGGTTTCTGTTCAAAGGGGTAAATATGTATATGTTAGAGGCCTAGGAGATCGATACACAAAGACCTCATTAAACGGAGTAGATGTACCAGGTTTAGATCCTGATAGAAATACTTTGCAATTGGATTTGTTTCCATCTTCAATTTTAGAAAATGTGATTGTGAGCAAATCTTCCACTGCCGATCAAGGAGCAGATTTTACTGGAGGAGCTATTAATATAGTTACTAAAGATATTCCTAATAAAGAAGGGTATAGTGCATCTTTAGGTCTCGGTTATAACTCAGATTTTCATTTCAATAAAAACTATTTAACTTATAAAGGAAGTAAAACAGATTTTCTAGGCTTTGATAATGGATTGCGAGATAATCCAATCCCTAGCCAGCAATACATCCCTTTACCTCAAGAAAATGGAGAAGTTGTGGAAATATTAACTAAAAGATTTACAAAAAATCTAGCTGCCCGAAGAGAAACTAGTTTTATGGATTATAATTTTTCTTTTACTGCTGGAAATCAATTTGATGTTGGAAATAACAAATTAGGCTATGTAGCCGCTATATCTTATCGAAATGAAACTCAATATTTTTCACAATATATAGACGGTCAAGTTTTTAGAAAGAATGTGAACCCAACAATTTATGAACTAAATACAGATAGAACTCAACAAGGCGAAGGAGGTACTAATAATGTATTAATAAGCGGTATTGCTGGATTATCGTTTAAAACTGAAAAGTCTAAATATAAATTTAATATACTTCATATTCAAAATGGAGAATCTAAAGCTTCCATTTTTAATCAACAAAATAGAATCCAGAATTCAAATCAAATTAAAAAAGACAACTTAATTTATACACAGCGTTCCATCACTAATTTATTACTTAATGGAAAACATTCGATAGATCAAGAATCTAATTGGACTTTAGATTGGAAACTCTCTCCTTCTTTAGCATTAGTATATGATAAAGATTTTAGAGTAACTCCTTTTAAAGTTTCTATAGACGAATTAACAGGGATTGAAACCTATACCATAGAACCTAGTGAATCAGGATTACCAACTAGAATTTATAGAGATTTAAATGAGGGGAACATAGTTAGTAATATAGACATCATTAATAAACATACATTTCTTGGAAAAGAAGCTAAACTTAAATTAGGAGTTGGTTACGCTTATAAAACTAGAAATTTTGTAGTTGAAAGGTTTTCATTTCCATTATTAAATATTGTTAGTGATTTTGCAAATGGAGATCCAGATCAAATATTAGCGGATCAAAACATATATGATGCATCAATAAATAGCGGTGTATTTGTAAGAAGAGATTCTGGGATTTCAGATACTTATGATTCACAAATGAGTATTGCTTCAGCATATGCATCTGAAGAATTTAAAATAACAGACTGGTTTCAAGCAGTAGTTGGATTGCGTTTTGAAAAATTTCAACTAGTTTATACTGGTGAAAGACAAGATGGAACAAAGTTAAATAAGGCTACCATTTTAGATAAATCTGATTTTTTCCCCTCTACAAATTTAATATTTGACTTAAATGAAGAAGGTTCACAAAAAATTAGAACTTCATATGCAAGAACTACAGCAAGACCTTCCTTTAAGGAAGCTTCTTTAGCAGAAATATTTGACCCAATTAATAATACTTTTTTTATAGGAAATATTAATATTCAACCAACCTATATAAATAATTTTGATTTGCGGTATGAAAAATATGGAGAAAACGGAGACTTTTATGCTATTAGTGGTTTTTACAAATCGTTTAAAGACCCTATAGAGCTTTCGTTTATTAGAAGTGCTACTGGTCAATTTACCCCTTTAAACTTAGGAGATGCTATCGTATATGGTACTGAAATAGAAATACGGAAAAATTTAGGGTTTATTCCAGGTTTGGAAAAATTTAGAATAAATACAAATTTATCACTTATAAACTCTCAACAAGAGTTTAGCGATGATGAGAAAGCAAATAGAGAAGATAATCTTAGATCTGGCGAAGTATTAGACGACACAAGGCCTTTACAGGGACAGTCCCCTTATCTTGTTAACTTTGGAATAGATTATACTAATGATAATGGATGGAATGCTGGTTTATTTTATAATGTACAAGGAAAAACATTGCAAATTGTTGGTAGTGGTGATATTCCTGATGTTTATACCTTACCATTCAATAATTTACTATTTAATGCTTCAAAAACTTTTGGAAAAAACAAAAACGCTACTATTTCATTAAAATTTGAAAATCTCTTAAATAGTAATATTGAAAGTGTATATGAGTCTTATAAAGCTGAGGATCAAATATATTCAAAATGGAATCCTGGACAGAAGATAAGTATTAGTTACAATGTGAAATTCTAGGATAATTTTATATACAGACAAAAAAAACCAGTTAATCAACTGGTTTTTTTATCTATACTATTTTTGTATTAATTAAATCAATTTGTAACTATACTAACTTCTTTTGCTTTCCAAACTTTCACTTTAGAAATTTTCGAATTTGAATAAGTAACTTCATTTATTATATTATTTTGATAAAATAACCAAGTATTTACCTTTTCACCTTTATTGTAATAAGCCACAGCAGTTTTTAATCCTTTAGAGTCATAACTAATCCACTCTCCTTGTAATTTACCTTGTTTGTTGTAGAATCCTCTCTGAGAAACTTGACCATTATCACTGTATAAAGTAGCTTCAATTAAGTTGTTTTTTTCTATATATTTATCTTCTTTTTCCTGAGCAAATAATAATCCAGACATAAAAAGAAACATTATTAGGAAGATTTTAATTTTCATAGCTTAACGTTTAATAATTATTTAACCAAAATTAAGTATTATTAACATTAAAAACAAGTTAAGTTAACGTTAAGTTAACATTGGGTTTTTAAATAGCTTATTATTAATTAATTACACTATTAACATTAAGGTAATAATTTCTTGATTTTAAAAATACATACAAATCATATTAATTTTTGTTATTGCAACATCTCTTTAAAATCGTTTAGTTTTTGTCGACTAGATTTATAGAGTAGAGGCTGTTTTTTAACAGCCTCTTTTTTTTAAACTAATTCGTTTTATTAGCTATAGAATGTTACTTCACCATTTGAAATATCATACATACCGCCAATAATTTTTATTTCATTATTCGCTTCCATTTCAGCCAATACAGGACTTTGGTTTCGAACATTATCAATAGTCATTAAAACATTTTTTTCTGCAACATTATTTACAAATTCTATATTACCAGAATTACGTACACTTTGGTCTTGAGGTTCAGTAACTGCTTCAACTGCGGGTTCTATTTTGTTTATAAGTGCAGTTAGGTTTCCTAACCTAGCATGGTCACAAGCCCCTTTAACAGCTCCACAAGCCGTATGCCCTAAAACTACAACTAGTTTTGTTCCTGCTAACTTACAAGCAAATTCCATACTACCTAGAATATCTTCATTCACAAAGTTTCCAGCAATACGAATACTAAATAAGTCGCCCATCCCTTGATCAAAAATTAATTCTGATGAAACTCTAGAGTCTATACAGCTTAACACAGTTGCGTAAGGGTATTGACCAGTTGCTGTTTCTCTAACTTGTTGGACTAAATTTCTGCTCAAACGAACATTTTCTTGGAATCTTTTATTTCCTTCTCTTAAATTTTGCAATGACGATACTGGTGTCATTTTAGATTGTGTTTCTTGTGTGTGTGTGTACATGCTATGCTATTTTGGGTTTAAATTAAAAAATTTGATATAACTATCTGGATTTTCCACGATTCCTTTTTCGGAAATCAATTTAATATTTATTTCTCTGTTTTTTCAGTTTTCTCTTCCTTTGAAGTATAAAATAAAACAATTGTATCTGTTTGAAAATATAAACTAAATACTGTGGGTAGCATCATTGAAAAAATCAAAAATACTTAAAAGAATATATGTATAAACGACTTTACCACAGCCGTAAAAATAATATTTAATGCTTACAAATGTGAACCTTCATTATTGTTTTTTCAAAAATACTTAGTTATTTATAAATTTTAAAATTAGTTTAATAATATATCACATAAATAACAAAAAGTTTTTAATTTATTCACATAGAGTTAACAATGGCTTAACATTGAAAACAGTTATTTGCAACGACAAAAACTATTAACGATTTTATAATGAATAAAGCTTCTATTAAAATATTTTTATTTTTCTTCCTAATTTCATTTAGTATCCACTCTCAAGTTTATAAGGAAAAAGGGTTTGGAAAAGGAATGGTAAACTATATTGCAAAAGACAGTTCTTGGAGTGTTAAATTTGCTCCTAGAATTCAAATACTTTCCTCGACCAATTGGAAATATGAAGACAATGAATTTGGTACAGCAAACACTAACTTTCTAATTCGAAGAGCTCGCTTAAAGTTTAGTGGTTTTGTATTATCTCCAAAGTTAAAATATAAAGTTGAATTGGGATTATCCAATAGAGATATTGCTGGCGCTTCTATATATACAGGAAATGCACCAAGAATTATTTTAGACGCTGTGGTAAAATGGAATTTTTATCAAAATTTTGTGTTGTGGGCAGGACAAACAAAATTACCTGGAAATAGAGAACGAGTAATCTCATCAGCTAATTTACAATTAGTAGACAGGTCTCTTTTAAATGCAAGCTTTAATATTGATAGAGATTTAGGTATTCAATTGAGGCATCACATTAACATTACAGATAAATTTATTGTCCGAGAAATTATTTCTATTTCACAAGGAGAAGGAAGAAATGTCGTAACCGGAAATATAGGAGGATACCAATATACAGGGCGTATTGAGTTTTTACCTTTTGGTAAATTTAAAAACAATGGAGATTATATAGGAAGCTCATTAGAAAGAGAGTCTAAGCCTAAATTAGCAGTGGGTATTTCTTATGATTTTAATAATAATGCAGTTAGAAATAAAAGTAATAGAGGTACTTATATGGTAAATGATGTTGGGTTTTTTGAAACGAATATTAATACTTTATTTGTTGATGCTATGTTAAAATACAAAGGATTTTCATTGATGGCAGAATATTCAAACAGAGATGCTGATGACCCAATTGCTAAAAATAGTGATGGAAGTGAAACAGGTGTTATTGTATCTGAAGGATATGGTGTTAATTTACAGGCGGGTTACTTGTTTTCTAAAAACTGGGAACTCACAGGACGTTTTTCAACCATTGATATGAAAGAGAAAGAAGTTTCTAATCAATACACTTTAGGTGTTTCTAAATATATATTTGGTCAAAAACTAAAAGTTCAATCGGACATTAGTTATTTAACAATCGCAGACATTACTGATGAATTATTGTTTCGTTTACAATTAGAAGTTCATTTTTAAAATAACATTTAGGTAACATTAAATACTTCAAACTATAAGATATTTACAATTTAAAACTAATTTATAATGGATAATATTTACATTTTAATGATTGCTGCTTTAGCTATTTTAGCTATTGCAGATTTAGTAGTTGGAGTTAGCAACGATGCTGTAAACTTTTTAAACTCTGCTATTGGATCTAAAGCCGTTTCTTTTAAAACCATTATGATCGTCGCCAGTTTAGGGGTTGCTTTTGGAGCTTTATCTTCCAGTGGTATGATGGAAGTTGCTCGAAAAGGTATTTTTATGCCAAGTGAATTTTACTTTAATGAAATTATGATCATTTTTATGGCGGTAATGATCACAGACATTCTGCTATTAGACTTCTTTAATACCCTAGGAATGCCTACATCTACAACGGTATCGATTGTTTTTGAATTATTAGGTGCTGCAGTAGTAATGTCTTTAATAAAAATCAGCACCTCAGACTCACAAACAATAGCTGATCTGGGGCAATACATAAATACTGCAAAGGCCACCGAGATCATATTAGGTATTCTGCTGTCTGTTGTCGTCGCATTCTCGATAGGGGCATTTGTACAATATAATACTAGACTCTTATTAACTTTTAATTTTGAGCAGAAAGCAAAATGGGTTTCGGCGTTGTTTGGTGGAATAGCTGCAACAGCAATTACTTATTTTATTTTAATAAAAGGGTTAAAGGGAGCAAGCTTTGTTTCAGGTGATTTTAAGTTGTTTATTTCTGAAAACGCCATGATAATTGTTGCCTTAAGCTTTATCTTCTGGACTGCTTTATGTTCACTGATTACTGCCGTTTTTAAGATGAGTGTTTATAAGTTCATTATTATTATTGGAACCTTTGCTATTGCCATGGCATTTGCTGGTAATGATTTAGTCAACTTTATTGGAGTACCAATAGCAGCTTGGCAATCTTATGAAGCATGGGTTGCTTCTGGAGTACCTGCAACTGAATTTAGTATGGAAGTAATGTCGAAAAAAGTTCCGACACCTAGCCTGCTTTTATTTCTAGCAGGATTGGTTATGGTCTTGACACTTTGGTTTTCTAAAAAAGCAAAGAGAGTTTTAAAAACATCGCTAGATTTATCAAATCAAGATTCTGTAAAAGAACGATTCGAATCCAACTTTTTATCTCGAGGTATTGTGCGATTTTCTACAGTAATTTCAAAATATCATGGTACTATTTTACCTAAGAAAGTACAAGATAAAATTGAAAAGCAATTTGAAAAACCAAAAGTGTTAAAGTTAGTAGATAAACATCAAGAATTACCAGCCTTCGATATGGTTCGAGCTTCGGTAAATCTGATGGTTGCAAGTATATTAATATCTATAGCGACCTCTATGAAACTTCCGTTATCTACTACCTATGTTACATTTATGGTAGCCATGGGAACCTCACTAGCCGATAGAGCTTGGGGAAGAGAAAGTGCCGTTTATAGAATAGCTGGTGTATTAAATGTGATTGGGGGATGGTTTTTTACCGCTTTTAGCGCATTTGTAGCATCAGGTATCATTGCCTACCTTATCTACTTAGGTGGAAACCTAATGATTGCTATTTTATTATTGATCACTGTTTTATTATTGGTAAGGAATTATTTAAGTTACAAGAAAAAAAGTAACAACGCTCATTTAAAGGATGGGTTAAAAAAAGCCGAAAGTAAAACCGTTCAAGGAATCATTGAGGAAAGTGCCGATAATATTTCTAATGTAGTTTCGAGAACTAACAAAATATACTCTCACATGCTAAATGGTTTGGCAACGGAAGATTTGTCTAAACTTAAAAAGAGTCGAAAGGGAGTTGAAAAATTAAATACGGAAGTAGATGAACTTAGAGATGATATTTTCTATTTTATAAAAAATCTAGATGAAACTAGTGTCCGTGGATCTAATTTCTATATTATTATTTTAGGTTATTTACAAGATGTAGCTCAATCTCTAGACTTCTTAGCTAAAACTAGTTATAAACATATAAACAACAATCACAAGGCGCTGAAATTTAGTCAAATTAAAGATTTGCAAGACATTAACAACTCATTTGAAAGTTTATTAAATGAAATTGAAATGATATTTAACAATCGTGATTTTGAAAAATTAGGAGATATCATTAATGGAAAACAAAAAGCTCAAGATGATTTAGCTGTAAAAATTTCAAGTCAAATAACTAGAACACGTTCTGAAGAAGATGTTAGTCCTAAAAACACTGCATTGCATTTTAGTTTGCTATTAGAGACTAAAGATTTAGTATCTGCAATTATGAATTTAATTGAAGAATATTACAATAGTTATAATACCAAAAACTAACAAAACTATAACTATAATAAAGCCCCACAATTTTTAATTGTGGGGCTTTATGTTTTTAACTGCTTTTAAATAAATTCTAAATAAAAGCTATCAATACTATAGTATTGATAGTTAATAAAAAAAGGAAAGCTTTCGCATTCCTTTTTTTATTAACACACTTGATTTAAATTTTAAAGTATTTATCCTTCACAACTATCACAAGATTTTTTTTGTTTGAATTTTTGAGCTGCATTCATACTATGTTGATAGTACATAGACTTAATACCTAATTTCCAAGCGGTAATATAAATATTATTTACATCTTTAATTGGCATATCTGGGTGAACCATCACATTAATAGATTGTCCTTGATCTATATGGTTTTGCCTGTTAGCAGCTTGATATACAATTACATTTTGGTCTATTTCTGGATATGTTTTAAATACATCTTTTTCATTTTCAGATAAAAAGTCTAAATGCTGGACAGAGCCGTCAAAATCTCTAATACTCCTCCAAACTTCGGTAGTATTTTGCCCTTTTTCTTCTAAAAGATCTTCTAAAAATGGATTTTTAATAGTTGTTTTTATTTTAGCAATATCTTTTACATAACTATTGGACCAAATTGGCTCAATACCCTGTGATACCTGTCCTAATATAAAAGCTGAGGAAGTAGTAGGAGCGATTGCATTAAGTGTTGTGTTGCGTCTACCGTACCCTTTTAATACGGCAGGTTCACCAAATAATTTGGCTAATTCCTCTGAAGCTTTATAGGATTTATCCTTTATTGTTTTAAATATTTCAGAATTTAATTTAAAAGCTTCTTCACTATCAAAAGGTAACATTTTAGACTGTAATAAAGAATGCCAACCCAAAGCTCCTAAACCTAATGCTCTATTTTCTTTTGCAAAATTATAAGCTTTCTCCATAAAGGTAAAAGTTAATTGGTCATCACGATCTGTTGAGTTTTTATACACTTCTAATTTTGTGATAAACTCTTCCATAACCGCATCTAGGAAATAGGTAAGCGTTTCTACAGCGTCAGTGTCTTTCCATTTATCATAATGCAATAAATTCATTGATGATAAGCAACATACGAAAGACCAGTCCTCATTAGAGGGCAACATAATTTCAGTACAAAGATTACTACCGTGTATTTCTAATTTTTTATCTTTATAAACATCTACAGTTCCGTTATTAGCGTGATCTCTAAAGAAAATATATGGATATCCTATTTCACCCCTACGTTGCAAAACTTTCGCCCAAAGGGTTCTTTTATCAACATCACCATCAATCATTTCTTGCATCCATTGATCTCCTACTGTAACTCCATGAGTTAATTCCTGAATTGGGTTGCCTTCAGTTCCAATTTCTAAAAATTCATGAATATCTTGATGATCTATTGGTAAATAAGGAGCAAATCGTCCTCGCCGAACAGAACCTTGACTAACGATGTCTACCATTTTTTCAAACAACTGCATAATATGAACAGATCCTGAAGAGCTTCCATTATTTTTAACCTCAGCACCTCTATGTCTAATTTTCCCAAAATAACCAGATGTACCACCCCCTAGTTTAGACATCATACCTACTTCAGATTGTGTGTATAAAATATCACCCATATCGTCTGCAATACAAGAACCAAAACAACTAATTGGTAAACCGCGTTTTTTTCCAAAATTTGACCAAACTGGTGATGCTAATGAATAAAAACCTTCAGACATGTATTTATAAAACTTTTCGGCATATCCGTCAATTCCAAGAATTTTTTCTGCGTGTTGAGCAATTTCTAAAATTCTTTCTTCGGGAGTTGTATCTCCAGTTAAATATCCAGATTCTAAAAATTTGCGGCTATTTTCTGTTAACCATTTAATTTCTGGCAAGTCCATTTTACTTTTTGCATTTTGCATCGCTTCTTTTCTTGCTTGAAGTAATCGATCTTGTTCGGAAAGGGATTCTTTGGAGTTGGCCTCTTGGCTTCTTGTAGGGTTGTTCATAGTTTAAAAAAGGTCGTCACTGGTTATACTTTTTGTTCTTTTACTGTAGTTAATAGATCGTTTTACGAAGAAATCCCCATGTTTGGTCCCAATTATTTCATCATCAAACCATTCAGTTTTCTTAACTAAAGCTTCATCTACTTCAAATATTTTTGCAACTCCAATACTTTCTAGAGAGTTATTGAAACGTTGTTTTATAAATTCATTAATAACATCTTTTGGTAAGAAATCTAATTCACCTTCTTCAAAAATCCAATCGACAACTTTGCTTTCAGAGATAAAAGCTTCATGGCATATATCTTGAATCATTTTATTATAATCATCATCAAACCAATCTGGATTTTCTTTTTTAATAATATTAATCAGATCAATTCCAAAATCTCCATGAATTTGCTCTTCTTTTGAAGTCGCTTCTACTACATTAGAAATTCCTTTAAAAAGGTTTTTTTCCTTATTAAATGCCATAATAATTAAAAATTGAGAAAAAAGCGAAACATGTTCAATAAATAAAGAGAACAATAAAATAGCCTCAGTATATTCTTTATTGTCTTCTGATTTAGAATTTTTTAAAGCAGTTTCTAGATAGTTAACCCGCCTCATGATTACGGGTTTCTTTTTTAGTTGATTAAATTCTGCATTTAAACCTAATATTTCTAATAAGTGTGAATATGCATCTTGATGACGTACTTCACTTTCAGAAAAAGTGGCACCAACAGATCCTATTTCAGGTTTTGGCATTCTTTGAAAGATGTTTCCCCAAAAAGATTTTACAGCTACTTCAATTTGTGAAATGGCAAGCATTGAATTTTTTAAAGCATTACGCTCTACATCGGTTAATGCTGTTTTATAGTCTTGAATATCACTGGTAAAATTAAACTCTGTATGAATCCAATAAGAATGACGAATCGCATCTACATATTCGTTTAACTCAGGGTATTCATAAGGCTTTAAATTAATTCTTTTTTCAAAAATATTGGTTGTTCTACTTCGGTTTTGTTCATCTCTATACAAGATATAGGCTTTTGCCACATCATGAAATGGGCTGTCCATTAATTTATATTCAACAATATCTTGCACTTGCTCAACATTTGGAATATATTTTGGATCCTTGAGCTTTCTTTCTAACAAAGTACCGATTACAATTTTTGAAATGGCAACAGCATCTTCTCTGGTACCATGATTTACAGATTGCATTGCTTTTTCAATAGCATTTACAATTTTCTCTAATTCAAAAACATCGGTTTCGTAATCTCGTTTAATTATGTGTTTAATTTGCATATCCATTCTTGGCTGTTGTAATGTTATTTTATAGCTAAATTCACAATTTTAAATGGCAGCTAATGCCTGTTTTTTTGTTGTGATTTCTTTATGTTTTTTAATTCTGGTAATTAATTATAAATATCTAGAATTTTTCACTCTTACAAATATGGAAAAAATTAGATGTGTTTTTTTATAAAAATATTTAGGTTTTCAACAAGTTTTCAACATCAATTATTTTTATCAGTTTACAAATATTTTGTTAATACTACAACTTACATGTTTAAACATCAGTTACTTATGTTATGTATATTTATTTGTAAAAAAACTGTTGTTTAGCCCTTTAAAACCCTTACAAGACACTGTTTTAAAGGTAACAAGCCACAAAAATTATTGTATGCGTTAGGATATTTTTCAACAAAAAGAAACTTAGTTTTTTATTAACAACCTGTTAGAAAAATGCAGAAATAGAATAATAAAACGAGAAACATTCAAAAATAATATTCAAAAATTAATCTTGATAGTCGGCTGCAATTTTTTCTAATTCCATATACCAATTCTCTCCAAATTTTCGGATCAAAGCTTCTTTTACAAATTTATAAACAGGAACCTTTAACTCCTTACCTAAAGTACAGGCATCGTCACAAATAGGCCATTTATGATAATTAACAGCAGCGAATTCACTGTAATCTTGAACTCTTACTGGATATAAATGGCAAGAAATGGGTTTTTTAAAACCAATTTTTCCATCATTATAGGCCTCTTCAATACCACAACCTGTTATACCAGTCTCTGAAATAGTCACATAAGCGCATTCTTTGCCGTTGACCAAAGGAGTTTCTATTTCTGATAATTCAGTTATGATATGAGTTCCTAATTCCTCAATAACTTTTATGCCTTCTGGTCGTAAATAGGGTTTTACTTTTGGATAAATATCTTTTAGAATATCAACCTCTTCTTTTGTTACTGGTGCACCGGCATCACCTTCAATACAACAAGCACCTTTGCAAGCACCAAGATTACAGACAAATTCTTTTTCGATTATATCCTCAGATACGATGGTTTTTCCTAGTTGAAACATTTAGCAAAAATAATAAAATTATTAGGGTAATATGCCTAATTTTGTCACATTAAAAACTAAAAATAATGAATTTCAACTCTAAGGAAATATTAACCGCAACCATGGTCTTGTTTGCTGTAATAGATATAGTGGGGAGCCTTCCTATCATTATATCTTTACGTGAAAAAGCTGGACATATCCAATCTGGAATGGCTTCAATTATTGCTGCTATTTTAATGATCTCATTTCTTTTTGTAGGAGAACAAATACTAAATTTAATTGGAATTAATGTTAATGAATTTGCGGTTGCAGGTTCTCTTATCTTATTCTTTCTAGCCTTGGAAATGATATTAGGGATCACATTATTTAAAGAAGATGAAGATAGCAGTCCTAAATTAGCTTCTGTATTTCCTTTAGCTTTTCCTTTATTAGCTGGGCCTGGAAGTTTAACAACACTCCTTTCTCTTCGATCAGAATATGACATTCAAAATATTATTATCGCTATAATTATAAATATAATCTTTATCTATATTGTTTTAAAAACCTCTGGTAAAATTCAAAGAGTAATAGGCAAAAATGGAATTATAATTATTCGAAAAATATTTGGAGTTATCTTATTAGCTATTGCTGTAAAACTATTTACTACAAACATTCAACTATTATTTAATTAATTATAAAAAATCGATTTCTAAAGCTTTATTCGCAGAAGGAAGTAATTATATAGAAGTCACAAATGATCGATAAAAAATGAAATATTTCAATTATATATTTATAAGTATCGCAATTATTTTAATTGCTTATAATGTTACTTTTTTAGACTTTTCAAACCTTATAGAAGGTCAAAGTAGGGTTGCATTAATCGTAATACTTACTGGAGCTTGTGCTATTTTATTAGTACTTATTTTACGTACCGCAAAAAAGATTGCTAAGATAAAAAGATACTAACTCTCTTTTTATGGGTTTGTTTCTAATTTAGATTCTATATCTAGCACTTTTTGAATCATTTTATCATCATTATTAAGTATCAACTCAAAGGTATTGGTATCAAATATTTGCTGGGCAATACTAGCTTTAATGATTGTTTTAATCTGATCTAAATGATTTCTAAATTCTGAATGATCCTTATCAATTGTTGAATAGTCGATGAATTCATTAAGTAAATCTTCATCTACTTTATAATTTACTAAAAAATCTTCAAGTGTAATACCTGAAAATTGAGTTCTGTTTTTTTCCAAATATTCAAATACAAAATAACTTGCAAAACCACTTCTAGAAATATATTCTAAAGTTTCGTTTTCTAGACTGGTATCTTTTGGAACAAATACATCTGGGATAATACCTCCTCCTCCATAAACAACTTTACCTTTTGCAGTTAAAAACCTTAAGGAATCTGCTACTTTTATACTGTCTACACTCACCATTTCTCCATTTTTATAACGATTTTGATAATCATTGTAGTACGCGTTATTTCCGTTACCATAAGGACGTTGAATTGAGCGACCTGTTGGCGTATAGTACCTTGCAATGGTAAGCCTTACTGCGCTTCCATCCCCTAAAGACATTTCTCTTTGCACCAATCCTTTTCCAAAAGATCTTCTCCCAACTATAGTTCCTCGATCGTTATCTTGTAAAGCACCCGCTACAATTTCACTTGCTGAAGCAGAATTTTGATTCATTAAAACATAAAGTCTTCCATCTTCAAAACTTCCCTTGCTACTTGCAAAAGTTATATCTTCTTTCCCACTTTTATTTTTGGTAATTAATATCAATTGATCATCTCCTAAAAATTCATCAATAATTTGTTGAGTCGTTGAAATATAGCCTCCGGGATTATCTCGTAAATCCAAAACTAGCGCTGTAATTCCTTTATCAATTAATATTTCAAGCACGACTTTAAATTCTTTATAAGTAGTTTCAGAAAAACGATTTACTTTAATATATCCTAACTCATCGGTTAGTTTATAAGAAGCATCTATACTTACCAAAGGAACTTCTTTACGTTGTAAGTTAAACTCCAACAAACTCTCTTCTCCTTTTCTAAATATTTTCAGTAACACTTTGCTATTAATTTTACCTTTTAATCGTGCAGTAATATTCTCTCTAGGGATAAAATCTCCAAATATTTTATAATCATCAGCATATAAAATACGATCTCCAGCTTTAATTCCTACTTTTTCAGCAGGGCCACCTTCAATTGTTTTAATGACAGCAATGGTGTCTTTATACACATAAAAACTAACTCCAATACCTACAAAATTCCCACGCATGTCGTCGGCATTATCTTGGTATTTATTTGCAGGAATATAAACAGAGTGTGGATCTAAATTTTCTAAAATTTCATTTACGGTAACGTCTACAATACTATCGGTATTTACCTTATCAACATACTCATAATCTATATAATCTATAAGACGGTTGAGTTTATCTTTTTTAGCATTTGTTGCAAATGTTTTATCTGAGTTATCGTTAAAATTAAGTTTAGAACCTAATAAAATACCTGCCGCTATTGCAATACCTAGTAATAAAGGCAGGTATTTTTTTTTGATCCCCATGGCTTAAGACAAATCTGTGATATGTGAAATACTTACACCTGCTTTCTCTAAAAACCTAACTCCTGAAGTGTCTTTATATTCCTGTATATAAACCAATCGTTTGATCCCTGCTTGATGAATCAATTTACTACATCCTTGGCAAGGTGACATTGTAATATAAAGCGTTGCACCTTGACAAGCTTGATTGGAAGAAGCAACTTTTAAAATTGCATTTGCTTCCGCATGTAATACATACCATTTAGTGTATCCTTCGTCATCTTCACAAATATTTTCAAAACCAGACGGAGTACCATTATAGCCATCACTAATAATCATTTTATCTTTAACTATTAAAGCGCCTACTTGTCTTCTATCGCAATAGGAAAGCTGACTCCATTCCAATGCCATTTTAAGATATGCCTTATCGTATTTAAGTTGTTTTTCTGGTTTCATTAAATTAGTATCTAAAAGTTAAATTTAGGATATAGAGCGAATTTAAAAGGAAATACACACAATCAAAATTTGAAGGAGTTAAATATTGTATAAATTATTTTATCGATAAATTATAAAGGCCAATTATTTTGAAGCATTGGAATAACAAGTCCAATAACTATGGATGATACAACCAGTACCCAGTCTTTTTTATTAAATCGTAAAACAGATTGAAAGATAAAACTGAAAATTAAAACAATGGTGACAACGATTATTTGAGCCAACTCAATTCCTAATGCAAACTCTAATAAAGGTAAAATCTCATTACCTCCAGTAATCATTTTATAATAAGTAGCAAATCCAAATCCGTGGACCAATCCAAAAAAGATAGTAATCACATAGAACAAACCTACTTTTTCGCTGCGATTATTTTTTCCTGAAGTAAGCAAATTATAAAAGGCTGCGACCAGAATGGTAACAGGTATTAAAAACTCTACCCATTTACTAGAAATAGCAACTACACTATAATTTACCAACAATAATGAAACGGTATGTCCAATAGTGAATAATGAAACCAATATAAAAATTCGTTTCCAATTGCTAAAATTATAGGCTGCAACCAAAACAATTAAAAATAATATATGGTCGTACGCTTGCCAATCGAGCACATGCGTTAACCCTAACTTTAAATAAAGCAAAAAATCTGACATACATAGGGAATTTAGCAGGTTTAAATTCAAAGGTAAGAAATATGATCTAATTATTATATTTTAAAAAATGATCCTCTAAAATTTCATACCATGAAAAAATT
>Ga0209302_10000564_pt1 | contig 21453 bp, 22 predicted proteins | sample ArcOceMetagenome_2_FD_187445 | JGI IMG/M metagenome (GOLD analysis project Ga0209302, IMG submission 187445) | Marine eukaryotic phytoplankton communities from Arctic Ocean - Arctic Ocean ARC135M Metagenome (SPAdes) (version 2) | ecosystem: Environmental > Aquatic > Marine > Oceanic | place... | reverse complement strand
AACTATTATAACTGCTATAGTATTATAGGACTAAAGAACTCCCTAAACTATATCTATTCTATCGATAAAACCTTTAAAAAAGATTTTATAAGTACTAATTTGTTTTTTTTAAAAAAAAGTACAGTAAGTTATAATTTTACTGAGAATAAATATTTTAGATACTTGTAAGCAGTAAACTTGATCAGCCCCTAGTTAACAATAATAAACTCAAAAAGCCTATGTGATGGAATTGGTAGACATGCAAGGCTTAAAACCTTGTCCTTTTAGGGTCCTGGTTCAAGTCCAGGTGTAGGTACTTTATCTTAATAAAGACTTATTTAAACATTTTTTTAGGTAATAGTAAGCAGTACTTTAGTAACGAAAGTTATAACGCTTTATCAAAAACAAATATAATTCATATGTGAATTATACTAATAATTGTCTACAAACTTATATATAATACTTTAAAATAAATGCTATTTATACTAAATTCACATATATGAATATTAACTTACTTTATATTTATAATATACAACGTTTTTTTAATAAGTTTTTTAATATACGTGTTGCCTGTACTAACTAACGTTCACAGGTATAACTTCTTTAAAAATAAAAACTACTTTGTTTATATACACTGGCTAAACATTAACAACTTTATACTTTATTTTCTAGCCTCTATCATAATAATTAACTTATTTTGGTATAATACGAATTTTTCTGTATGGTTCGGTCATTTAATAGTTTATAATTTTAACTTAAAACTACTATACGTTAACATATTTGTATTTTTGTTAGTGATGTACACTATACTAACTAACTCTTACTTCTCTTCAAAGGAGATATACGATTATATAGTCACTGTTATTAATTCTTTTTTCTGGGTTATTATGTTATTTTTCGTAAATTCAATATTCTCAACAATCTTTATAATAGAAGTGTTGTCCACTTTGATATTTCTACTAATAATAACATCCAACTACTCTACTACTTTTTATTACAATACTATTGACTTGTCTAAAGGATCCTATTCACATCAAATTTTTCCATACTCTTACATACAGTCGCTTCTATTTTTTTTTTGGGTTTCATTAGTAGCTTCCCTAAACCTGTTCCTATTTATAATTCTATTTTTTTTAAAAATATACACCTTTGATTGATTTTTAATAGAATATGTCTTTAATTACTTTATAATTTCTAGTGGCTTTTGAGATATATTCTCGGTCTCGATAGCATGGTTTTTTTTTATATTCTCAATATTTTTAAAATGTGGTTTAGTTCCTTTTTTCTTCTGAAAACCCATATTCTTTAAAGGACTTTCATTTCATATGCTATTTGTGTATATTTGTTATTTTTATTTCCTATTCTTCTTATTTATAATACATTTATTTACTGTTTACTTTTCGGAAATATACTACTACTACGTATTTATAATATTCGTAATCATACTTATAAGTATAATTATGTTGTTAATGGTATTGTGTGAGTCATATTACATAAAAGTATTCCTAGCTATGAGTAGTATACTAAACTCTATTTTAGTTTTCATAGGTTTTTCTAGTACCCATTGCATAGACTTTTTACTCATAATTTAAGTTTAAGGGTAACAAACTTCTACACATAAAATATAATTATATAAATGTTATTAAGACCACGTAAAAATATATATAAAAGTTTACACAAAAAAAGACTAAACAGACCGTTCTTACCCAATAAAAAATTAATCTATACTAACTACAGATTAATTTACGGTCAAGTAGGTTTAAAAAACTCAAACTATACCCTACTCCTACACAACAAACACGTTTTTAAATTAAAAATATTTTTAAAAAAGTCTACAAGAAAATCCAGTATAACAAATAGGCAACTTTGGCTAAACATTTTCCCGCAGATCCCCATCACTAAAAAAGTTATTGGTTCTCGTATGGGTAAAGGTAAAGGAAAATCCTCAAACTGGGCTGCTAAGGTGCCCTCAATGTCCATTTTTATAGAACTTAAAAATCTCAGGTACGGTAGAGCTAAATACTTTATGGAACAAGTGTCATATAAACTTCCTGGTAAACATACACTATGTTTTAGATTCCAAAATGTATATGTCCCTGTAATCTCTTTCTCAGGTAAAAAAATAATGTACGACAAGCTTTACTAAAGTAAATGTACACTTACACTAAGTTTGTGTGAAAATTTATAGTAGTAAATTTGTTGTGGTATGGTTATATATATTATATAATATTCAATCTTCTATTACTAGTCCTAGTCTTCTCACTACTAAGACTTTACTTAAACACTTACCTAAATTACTGATTTTCAGTTTTCATACTTAATAGGTTATTCCTTTCATTAATACTTTTCTTCTTTTTCGTATCTTTTACTATATTAAATTATAGTTTAGATGTCTATTCGGAGGTAATTTATATAAATACTAACACCTTTGCGACGAGTAGTTCAGACCTGTTCGACTATTCTTATATGTTTTTTTATAGTTTTTCTAAACTATGATCCTTTAACGTTAACTCACTAAACTTACTACAAGTTTATTCTTACCCATTTATATATGTATTTCTAGTAGTAACTATTTTATCCATTGTTTACTGCTTATCGTATAATGTTGATGACTTAGTTAGTTTTATGTTTTACTGTCAACTAATACTTTTGGCTGGTTATGTTCTTTTCTTTACTGACTCTATTGTACTATTTTTTTTATTTTATGAATTTTTACTAATACCGTCCTTTTTTATCTTATATAAATTTGCTAAAACACGCCGTTGTGTAGAAGCAGCCTATCTAATGTTCTTTTGAACCCAGTTTGGTGCACTATTTCTACTATTTGTACTAATTTATATATATTTTATATCGCAAACTTCTCAATTCTCAAGAATTTCATATACCTATTACACCCCCTTCGAAGTAAACTATTTTTTTTGCTGTTTATTAATAGGTTTCGGTGTTAAATTACCTATATGACCTTTTTACGGGTGATTGCCTAAAGCCCATGTTGAAGCCTCAACAAATTTTTCAATTTTCTTAAGTGGAGTGTTAGTCAAGTTTGCGTTTTTTGGATTTTTCAAGTGTCTAGTAACTTTTCAAGTTGAGCCGACATTTATCTATGTCTACCCTTTTTTACTTGTGGGTATGATAGATGCCATATTTAAACTGTTTTACCAAATAGATTTAAAAAAGTTAGTTGCCTACTCGACAGTTATAGAAATGCACTGACTTACTATATGTGTAGTTAGTGGTCAATCAAGTTTAATGTTAGCTAGTTTTTGTATGCTCATTAGCCATGCATTACTGTCTACTAATTCTTTTTTACTAGTTGACGCTATTGCACGTAGATATAAAACCCGTTTATTAACAGAGATAAGTGGTATAAATTATTTGTGCCCAAAACTATTCCTGATTGTGTTACTTAATACTTTAGTTTTTTTAGGTTTCCCAGGGTCAATATTTTTTATAGCTGAATTTCTCTTTTTTTCTTTTTTCTTAGACTTTTTCCCCGTGTTAGCACTCTTTCTTATATCATTCTTATATCTTATAGGTCCTACCTTTTTTTTTAGGTCTTGACTAAACGTAATGTTTGGTTTTTCGTATTCTTTCGTCTCTACTATACCAGTCGACTTATCAACTAGAGAATTTATGCTATTCTTCGGTGTAATAATATTAATGTACTGGTTAGGTATATCTTGACAGTTTTTTATTTATTAAAACTTTATAAATGTCAACCACTAAACAATCACTAAACAGAACTAAAGAGCTTAAAAGACCGAGTCTAAAATACAAAAATCCTGTCTACAACTCTCGAACACCTATACTTAAATCTTCACCTCAAGTAAAAGGTATAGTAACCCGTGTAGTTACTATGTCCCCCAAAAAACCTAATTCGGCTATTAGGCATGTAGCAAAAGTCGACTTGACTAACGGACTACGTTTAACAGCTAGGTTACCTGGTAAAGGTTACTTATGTGGTAAGTATAGCCGTGTCTTAGTAGAAGGTGGTCGTGCTAACGATTTACCTGGTGTAGGTTATACTGTGGTAAGGGGTGTGTATGATTTTTCACCGGTGATAGGTAAAGTAAAAAGACGTTCAGTGTACGGAGTTAGTAGACCGAGTGGGTTCTCTAAGCACGTAAGACGTTCCGTAAGGAACTAATATAATTATAAAATATGAAATTAGAATGATTATCATCTCGTATATCATCAATTATAGGATGAGCCCGTGCAGGTTCTCTATGACCTTTAACTTTTGGATTAGCTTGCTGTGCCGTTGAAATGATCCATGCTGCTGTAAGTAGGTATGATATGGATAGGTTTGGTATAATACTACGTGCGTCCCCTAGACAATCAGACTTAATAATAGTTGCTGGTACACTAACAAATAAAATGGCTCCTTGCCTGAGACGTTTATACGAGCAGATGACAGAACCTAGATGGGTTTTATCTATGGGTAGTTGTGCAAATGGGGGTGGTTATTACCACTATTCGTACTCAGTTGTTAGAGGTTGTGACAGGATATTACCTGTAGATGCTTATGCACCTGGTTGCCCTCCCACAGCAGAAGCATTAATATTTAGTTTAATACAGCTACAAGGTAAGATAGGCTTAGTTTTATCCGAGTTAAATACTCAATCTGAGTGGTACGGAAATGATCATATATAATACCTTCTAAAAACCTAAACAATAGTTTTTTAACTAAACTTATAACAACTACTAACAAAGTATATAAAACTTTTAGATTCAAAATTTTTCGTAAAAACACACGTTTTAAAAAGTATAACTTAACTAATAACACAAGTTTTGTTAGAAAGTACCCAATATACCGTAAACGTAGGTCTAATTGAAAGTTTTACGTAGTTTTATCTTCAGAGTGGGTTAAGTTAATGTTCTTGTCGAGGCAGCTAATAAATTTTGTTCAGTCAAAGTCAATATTTACTAACTCAGCCCACCTTTCGTATAAAATAAATTTTACACATAACTTAAATGAGTTAGTTGGTTTAGGATCCTACAGCCTAAGTTTTACAAAAATAAACACCCAACTAATAACTAAATTTAACCGTATAGGAAAAGTATATAATAATATAGCATCCTCTTCATCACTGGAAAACCTAAACAAATTAAATAACTCAGGTTTCTTACTTTCTTACTTAGTTTTCTCATCGGATAAATACCCACTAAATAGTGACATAAAAAATTATATCAACTATAGTAAAATTAAGTACTCGTTTCTAAGTTTACGTAATATTATATTTAGTTTACTACTAAAAACTTCCTTCACACTGTATAAACTTATAAAACTTAATACTCTACTCCTAATAAAATAAATAAATATACATAATATGTTATTTCATAACACTAATAGCAACAAGAAATCAGAGTTTATCAGTAAATATTACACACTAACAAAGTATAGTCATAATAATGAAACCGTCAAAAATTCAAACTCAAATTACAACTCTAGTTACGGCCTAAAAGACTTTGTTTTTTTTAAGAAACCTGTAACATCTGGAGCTTCTAGATCAACTTTTAAAGTACGAACATACTTACCCATAAAGTTTAAAATTAATAAATTCACCTTCTCTAAAAAAAATAAAAGTGGTAGGTCTAATAAGTTTGGTATATTATGTAGGTCTAAAGGTACTATTTCCACTAAAATGAAATACCCAAATATCTCTAAATCTTACAGGTTATTGTCTCTATCTTTTATAGCAAATATTTTTTTAGTACCGTTTAGCCATAAGCTATATTCACTAGTTTTTTCGTCTACCGGTACTATGACATATGTATATACTAGTCAAAACCACCTACTCTTCAAAGTTACCAGGCTACAAAGCGTCTTAAAAAGTAGTTATACTTTAAGTAGGGGTTATTTTTTTTTATCAAAGTTTATAAAAATACCCCAATTTTTCTTCTTAATATTCCAATTACCTAAATATAAGTTTATAAGTTTGTTAGAGATTTTCCCTAGTAAGGGGATTAAGTACGTTAGAAGTGCAGCTTCCAAAGCTTTTATAAACAAGGTGGATACGAAACTAAACCTAACTTTAATAAAATTACCTTCAGGTGTACATAAAGTATTTTCAAATTTCTCTGTAGGTTCTGTAGGTATACAACCCTTTTCGTCTAAAAAAACACTCAATCCTTTAAATGCAGGTTTTTATAAAAAATCTGGTAAAAAATCTTTATCTAGGGGTATAGCAAAGAATCCTATAGACCATCCTCACGGTGGTAGGTCTAAAGCTATCCGTTATCAAAGAACCCCGTGAGGTAAGACTACTAAGTTTAAGTAGTACGTGAGAGGGAGTAATGGGGGACTAAACATAACTTCCCTACACCCTTAAAGTTGTTGTATGGGACTAATAATATTTCGATATCAAATACAAAAATTAAATACTACTCTACACATGTATGAAGACTAATATACTTAATAAACTCTAACAAAGTGTACACTAATATCTTAAAGAAAATATATAACGGCTCTACCGTAATACCTTATATATTTTTAGGTTACGAAGTGTTTGTATACTCAGGACTAAAGTGACTCTCACGTACTATATCACGTTGAAAAGTTGGTCTAAAATTTGGTGTACTAGTTTGGAATCGTAAAATAGCCCTATATAAATCCAAACAAATAAAAAAAAAATAAATTGAAATTTGAACATATATTACAAGTGTACTGATCCAAAGGTTTTTTTTTTGGTGGAAAACTCTTCTACACAAATAAACTACTTTTTAAAACTTTCATAAAAAAAAATCTATTAGGACTAAGCTATAAATTTTTAAAATTAATAGAAAAACGCCTTGAATTAACTACTTTTTCAATGTATTATTCGAACTTATTTTTTATGGTTGACTACTCTCTTTACTCAAAAAAATTCTTTATAAAATGCTTAAACATAATACTATCCCAAATAAACAACGTTAACTCTAATTTATCCGACTTAAAAAGATTAAACATACTAAAAAAATACTTAATAAAGTCTTATCAAGGTTATTGTCATGCTATTGGTAAACCCGTACGTGGTCAACGTACTTGGTCTAATAGTTGAAACTCGATTAAATGTAACACTATATTAAAAAGTTTTATTACAAAAATAAAACAAATAAACTCTTTAAAAAACGTAAATAACTCTAAAAAAATAGACTATAAGTCCGTTAAAAAAAGATACTCTTCTTCTAAAAAAACTATAAATAATAAAAATATAAATAAATCAAGTTTTTCAAAAAAAACATGGTTTTAAATTAAAAGATTCTATAATTTTTTCAAACATTGGCAATAAAAAACACCGTCAACTGAATGTAAATAACAACAACATAGTTATAAAACGTAACTGCATAAACATAGTTAACCTTAACAAATCTAACCAATTCCGTAAAAAGCACTATAAACTAGTCTCCAACACTAACCCACTTAAGAACTGCTTAAGTATGGCTACTAAAATTTTTTTTAATTTTGAAAGCGATAAGCGTGAGAAGTTAGAACTAAATTATATGTATAATAAAATATTTTTCTCCCAAAAATTTGTAAAATATAGTAATAGTAGTCCGACTAAATTAATAACAAAATTAATAACAAACAGTACTATAGACCCACACTTTAATAACGCAAAAAGTTACCCCATCTCGTATTTGCTCAACTCCTCAATAAATTTAAAAGCTTTAAAAAACCAGAATAAATTACTGTACATAAAGGGTTATTCCAAATTCGATAACGTATTTACCGAATTCAATGCAAACTATGTTAATTACAGCAATCTAAACAAGCTCTTTAGTAAGCCACTTAACTTTTATAAAAAACTTAATATTTATTATAACTTATCATATCTTAGGGTAGGTAAGGGGGCAACTAGTTTACATAGTACCACCAAGATTAACTCAATAGGTTATCGCACTATCACCCCAACCCAAGAAAATTCCACCCACTATAAATTTAAATTTAGTAATTACTCAACCACTAGAATAATCAAGTTAAGTTCCTGAAACTTTAGTAATTACGCTTACAATAGAAATATTACTGAATCTAAGAACTTAATAAATACTAAAAAAACTAGCTATAATGTAGGGAGTATTAATTTGTTTAGTAAACTGTGTGTAATACCTCGGTATACAAAAAACTTGTTATCACACACATCATACAACCCCTCACCAAACTTAACTGACCAACTCAAGTTTTACTCACGTTCCGGTTTAAGCTTTATAGTCTCTAATATAGGCTTATTTTTTTCTATAAATCAATCAAAAATTACTTATATAAATTCTATAAAATTTAACTTTATATACAAGTTTAAGAAAGTTTTATACACCTTCTCAAAACCCAATACAATTAAAAATACGCTTCTTAGGAGAAATTCCTCAATAACCCTATTTAATCTAATTTTCAAATCAAAAAACTACAATAAACTATCAAGTTACCATAGTTTTCTTAATAAAAACCCATCCGTAGTTAAAAGTGTCTCCAAATTAAACAACTCTAACTATAATAACCTACTAAGTAAGGATTATAGCACTAATATAAGTACTAACTTATCAAACCCTAATGATATAAGGTTACCTAGAGTAAGGTTTAAGCCTGGATATCAAAGGTTATGAAGGGAATCTAGATTAGCTTTAAAGGAGTTATTGGGTTTAAAGTTTATATACCAAAAACAACTAACTAAGTATTTAATACGTTTTTACTCTAAAGCATCAATTTCATTTTTTGTAAAAAATGAACTATCCCTGGATAAAATTGTTATATATTCGCGTATACTACCCGATTTATATACATATAACCTTTTCTTTAACTCAAAACAAGTTTTTCTAAACGGATTTATACCGTCTCAAACGAATACTACTTGTGTAGTAAGTGATTTTATACAATTAATAGTCTCGAAGTGATATTATGTTTTTTTTAGGTGAATACTTAATTGAGTAATATCTAGGTTTAGGAAGACTAAGAGACTTATATACCGTAAGGGTTTATCTAGTAGATATAAAGTACTTAAGGCTCGTAAACAAAGAAGCTTCAATGTACCTAATTGAATTTTCTATTCGAAGTACGATTTTTCAGACGTAAAACCGTTTATAGAAGTGGACTACTTTTCCCTATCGTTTTTTGTAATATACGAGCCTTATATAAACTATTACTCTTCGCAATCAGATTTTATACTACCCAACGTTAATATATACAGGTTATATAACTGAAAATATATAACCTAGAGCGAAAAACATAACCCCCTAGTTTAAACCGTTGAGTTTATTACGTTAAATTATTTAATGAGATCAAGTACCTTTAATTTTTGACAACCCCCATTCCCAATGAATTCTTACTCAGAAAGAAAAGTAAAAAGTTTTATACTAAATTTTGGACCACAACATCCTGCTGCTCACGGTGTACTAAGGCTAGTTGTCCAGTTAAGCGGTGAATTAGTAGAGAGAGCCGATCCCCACGTTGGTTTTTTACACCGTGGTACAGAAAAATTAATCGAAAAAAGAACCTACCTAAAAGCCATTCCATATTTTGATAGGTTAGACTACGTATCTGTTATGACTCAAGAACACGCTTTCTGTTTATCAGTTGAATCCTTATTAAAAACAACATCACATACAGCTTTGTATGTACAAGTAAGAGTCTTATTCGATGAGTTAACAAGAGTTTTTAACCATCTTTTAGCTATCGCTTGTCATTCTATGGATGTAGGTAATATGGCTCCAGTTCTATGAGCTTTTGAAGAAAGGGAGAGGATAATGGAATTTTACGAGAGGGTTTCGGGTGCTCGTATGCACGTAGCATTTTATAGACCAAACGAAGTTGACTGGACTGGTTTAAACTACCAGTTCTTCCTAGATGTAGTACTTTTTACAAGGGACTGCTTTAAATCTTTAACGGAGATTTTTGCGGTATTAACTAACAATAGTATTTGAAAGTCTAGATTAGTTGGTGTAGGGTCTATTAATATATACGACGCAGTTTCTTACGCTGCATCAGGTCCTATTGTAAGGAGTGTAGGTATACGTAAAGATATAAGACTTTATAGGTCCGAAACTTACGCCTCTTACTGGTTTCTCTCTTTAAATAGCTTTTTAGGTAAGAGGGGTGATAGTTATGACCGGTTTTTAATACGTGTTAGGGAGATGTACGAAAGTATTAACATAGTCTTTCAGGTATTAAGTAACTTAATAACATTCTCAAACAAACCCAACTCAAGCTCTAAGTTAGATTTTTTCTCTTTTTTTGAATTCTTGTATAAACACAGGAAAGACTCACTAAATAAAAAAGTAAAATACACCTCAATGGAAAGTTTAATAACCCACTTTAAAAAGTACAGTGATGGTATAAGGGTTCCTAAAGGTTTTGCATACGCTGCAGTTGAGGCACCAAAAGGTGAGTTCGGTGTAACTTTAGTTTCCGACGGGTCGTTAAAACCTTATAGATGTAAAATACGTACCCCAGCCTACCATCATATGCATATAATGCCTAGGATGGTCCAAGGTCATTATATGGCTGACTTAGTTACAGTACTAGGTTCACAAGATATAGTATTTGGTGATGTTGATAGGTAGTAAAATATAAATTATTTGTCTAGGCATAAGTTATGGGTTTATAACAGTAATCTACAACGTCAAACTTTCTTAAAATATGAAATAAAAAGAGTATTATTAAAATCTTTCAAGTTAAATAAAAATATAACATATACTAAACGTTACCTAGTTTCATTCTACCTAACAAATTTACCTAAAAAATCGTCAATATCCTTTAGTGTCTATAGGTGTATAGTTTCTGGACGTACATGAAGCGTAAACAGACGTACTGGGTTAAGTAGATTTAAGTTCCGTAAAGAAGCTTACAGTTCATTTTTACCTGGTTATTCTAGGGCAAGTTGATAAGATACTAACATGTTATAAGTTAAAATTTATAGTCACTTTTACTATAGAATCGTATTTCCTATTAATATTCGTATTTACTATAATACCGTACAGTTTAGCTACTTTTTTTTTCCTAGTCGATTTAGGGTTTAGGGTATATTTATTTATATGAAGTTACCACGATTTATTAATTGACTTATCTGAAGTATATGCCATGTTTATTTTTATATTTCTACTAATTAACTCTATAATAGCACCCTCAATTCTAATACAATACTCTAACAATGGTTTAGACTCTAATAAGCAAGTTAAAGGTAGTGGTTACTTACCTAAGGGATCCTTATTTATAACTTACGCTTGAAGTAACAGGTTTACCTCTTCACTATCGAAAATAAAATAAAATAAAAACCCCTAATTTATATAAAATATGTCACGTTTTAGTTTAGATATCTTTGATACATTATTATTATTATTCTCATGATACGTAAAGCCAGTCTTATATAAATACAGCTTGTACACTAGTTTACAATTTTCAGTTATCTTTGTCATAGTAACTTCTGTAAAATTACTACTAACTATATATACTAGTTTATTGTACCCCGTACTTTACTGTTTCTCGACTATTAAAGCTACCTCTTTATGCTCAATATTTTTAGCAATTAAGTTTATAGTCCTAATATCTTTATTAATATTTGTTAGGGGTGGTATACCTAGATACAGGTACGACTTCTTAACAAAACTAGGTTGAATAAAGACCTTAAGTCTAGTTTTAGCCGTATTCCTAATAAATTTACTTATATCCTACCTATAGAATTGGGTTTGGATCGGAATGGTTAGTGATCTATTATTATATTTTAAAACTAGTTTATTATTCTGTAAACTTAAAAATCATTTATCCTTAAACTTTAAATTTTATACTCTATTTTATTTTTATTTCGTAAAAAAAAATACCCTAAACAAATTTTTTTTCTGAAAAATTAGTAACTTCTCTGACTTATACTGATTCTTTTATACCCTAAAAGATACAAAAATGTCCCATACTATATCTAAGTAATATTTTTTAAAAAGATTTAAATTTTTTTATATGGGAATTAGCTTAATCGGTAAAGCATTAGATTTTGGGTCTAAATAGTATGGGTTCGAGCCCCATATTTCCAAAAAATTAGAACATGTAAGTATTCATATGTGAGTAGTCATTATAATTTACTTGTTACAAAAAAAATAAATGTTAAAACACTTGTGTATTCTAAAAAAGTTTTAAGTATACTGCAGGTGTTATACAGGTCAGGTGTAATATCTAATTATTACCTATATAAAACACCTAATAAAAATGATAACCACTTATTATTAGCGAAAAGTTACATTAAGTTTACAGTTTTTATATACAAACAAACACCATTTTTTAAAAAAATAAACTCTATTTCAACACCGTCTAAACTATTTTTTATTTCATGTAAAACTCTAATACTAACTAAAAACATTTTTAAATCCTCACTAATAATATTATCAACCCCTTACGGCTTACTTACTAATAAAGAAGCTATAGCTATGAACACTGGAGGTAAACTAATTTATATACTCTCGTAGTTATTGTTAAAAAATATGTTACTTTTATTAAATTCGTATAAAAATCTACTTTCCACAGTAAATAATATATTTTTATGACTTTTAAACTCTCTACTCCTATGAAACTTAGAGTTTACAACATTAAAATTAATATCACTATCGCATAAATCTATAAATAACCTAAAAATAAACTTCTTTATACTCTTCTTTAAGGACTTTTTAATATGAAATTACGTGATGTCAACTACCTTTAGTAGGGATAATAACGTTAACCCGTTCCTACAAAACCAATCAAACGGAGACCGACCAACTAATAAGTATGTTAGTAATAACCTTAACCCTAAACTCACTATGTATGTTAGTAAAGTTAGTACCTTATTTAGTTTATTCCGTACCGTATATAATATTTTTTATACAGAACTTTACATAAAACTAAAAGTTTTAGTTTACAAATCTTTTAGTTTTAGTTGGTACTATATAAACGGTTTCGTATTTATACTATTTATAGATGCTTGTTTAACAGATGATGAACCTCTATGAGAACCTATAGAATGAAGCTTAGTTCAGACTTGAATTTTATTTATATTTGGTTTTGCTTGAATTGCCGAAAACTTAATAGTTAGTAGGTACGGTAGCTACGCTGGTAGAGATAAACGTGTTTGAATGGCTTGGTATAAAACTTTTTGATTGATAGAGGGGTATTATGTACTAAACTATGGTGTTGCAGTTGTCTTAGTTATGGTACCTTTTTACTTCGAATTGAATTACAACTTATCATTTATATACTCCTGGTGAAATTGATTTTCTAGAGTTTTCTTTTACAAATTTACAATTTTCTACTCTATAATACTGCTTATATCTTTCTGGTTACAAATAAATATTAGGTGGGTAGGTTTTAAAAAAGCACTATTTCTTATAAGTATAATAAATATAATGTTAGCTTATTTATTATATACTCATTTTATAATAATTTTTTTTGGTTATTTTACTGATCCTATATGGTACCAAAAAACTAGGTTTGTGGACTACGTTCAACTAAGTCATGAACCTGCTAAATGGGGTTGAGGTTCGTCTAAAAAAGATCATTTTACTTATCATGGGGTAAAGACAGTCCTTTGGTTTAAGAATGATGGACCGTTCGCCACTTCATTTTTATTTTGTCAAATTTTCTTCTTTATATGCCTTTTTTGTTTATTTTTTTATTGAGTCGTACTTTTTAGGCGTGTATTTTCGCTAAGCGAGGTACCCTTGACCTATACAACCTACTGCGTATCTTCACTAAAGCAATTCTTTTTCTTTTTTTTATATTTTTATATTTTTATATTGTTAAGTTTCCTATCTCACTACTGAAGGTTCCCTATTGAATATTTTTTTACTCTAGAATACAAATCATGATACTGTAACTTACTGTCTATATTCAGTGACTACCCTATATTTATCTTAAACATAATTCTTTAATAAACGCTATAAATGTTATTCGTAAAAGCTGCCAAAACTATCGCAATTGGTATAGTTTTTTTCCCTATAACAGGTTGTGCAATCGCAACTGGAATAATTTTCGCATCTTTATTAAAAAGTGTTTCATACGCACCCGACTATGAAGAAGTTTTATTTAACTACGCCATATTAGGTTTTGCTTTCGTTGAAACATTTTCTTTTTTTTTATTTTTTGCTGCAGGATTTATCTATGTTTTATAGTTATCTCTTTTGTAAACTATTATTTAGGTCCGTAGTGACTTTTTAAAATAATTTTATAGGTAATATGGGAAACCCCGTTATAACTAGATTAGGACGTAACCAATTTTGGTACAAAAAATGATACAACGATTGATCCTATAGCCATAACCTTAAAGTGGTAAATACTTTTGAAATTATACTAAACTCTTACTTAAAGTATGGTTTCTTCTTCAACAAAAACATGTTCTTCTACAATTACTGATATAAAAACTTTACAAAAAAAGAAAACCACTTTATAAAAGACACCGAACACTTAAGTACTTACTATAGACGCTACTTTTACTCCCACAAAACGTTATCTATCGAACATACGTACTTACTAAGGGTAAATACACCTGAGTATTTTCCCCTAAGGACCTACTTCCTTAAATACTTAAACTGGTTAGTGGTGTCCGTACAGTGATTTAAACCCGCTAAGTCCTCATATAGTACTAATAAACACTCTACACAGAATAATAATATTAAACTTATGGTCAAAGGAGGTCGTAAAGTTAGTAAAACTCCTACAACAAACTCTAATGTAAGGTACAAATTATTTTTTATGCTACTTAATAAACTACCACTTAAAGATAATTTGGGTAGTTATAATTTTTAGGGTTTATAAACCTTTTTAAATGTTGTGGCATGATATATTTAACAATAAAAACTCACTTAATTATGGGTCAAAATTAAATAAATACTCTAATAAATTCTCGTATAAGTATAATTTTTTTAAAAAAGTACGTAAAAGTTATAAAAATTATAGAGTAATCTATTACGTACCCCCTACCTGTAACCTAGTATTTATACTAAACACCCTAAACATGTCATACTATTTTTATATATTTTCTAGTACTTATTTTATAAAAATACCAGTACATAACCTAAAAACATACCCAATATTCGATCACAACTCCAGAAACATTATAATAGAACTAACTTTCCTAAACAACTACTTCAACCTGTATAACACACTGTTAAACTCTTTCTACAATATACTAATTAAACCTTTTTTTATAAAAATAAAGTTTAAAGGAAAAGGTTATTACTTATACAAGAGTTACCGTAACACTATCACGCCACAATTCGGATACTCGCACAGGTTTTATGTATATACTTTTTTTTCGTATGTAACTTTCTTAACAAAAACATCGTTAATACTGTTCGGATTTAACATTAGTGATGTTTTGTTATTATCACATGCTATATATAATTTAAGGCCAGTAAATATATTTACTGGTAGAGGAGTTAGATTCTCTAAACAAATAATATATAAAAAATCAGGTAAAGTCAGTACTTATAGATAATATACTATGATGTTATGATCACATATTACTAATTTATACATACACTTTAACAGTATACTATCTTCTTATACTTCCCTAGAATTATTTTACTCATCTTTTATTGTTTTTTGGTCAACCCTACTCTCTTTAACATTTTTTATTTTTTTACAAATATTTTTATAAATTTTACATATATTTGTATATATGTTTTTTATCCCCCACTGCTCCTCTAACGATTCAAATTTTAAACTACTTAATAAACTTACGTACACTAAGTTCTATAATAATCCTTATTTTTTTTTACAAGGCGAAAACATATTTAATAACAAAAAACTTACGTCCCTTAGCCATACGAAATCCTATAAACTATTTTTATGACTAAACAAGGATCTAACCCCCTCATTACGATACGAATTCAACTACTTAACCCTTAACCTCTTTAAACTTTATTTTACTAATTCTAAAGTAGATATACCTAAAGTTTTAATGGGTATTTCTTCTGTGGAGAGAGACGTTAACAAGGTAATACCTTTTAAGTTCACTAATTACCTAATGTCTAACGGTAACTTTATAAAGACCCTCCTACAACTAAATTACTCGTGAAATATATCGTTGTTAAAGTCAAATATATCACTAGGTTATAATAACTGACATGTTCTTTACCTACTATTAACCGATAATAACTTATTATCAAATAACTTTTCGGTACATAAACAGGACTTAAACCAGTTTATAATAGATTTTATACGTAAATCATACTCAATATTCTCTTTATATATATACAAAGTTAATAAGAATATATACAAGAACACTAGAGGTAAGTCAGGTAAATTTATGTTCGTGTGGAAGTATGTCCCTGTTTACAAAAGGCTACTTATAGTAATGTCTTGGTTATTAAAAGAGTTAAGGGTTATACCCCAACGCAAGTTCCACTTAAGGATAACAAGTCTAATACATAATATGTCTAAACAACCATTAAAAACGTGGCCTTTACGCGTAAAAATGTTTTCTTACAATTATGTATACCGTAACTGTAGGAATACGCTAGCGTCCTCGTATATTTCTACTAAAGTTTAACGTTTATATAAAATAGGTGATTTTGAGGTATGAATTTTAATAATTTCAACAACTTTTTTAGCTGTACTAGTGTACAATATTATAGTATCTATATCTTATAAAGATATATTAAGGAGGTTCGGTTTCTTAAAAGTTACTAGAAGAGATTTTTATGAGTGTGGATTTAAACCTCAAGTACAAAGACCTATACAATTATCGTTACAATTTTTACTAATATGTGTTTTTTTTTTACTATATGATATAGAGTTAATATTTTTATTCCCTTTTATATCAGGTTCGACTTTTACCGGTATATATGAGTTATGGTTAATATTTTTTTTTATATTTATATTATTTGCTAGTCTAAATATAGACTACGAGAGGCATGTACTTTATTGACAAGAGTAACCTTATTAGACTTTATTAAATGATAGAAGGAAGAAATTTTCGTAAAGCTTTATGGGGTTACCACCCAAGTTTTCAAAATATCGATATCGTTACTAATTGATCATGGAATCTTATTTCACTGTCTTCAATGATTTTTTCATATTTAAATTTTTACGTTAACAGGTTAGCTTTACCTTTTTCAAGTGTCACCTCTATAATAGGTTTCATGTTAATAATGGTTATTGTAATGCAAATTTTATCAGGTTTTTTTCTAGGGTGATATTTTATGCCAGAACCAGGTTTAGTTATAGAACTACGTGAAGAAATGTTTAATGATACTAGGTTTGGATCAGAAGTTTTTTATATGCATGTAAGGGGTGTAGACACTTTAATGGTTTTATCTTACTTACATATTTTTAAAAAGTTATACCTAAAGAACTACGTAACTTCCGAATCTGACGGTTGAATGTTAGGTGGTTACGCTTTTTTATGGTTTCATTATATAGTATTTTTAGGTATATCCCTAAGTGCATCCCACTTAAGTGATTTAACCTTAACTATAGTCGCTAACGTAGTATGATCGCTATTTAATAACATCTACAAGACTTATTATATAGTCTTTACTAACAAACATTTAAACGTCGATCAACTAACCAGAATGATGATATTTCATTATTTTACACCTTTCTATTATCTATACCTAGTTAAACTACATTTACTATTCTGTCATGAATCATGGGATACTGACAGTGGTGAAAATGTATACGAGGATAAATCCGGTTCTTATATATCATGGTTTTATGATGCTATATTAAAAGAAGTTCAAGACGCTTGGTATTGAATTATGTTCCTTTTTATATACTTTTTCCTACATCACTTTAACGCAGCTACTGTAAACTTCTTCTTCTTTGAGAGGTGAAACATAGTTGAGTTAGACGATATACGTTTTTACGGTGTCGCACCCCATTGATATTTCAGACCCTTAATGGGAATATTAGTTATATCACCTACCCATTATGAAGGTCTAATGTGGATGGGTTTATGATTTCTACTACTAGCATTCTTACCTATATTCTATGGCGTCTATAATACATTCCATAAGTATGTAGCCGCAATACCTATGCAAAACTCATTATTACAAACCTCACTATTTATAATGTTTATAATGTCTTTAGCTTGTGCATCTAGTATGTTACCCTGTGGTAGGTATTATTACGAGCCTGAAGGTGGATACGTCGGAAACCCTTGAGTTAAGGTCTCTTACCAGTTTATGTATGTGTACTTAGCCTGAATTATACACCATCTAGACTTAATAGACCATTACATCTTTCAATTTAGTCAAACTCTCGTACGTAAATGTAGTATATACATGTTAAGGTTTGAACGTACAAACCTTAAAAATAATACACAATCCTCTAATAACTAATCCATAAACATTACTATTAGGATTATTTTATGCAAAGTTTTATCTATAAACTAACTAGCTTAGCCCCTTTCGTTCAAAACCTACTACTAAACAACTCCTTTAAAAATTTTATAATAAGCCTATGACTTAAAGTTAACTTTAAGTCTAAGTTCGTTTATACATACTATATACGTAATGAGCACTTATGATTAGACGGTTTTTTATTTGACTTTTTACAAAAAAAAACAGCAGACATATGATTACGTAAATTTGTTATTTACACCGGTTTTTTATTTAGTGAGCGTTTAGTTTTTGACTCAGTAGTCAAACTTTATATTGATTACTTAATCTGATATATGCATAAGTTTTCTATATTTGAAGTTAGTAACGTGTTTGAGATGCTTTCTATGGTTATATACGCCTCAGTAACTATATTTTTTATAATAATTATAATTATAGTAGTTATGTAGGGTTATTACTGTAGTATGGTATATTAACCTCCTTAACATAAACAATTTTTTTTTATGAAACTATTTCGTTAATTTAGTGTTATGAGATCATATGATACTAAAAAATACAGATATATTTATTTTATATTTTTATACAAAATGTCAGAAGGTATATTATTAAGTTCTTTACTCGTAATATTATTAACTTTATTCGTTATATTAACTGAGCGTAAACTTTTAGCTTTTGCTCAACGTCGTATGGGACCCACTATAATGGGTCGTAATGGTGCTTTTCAAATAGTAGCGGACCTCTTTAAAATGCTTACAAAAGAAATATTTATAATACCTAAACCGAGTACCACCCTTGCTCCTATATTTTTATCGTTATTATTCACTGCTCAGCTACTATTCTCCTTGAACTATGCTTGGGGACCGAGTTTATTACTAATAGATTCAGTTGACTCTATGATACTATACCATTTAGTACTCATATTATTATCTAATATTTTTTTTTCTGTTGTCGGTTTACTAAGTCAATCAAGATACGCTATTATAGGTACTGTAAGGGGTCTTGTACATGTAATATCTTTAGATATATTTATAACAGTTATATACTCCCTACTAGTATTTAGTTCTCAATCTGCTAATTTCCACGATTTCGTCCTATTTCAATCAAACTTCTGATGTTTATTTTTGTATGCACCGGCGGCTTCAGGTTTTGTACTAATCTTATTTCTAGAATCAAAACGTGCACCATTTGATCACTCGGAGACTGAAGCTGAAGTAGTTGCTGGTTACTCAACAGAGTATAACGGTCCCATGCTACTAATGCTATTCTTGTGTGAGTACATGCATTTAGTAATATCTGTAATACATTTTATAATATTTTTTATAGGTGGTTGAAATAGTTTTGAGTTCGTAATGGTATTACCTCCATTATTTACCTCTTACCATTACGTAAATTTCTTAAGCTCTCTATTCTAAACATGTAAGTTACGGTATACTTTTTTTTAAAAATTAGTATAACACTTAATTTTAAATCGTGATCCCTATTTATATGATCTTTTACCATCTTATACTACATAACCTCTTTTATGAACGGTAAGTTTTTCTACTTTGTAAATCTATACGATATTTTTATACGTGTAAACATAAACGAGTTTTTCTTCAATAACTTCTTTTTCTATTGAATACAGTTTTTTATACTACCTACTTTTATAATTTTTATAGTTTTTTATTATTTTATATTTTTTATAAAAAATAAAAACGCAATAATACATCTACTACTAGTAGTTATAATTTCTTTCTTACTTTGATGGGTAACTGATTACTACTTCATAAATAACAACCCCACTAAAGTATTAAATACCCCCAACCTCTTTAATAACCTACTTTTTAACTCTCTAAATAAGTACCATCCGGTTTTTTTTTTTACTTGTTATTTGTACGTTTACAGGTTTATCACTTTTATAGATTTATATAGTAACTTTAGAAGACAAACATTTATAAGTTTTACGTACAAGACTAGTTATAAATTAATTTTTATAAAAAACTTAAACTACGTATGGTGACTACTTCTAATGTCCCTTTATTTAGGTTCTTGGTGGGCTATACAAGAAGGTTCGTGGGGTGGTTGATGAAACTGGGATGCTTCAGAAGTGTTTGGGCTGTTCATACTAACAATATACCTACTTATGTTACATACATACTCCCCGTATATATACTATTTACGTACATATACTTTATTAGTAACTTTGTGCTCTGTAGTCGTTATAATATACTTTGTTTTACAGTTAAGTTATACTCTAGTGTCTCACAACTTTGGTCTAAATATGTTAGACTACGGTTATGTTAGTTTTGTATTTTCGAACTTATTAGCAATCTCTCTAGTTTTTTATTTATTTCTTCAAAAAAAAGTTATATACGTAGAGAAGTACAACCACACTTATTATAGATCTAACTCGGTAAACTCTTTCTTTAAAAAATCCCTCTCACTGAACAACATATTTAAGTATGTATTAACTCTTTTAGTAACTTATTTATATACTCTAAGTTTTAATCCTATAATTAATAATGTTTTTTGGACTTCTTTTTCAGTAGAATTCTTTAATAATTGATTTATTTGATTAAACGTGCAGGTAACTCTTCTAATTATAACGTATGTACTTTTTTTTACATACAATACAATACTTAATCTGTACTTATTTACTTACGTTAGTCTATTATTATTTATTTGACCTTTTATTATATTTGTAATAAATCGTAGACTAAACGTTATAAGTGTTTTCCACATTATATTATTCCTTAGTTTGTTTATACCTACGTTACTTTCAAGTTCAGTATTTACTACATGAGAGTATTCATATACGTCAGTTATTAATTACCCCTTATCTTTACACCGCAGCTCGTATATATGTGACATTGTAGTTGATAATTTTTACATAATCAACTCCTCATCTACAGTTTACAATTCGGGTTTTTTAAACTTAATTAAGTCTTTCTACTGATTTAATACTAATCCCAGTAGTCAGTATTTTTTAATGGACAGTTCAAACGTATTCTCTACGCAGTCTATATTGAGTCACACCTTTAATTACCCTTTTAAACTCTCTATACTTGATATAACACCCTTTATACTAGACTTTCTAACATTAGTAACTCTTTCCATTACTTATTATTACATACTAGTAAAAAAAGTAATTACACTTTAAAAAAATAGATTAAATAAAGCTTAATTTTAGTATGAGTTAGTTTATAAACTATTTAAAGTATA
>Ga0209302_10000563_pt1 | contig 21467 bp, 20 predicted proteins | sample ArcOceMetagenome_2_FD_187445 | JGI IMG/M metagenome (GOLD analysis project Ga0209302, IMG submission 187445) | Marine eukaryotic phytoplankton communities from Arctic Ocean - Arctic Ocean ARC135M Metagenome (SPAdes) (version 2) | ecosystem: Environmental > Aquatic > Marine > Oceanic | place... | reverse complement strand
CCCCCGTCTCCCCCCCACCCGCCTCCCCCCCTCCTCCCTCGCCGCCGCCCCCCCCCACCACCACCACCCTCGCCGCCGCCGCCCTCACCACCACCACCGTCTCCACCGCCCCCTCCGCCGTCGCGCCGCCGCCGTCGCGCCCCCACCACCGTTGCCGCCACCCTCGCCGCCGCCGCCGACGCCGCCCCCCCTGCCTTCTCCACAGACGCTATCCCCACACCTCCGTAATAGGGTAGCCTGCGGCTATATACCCACACACCCGCTCCCTCGCCCACACACACTGAACGACCCGTTTAGTCTCTTCACAACTACCTTCTACAGGCTGACCATCACGAGAGCCTCCTCGACGTGCTCCGTTGGTGCGTACGATATGCAGCTCGCTGCTTACTTTGCTTGTTCCGATGCTCTTTTACATAGCCGATAGCGATACATTCGACCACACGGGGCAGCCGCTGATGGTTTGCACTCATGTGTGTGGCAGGCTCGCGGAAAGCGATGACCCGGTTCTCTTCGCAACCTACGGCGAGGTCGACAAGTGCGAGTTTATCAAGGTGAACGCGCCGATGGGAGCGTGGGAAGCGTGGTCATCGACGGACGATGGCGCGGGCCTGCTTCTCAAGGCACACGCACTGCGCGAGCAGGCCCGCGCGGCGCTGGTGAGCGCTGCTCGGTGAATCCCTGGAGATATGCGCACTTGCTCTTAACCCCCCACTCAACGCCGTTCGCCCAGGAGGGGCAAGAAGTGCGCCTCGCTGCGACGGAAGAACCTGCGGCAACAAAGGAATCTGCTGCTGTGTCGAAGGAGCCTGCGGCGACGACGGTGGTGGTGTTGATCAGTGGGGCGATGGCAGCGGCTGGTGCGGCAGCGGCGGCGGCAGTAGCGGCAGACTCGGAGGCCGCGAGGCGGAAGGAGCGGGCGGAGCACAAGCGGCAGCGCAAACGCCATCGCGACCGAGGCTCCCACAACCAGCGAACCAACAAGCGGAAGAACCTGCGCCGCAGCGAAGGGCGCAAGGCGCGCGCGCGGACGCGCGCGCAAATGGCGCCTGTGCTGTCGCAACTTTCGCAACTGGGTCGTTCACGGCAGGCGGTGGAGCCGAGGTTGAGCAAACAGGCGCGCTCGCCCTCACGGATACCATCCGATGCAGACCTATACACATGCATATCGACATGCACATAAAGTCGACATGTGCATGTGCATGTGCATGTGCATGTGCATGCACGTGCCCCACTAATGAGCTCAGCCCCTCTTCACTCGTAAAACTAGGTAAGCGACACGCCTAAGATCTTCTCGCAGAGTGAGCTAGCGACTGTGCAACAAGACCTGGCGCCGAATGACAAGGCGATCGAGTTGCCCACAAAGGTCGAACCTACTGCCCTTCCCGCCGCGTCCACAGCCCCTCTCGCGCCCTTCGCTTCGCTGCTCCTGCCCAGCAGCACCTGACCACATGCATGCGCGTGCGCAGGACGCTAATGCACGACTCAAGAAGCCGCAGCGCCAGAGGCTGCCGTGGATGAAGGATGACAAGGACACGCCTGCAGCTTCGGGAGACCTGCTGACAGCGGCGGCACCAGCGGGGGTGGCGAAGGCGAAGGCGAAGGCGAAGGCGGCAGCTGTGGAGCCGGCGGCAGCGGCGACGGCGGCGGCGGCGACGGAGGTGGCGGCGACGGAGGTGGCGACGGCGGCGGAGGCGGCGGCGTCGGCAACGGAAGCGGCGGCGGTGGCGATGGCGGCGACTGAGACCGAGCCAGCAGAGGCAGAGAAGGTCGTGCAGGCACACGCCCGTTACCTTTGCCGAGCCTGCGAACCAACCACCCATGCAGCCACAGATCGTGATTCCATAGCCACATTTTGTCTCCGCAGGTGCAAGTGGAGCTCAAGAAGGGCGAGACCATCATGACCGACGCCTCACTGCACTTGCCCGCTGCCTGCCTGCACGAGGCCTTCAGCAACGTACCTACTTTACATCTTAATAGGCACCCGTCATATTCTTCTTTTGACGTCAGTGTGCTTCTCTGTTCAGGACCGCCCACTCTTTGCCTATCACGAGAAGTTCGGCATCAAGTTCCGTATCGAATGTGACAAATTCCTCACAAAGATCGGCGCGCCTAGCCACACACCCGACACGTCGTCTCCTGTCCCCGAGAAGCCGTCGGACGAACCAAGCAAGGCGTCGGCGGAGCAGACGGCTGCAGAGAAGGCGGCGACAGACGAGGCGAAGAAGGAGAAGGAGGAGGAGGAGGAGGCAAAGGCCACCAGGGCCGAGCCCCGCAGCCGGGGCTCGGACGACCAAGGCCCCACACGAAAGACCTGCTCAGTGAGTTTCCCCGCTCTCATCCTCATCGGAGTCGTCGCACTTTTTGGCATCTTCTACCAGTGCACCCAGCCGGCCTTTAGCGTCACAACGGGGCTCTCGCCGCGCCAGTGTGTTGAATTTGGCCCGTTTCGATGCGGCAGGCCGCTCTCTCGGAAATGTATCTTCGAGCCTTCTGCCTGGCGGGGCGCGTGCCCAGGTGTGTTTGGGCCACAGTCCTTTTTCATGTGACACCTTCTGTCCAACAGGAGCTACTCAAGCAAGGTCGCAACCAAATCCACCAACGCGCTCGATGAGCATGAGCTGTTCGAGATCGGCGCTCCCAGCAACGACCCGTCCGCCCTGTTTGAAGACCAGTGCGCGCCTTTCAATGCACCCACAAGGTTCCTCCCGCTCATCGCACCTAACCCCCATCCCGCGACGCGCGCGCGTGTTTCTCTCTCTGCGGAGCTGGTAGCCTTCACCTACGGCATCACTCGCAGCTGCTCTGACTTAATGTGCTGACCCTCTGTCAGGTGCATGGTGACAAAATTAGAGATGAAAGCAAAGACGCTGGAGGTGGCTGTGGCGGTGGAGGCAGAGGCAAAAGCGAAGTTGCAGTCAATTCTCAAGCCACACTTGCAGGGCCAGCCCTTCTCGAAGTCATCGGTCAATGGGACTGCCAGCACGTGCCCGCCGCAATGGGTGCCGGTGTTCATGGCCTTCACGTTGCCTCCCGACACCCTAGCCCCAATGTATGATGACCGCCGGCATCTCCACGAAGTTACTCAGTCCTTTGACTGCTCGTGGGTCGATGGCGAGGGCATTGGTGGCGAGGACGTGACTGTGGAATGCATCCATTGCGAGACGCGGGAGGACTGCTTAGCCGCAGTAGTGCAGAACCACCCATTGGCCAATGGCGTCACCTTCTCGGTGAACGGCGTGTGTCAGGCCGAGTACAGGATGAGAGCTGTCGACACCACCTCGACCGCGCAAGCGTGCACGCTCGCCAGCCTCGAAGACTTGAAAACCTGCAATCTCCCCCCCACTCTTGACTTAAACTTTGCCAACTACCACACTGCCAGCACCGCAGTGGGCCTGCTATGGACCTCAGGTGTGCAAAGGTGCGCAGAGGAGGACGCGACCGGCACCGAACGATCTTTTATGACCGGCTCCTCCTCTGCCTCGCTGAAGATTGCAACAGACGGCCCTTCGTTTCTCCTGTCCCTGCGGGGTGTTTGGATTTCAGACGCGGACCAACTCACGCTTGCGGGAAACGCATCATCTGACTGGCTCCAACCCATGGGGCCCAACCTCAAGCAGGTGCAGCTCAAGAATATCTCAGATGCACAGATAACCGTCACTCTCCGCAACGGCTCCGTCTCATTGGAAGAACTCCGCCTCACGGGCACATTCGCGTATGTGTGCGGTGCTGAAGGTGGCGCGCCGCTCGATTTCGAGCGGAGCACTCTACGCGTTGTGCAGCAGCCGACCCACTTCACCGTACGACTGCAACCAGGTTCAGCGCCAAAGCTCTCGCAGTTTGCCTCGCTCGCGATCTGTTTCGTGACTGGAACTGAGATTTCAGGAGACCAAATCGATCTCGTGCTCAAGTTGCTCCGCGGCATGGCCCCAGCCCCGGACCATCGGCGGCATCTGGCGACTAAGGAAAATTCGGGTGAGTGGGATGTCTACTGGAGCGTGGGAGACTTCTCCGACGTGGCTGCCGCCGTCTTGAGTCCTGTGGCACCAAAGTGGATGCTCTCTCTGGGGAGTGGAATCTACCTTCAGGCATTAGACTTGCATGCTGTCGATCTGCTAGCCAATCTCACCGCCGATCTCAGCACAAGCATTTCTGCGGTTGCGTCTATCGGCCTCAACGTTGCGCTCGCGCTCCCCTCTGACAAGTCTTGGCCAGCTCTCCATATTGTTGCAAATCTACCGTCGCTCGAAATCGTGCCAGGTGTCGCTAGCCTGTCACAACTGGAGTTCTACGCCTCGCTCAAAGGTACCGCCCGCTTTGAGTTAGGGCTGAGCTCACAGCTCACGGTCACGCTTCCCGGCACAAACAATCAGAGCAAGACCCCCGCGTTTCACCTCTCGGGCGACTGGGCACATGGCAATGCTACCGTGCTCGCGGCCAACCAGACCGAGGAGTGGACCAACGTCTTTGGTTTATCGTGGCTCGAGCTCGGTGGGCTCAGCGTACGGGCTGAATTCAGCGGCGGCAGGCTGCAGGAGTTGCTGCTGGCAGGATACGCTGCTCTTGTCTGCGAGCCGCCTGAGACTTCAACCGGCATGTGCCCGAACTCTCCGGAGCGGATAGAACATCGCGCTCAGCTGCGGGTCAGCTGGAACGCATCACAGCAAAGGTACGCAACAGTGCTCAAGACTGCTCCGTTGGCGTCTCCGCTCCAATTTGCAGAAATGGGTTTGTGCTTTCTTCGCAACTCTGATCATGCCGTGTCTGTCAGCATGTTGGAGAAAACGATCCTCCTTTTGCGTCCGGCTCCGGCCTCGTCTCTCCCGTCATCTCCCCCATCACAACCAACCTCATCACCGCCATCACCAGCTCTGCCGCCGCCGTCACAACCGCCGCAATCGCCTTTTGGACTGCTCGAACCGGCCCGCGAGACAATACACTGGTTCATCGGTGACCTTGAAGAGGCTCCAAACGCCGTGTTTCCCGCGGCGACCGTCGCACCGATGGAGTTACTGCTTGGAGTTTCGGGTGTCTACCTGCAGGTCTCGGGCATCAACGGCGTTGAGCTTTCACGCGTGCTGTTCGCCGATCTCAAGAACTCATCAACTTCGAACGCCGAGTGGCTCGTTGACCTAAAGCCCGAGCTGAACGTAGCGCTGATTGTCCCGATCAACATAGTCGAGGTTGGTCCATCGCTCTTTGCCAAGGTGAACCTTAACGAGCTACCCATCTGGCCGGGACACGTCGAGCTTCGCAATCTCTCACTCTCTGCACGGTTATTTCGAGGGAAATGGGCGCTCAACCTCTCTGCAACCATGCTCCTCACGATCCCTAAGATCTTCGGGGCGCCCTCCGTCCCCCAATCGCCGCCGCCATCGTTGCCAGGCGGTGCTCCTCAGCCGCCGCCGCCCGCACCACCGCTAACGTCGCCTGTTGTGCCACTGCCTCTATCTGAGACAGTCCTAGTGCGCGTTAGTGGGTCGTGGCAGCTTGGGCACGCGGCATCGCTAGAGGCTGAACTGGTCCTGGACTGGTCGCCATTTGGGCTGGAATGGCTCAAGATTCCACTTGTCGGCGTCGCCATGGACATGTTCGGTGGAGAGGTGACAAAGGTCGCACTGCGAGGCCAAGCCTCCTTTCTGTGCAACGGCAAAGCTGTTGGCTCGATAGAGATGATGATGGGCTTTGAGCGCATCGGGAGTTCCCTCACGCCCGTTCTTAAGCCAACGACCGTCCCACCACTCAACGATTTTGTGCCTTTGGCGCAGTGCATCTTGGCAACTCTAAACGGCGCAGCGGATAATAGCACGATCTCTGAGATCCACAATTACCTGAATCAGCTCACAGTGCGCGCTCAAACATCCTCGCCGCCCTCGCCCCCACCCTCGCCCCCGCCGTTACTCCCGACTACGATGCCGCCACAACCGCCGTCACTGCCGCCGCCACGCACTCCACCATTGCCGCCGTCGTCGCCGCCGCTGCCGCCGCCACACGCACCACCAGGGATGCCACTGCCACCTCCCCCCCCACCGTTGTCACCGCCACCGCTGAGTCCGCCTGTTTGGCCACCGCGGCCATTACTACCACCACTGCCTCCGCCGTCGCTGCCGCCGTATCCGCCTAGGAACGCACCGACGCCGCCGCCGCTATCACCAACGCCATACCAATCGCCCTTTTCATGGTATGTGGGCGATCTATCGGCCATTACCAATGTGATCCAAAACCCAGTTGGCGCAGAGCTGGCAGCCGACGACCCGGGTTTAGGTGTCTACTTGCAGATTGCCGGTGTCTCGAGCAAATCCATCCTTGCAGCTTTTGCGGGTAGCCTTGCCATCCAGTTGCCGGAAATCGGTTTGGTGCCCACGCTCGATGCAGCTTTCGTGCTCCCCTTCACAGACAACTGGGAGAGCTTCTCTTTTAAGCCCGCCTTCATGGTGCGCATCAAGGTCCCGGGCTTTGACATTTATGACGGCGTGGCCAGGCTGGAAGACAACGCTTTTATTGCCAAGTATAGCTCGAACGGATGGAGCGCCCGCCTCACATCGACGCTGCTGCTTGCGTTTCCTAGTTTGAACGAGCCAGCACTCAACTCGAGCAACGTTAGCAGCGCCTCCAACCTGATCAAACTGGATGCATCTGCTGAGTTCTTTGCCAATGGTACTGGCATAATCACGGCTAAATCGGAGGTTCCCTTTCACCCGTTCAATGTGTCTTGGCTCATGTTCCCCACCTTCGGCGTGCATTTGGTGACGCAGAAAGCTCATCTTGAGAAGGTATCTATTTCCGGACAGCTGCAAGTCAACTGTGGCGACACTTCTGAGAGCATCTTAGTCGATCTTGTGCTGCGGCAGCGTGCAGCTAGCGCAAACATCACAACTGGGTTATTGCTGGCACTCGAGCCGAGCACGTTACCATCGGCGGGCAGCTTCGGGAAGCTCGCCGAGTGCTTCATCAAGGCGTCAACCGGTCATGATGTCGTGGGGCTGGACTTCATATTTGCGCTGCTTGCAAGCATCAGAGGAGAGCACAATCTGACCTGCTCATACAACGGCGTCCAATTTCCGGAAGAACAGATGAAGATAATCTGGGAAGGGATAAAGGACGGCATACAAGAAATCGGTCTTCCAGGTCGGCGCCTGCAGCTTGACACCAACAGACTTCTTTCAGGGCAGGAGGTGGCCGGTGGGCTTGGAAGCCAGCTTCAAGATACTGGGCAGCAACGGTCAAAGTTGGCAAACGTTGTGGCGGCCCTCAACTTCAGATGGTACGGCGGTGATTTTCAGAAGCTACAAGAAACGTGGGGGTTTGCACCCGTGGCACCCAAGGAATTGCTGGTAGGAGGAGGCATCTACGCAGAGATCAGCAACGTCAGCGCCAGCGATATCATGCAGGCGGTCTCGGGGGACTTGGTGTCAACCAAGCACATTAACACGCTGTGTTCCTCCAGCGCATGCGGTGCTTCTGCCATCTCGCTCGACGCTGCCGTCTGCGTGCCTTTTGGACCAACGGAGTCACCTAGCCTCGTTGTCGGCCTCCGCCTGCCAAGCGTACCCCTAGCAGGACGTTACGCCTCGCTGCGGGAGACCAACTTGCTTGGCGCGGTCACCGGTGACGCATCGTGTGAAATAGTTCGCTCGTGACTGACCGCACCTTGATACATCACTCGTGACTGGCCGCACCATGTTTAGTACTAGTAGGGTTGACTAGATGTTGGTGCGGATTCATCTTGAAACATTCATCTTACATGCATTTACAGGCGTCGGAAAAGGGTTTAAGGTCCGTCTCGAGTCAACGCTCTTGCTGCAGCTTCCGTCTAGCGGCTATCGCGACAACATCAGCAACGTTAACATGAGCAACGTAAGCACTTTCAGCAACTCAAGCGGTGCGTTAGCATCATTCCCCCTCTTTACTCATTTGTATTCTCATTTCTCTCGCACGACTGCCTCATCTCAGGCCCTGTCTCTGTGGCCTTTGACGAGAGATTTTCAGTGCGTGTCGTTGCAAATTGGGCAACTGGCGACCCTGTTGTGCTCTCGGCACATGTGCTGAGCGAGTGGCGCCCGTTTGGTCTTGCGTGGCTGATTGTCGACCAGTTTAATGCAACTGTCACCCTCAAGAACACAAGCCTCGACCTCCTTGAAGTGATCGCTGGTGCGCGCTTCCAGTGCGATGACCCGAGCTCCTCGCTGCCGTTTAGTGCTAAGCTTCGGGTAACGCACGTCAACGGTGTTTACACACCGACGCTGTCTCCCGCTCGATATCCTTCGCTCGACCAGTTTGCAGACACAGCCACGTGCTTCGTGGAACGTATCGACATGGACGCTCAGCTGAAAAAGGTCATGACCCTTGCCATAGCTTCAACCAAAGGGTTGGTGCAGGCGGCCTCTGAACTGTCGGAGCAGCAAACGAACTCAAGCCGTCGGCTGCAAACCGCGGAGGAAGAACTGCATTTCATGGCACCCTCTTCGCCGCCGCCACCGGTGTTTGTCTGGAATGTCGGGATGTTAAACATGTTGCCCGTCGACCAGCCTGTGGCGACATCAGACTTGCTCATGAACACGCAAGGGCTGTACGCGCAAGCCAAGGGCCTAAACCCGGCCATGCTTGCCGAAACACTCACTTCCGACTTCTGGTCGGACGCCTTGAACTGGCTCAGCGAGATTAGCCTGGATGCAGCAATCGTGGTGCCGTTTAACCAACCAAGGCGTCTCGCTTTCGTTGCAAGGCTCCACCTCCCAGACCTTCAAGTGACCACCTACGCCCGGGTTGAGAATATCAGCTTTATGGCGCGCTTGGGTCCTAGAATTACCGAGTCTATGATCGGCGGTGAGGCCATCTCGGGCTGCCAGGTCTATAGCGCTATAGAGGCACCCCATATCTGGAGTATCTCGTTGCAGGGAGACCTAGTCATCACATTGCCCGGTGATAAGCAGTCATCGCCCTCATTTCTCTTGAAAGCTAGTTGGGAATTGAACGCCGGCGTAGACATCGAGATGAAACAGCAGGCCGACTGGTTGCATCCGTTCAACCTGGACTGGCTCACATTCAGGGACATAAATATGAAAACAAAACTCAGCCAGGGAGGTATGCAGTACTTAAGTGTGGGAGGAAGGGCCGACATGGACTGCGACTCCTGGCACTCTCATACCAACGCCACCCTCGACATGGTTCGCAAATCCAGCCTTCCTAACGCCACAAACCAGTCGGGTTACACGCTCAAACTCACCGGGGAGCTACCAGAACTTGCATATTTTGCGCGTTTTTCCATCTGCTTGGCCCGCCGTATCAATTCCACGGCGGCAAGGCTAGTAGCTGACGCAGCTACGCTCCTGCTCCTACCGCCACCGCCGCCACCTGCGACACCGCCCTCGCCTCCACCCTTTTCACCACCACCTTCAATTCCACCCTCTTTGCCACCTCCTCTCTCGCCCTCGCCGAGCCTGCCACCAAGTTCGCCGCCACCAAGCTTGCCCCCTCCTTCTTCACCGCCACCCTCACCACCACCCTCACCTCCACCCCCCTCGCCGCCGCCGCCATCGCCTCCACCACCACCATCCTCACCGCCGCCATCGTTACCGCCTCCACCGCCGTTGCCACCACCCTCACTGCCGCCTGATACCCCGCCAAATCCATCCGCGCCTCCCTCGCCGCCCTCGCCGCCCGCGCTGCCAGTGCCGTCCGCACCGCCCGCACCGCCCTCACCGCCCGCACCGCCCGCGTTGCCGCCAGTTCCGCCCTCAGCGCCCCCGCAAGTCCTATCTGATTATCTTAGCAATGCTGTTGGGTGGCACGTTGGAGATCTTGACCTTGCTTATGAAAGATTTCTTCCGCGCCCAATGGTGGCGCCCACATCGATGCTGAATGGACGACAGGGGATCTATGTTCAAGCCCAGGGTCTCAATGGCGTCAAAATGGCGCAATTCTTGTGCAAGGATCTGAAGAATACCAACGACACCGCCAACTCCACCGATGGCGTCCCTGACTGGCTAGCCGAGCTCAACCCCGAGCTCGATGCCGCGGTGATCATTCCCGTCGACCTGAATGACTTTAAGCCTTCGCTCGTGACTGAGTTGCGGATGTCGCGTATCGTTCTCCTCCCGGGTTATTTGGAAATGAACGAAATCGTCTTGCATGGCGAGATCGATGGGGAGAGGTGGCAGATGAGCATTGAAACTAACGTGGTTCTTGTGCTACCAGCTGCCACTGGCTCTGGGAACATCTCCGAGCCGTTAGACATGCGCGTGACGGGCGACTGGAGGCTGGGCCAAGAACTGCGGTTGAACGCCCACCTGAACCGCGGATGGCGACCGCATAGTCAGCGAGTTGACTAGGCCGAAGCTGCCCAAAGCCTGCTCCCATTAAATGCATATGAGCCCAGCTTTAATTATGCCCTTTTCTCACCTCAGGTTTGACTTGGAGTGGTTGTTCATCCCGCAAGTCAACATGACGCTTCTCTTCCAAGATTCGCAGATCCAAGAATTCTCCTTCGACGGAGAGGCTAATTTTGAGTGCGGAAACCGCAAGGACGGCCCAGAATTGCATCTGCACGTTGCTTTAGCGTTCAAGCGCTTCGAGGGGGCAATGGTGCCCATGCTGCTACCGGGAAACGAGATCCCACCGCTCAGCGAGTTCGCTTCTCTCGCTGTCTGCGTCTTCTTCGCCGTCAACGTCCGCTAGCGTGATTCTATAACGCCGTCAACGCCCCCAATAGAAATCGCGGCGTGCTTGCTCTTCTTAGCTTTTGATGCACACTTGGCTTTGGGCTGCCACTAGCAAGCAAGGTTGCCGCTAGCAAGGTTGCCACTAGCATGTGGGCCGCCACTAGCCAAGTCAGCAGCTGTTTAAAACGACAGGTCTCTGCTGACGAGGTCGCGATCGTCATCCAGGTTCTGGAATCGATGATTGCCGGCCCGAACACGACACTGCTTCAGACTGCTACTACTCGCCGCCGGCTCAGGGGGCTCGACACGCTGGGTTGGGATGATTCTTCTCGACGTGCTTTGGAGAAAGAGGACGAAGTTGCGCCAGGCAACCTGGCAGAGCTGTTCAAGTTCTTCATAGGCGACGATCTGAGATATGTGCACACGCAGATTGAAGAGCTGGTGCTTCCAAACTCAAGCTTCCCGGCGCAGGTGGGTTATGCGCTTGGCTATGCGCTCGGTGCCCGGTGACCACATACAATTTGCTGACAGGAATTATTATGACCACTACATAACACTTTCAGGCGGGAGCTTACATTCAAGGAAAGGGCCTACGCTCCCCTCTAGCGACGACTAATTTCACTGCCGACGTTACATCCGTATCCTTCTTCGGCGACTACTTTTCAAATATTGCCGTGGATGTTGCAGTTATGGTTCCCTTTCCAAAGAACGGATCTTCGACACCTGCCGTGTTGATTGCCTTCACATGCCCAGATTTTGTCATCGCTGAGGACCTTGCAAATTTGAGCCATCCTCGCTTTGAAGCATTGTTCGAAACCAAGTTTAACGCGACGTTTCAGTTGTCGCTCTCGGCTACCCTGACGTTGGCACTTCCTGGCGCTAAAAACGCGTCACATCCAGCTTTTGTCGTATACGGTACGTGGATGATGGGAAAGCAGGCACAAATTGGTGTTCATCAGTCCGTGCCCTTCAAGCAGCCGTTTGGGTTGTCGTGGCTCGAGCTGCAAGACATGCATGTGCAGCAGCGTGTGCAGAAGTGGTATAGAGCCAAGGTCATGACCCATCTGCTGACATGCCCACATTTTGTATAATCCCAGGTCCAGGCCAACTTTTCGGGTGGCAAGCTTGAGGAGGCGAGCGTTGGTGGAACCGCGTTTATCTCCTGCAGTGAATTTACCGTGCAACTAAGAGCCGTGCTCCGTGTCAGCCGCAAGAAGCTGACCAACATCAGTGACTTCGACGTCCTTAGAGACCTTCCCGCCAATGGCACAAATCGCACAAACCGCAGCTATGTGGTGGCTCTGGAGACTGCTCCCTTGCCGTGCGCAGCATTGTAGAAACGTGGCCCTGGAAAACTGGCCGTAGAGAGTGGCCGCTTTGGCCAAACAAGAATGAACTCTGAACCGCATAGCACCACGCATGTAGGTAGACGACTATCGTTGCCAACACACAGGTCGTGGACAATGTTCGCCAGCTTGGGTCTGTGCATGCTTCGCGAGTTAGATACGGAACCGGCAAGATTTATTTCCGACGCTCTCGGCCTCCTCGTACAGGATTGGTATCCCTCCCCGCCGTCGTTGCCTCCGCCCTCTGCCCCGCCGCCTTCGCCGCCGCCCTTGCCTCCACCCTCACCGCCACCATTGCCGTCGCCCTTGCCGCCTCCGCCCTCGCCGCCGCCGCCTTCGCCACCGCCACCTTCGCCACCGCCATCGCCCGCGCCCCTGCCACCACCGCCCTCGCCACCGCCTCCCAGCCCACCACTGCCGCTCTCACCACCACTACCATCGCCCCCGCCTCCCCCCTCGCCCCCTCGTCCGCCCGAACCACCTTCCCTGCCCGCACCTCCCTTCCACCCACCTCCTGACATCAAAGGGTTGCTGAAAGAAGCCATCAGCTGGCATATCGGCGACCTAGACGACGTGCCAGAGAAGGTTTTACCGCACCCAACGGTGGCACCGTGGTCAATGCTCGCTGGCCGCACCGGCGTCTACTTGCAAGCGGAATCCCTGAGCGCCGTCGCGATGACAAACATGCTCTTCCAGGACTTTCCCAGCTTCACAAACATCTCAAACGTCACCAACCCCAGCTCTGGGCTGCCTGAATGGTTTATTAAACTCAACCCCACGCTCGACGCGGCGGTGGTACTTCCTCTCGAGGTGGGTACATACGGGCCAAGCCTCGTGGTGGAGATCCGCGGCGATGAGCTCAGCATCATAAACCAGACGGTGGATCCAGTGTGTTGGAAGGAGCCAGCGTGCACTGATCATCCAGGCCTCTTAGCTCAATCTGCCTCAGGTCCTAGGCTACTTTGTGCGCCGTGAGCGCCACCCGCCAATATTGTTACTAACTTAACCACACAGGCAACTCTCTACAATATGAGCGTGCGCGCGGAGCTGAGAGATGCGGAATGGACGCTTGGTCTCGCCTCAGCCTTGGCCGTAACCATCCCATCACCCGGTAATCAGACAGCGATGCCGCTGCTCCTGCACGTTGAGGGGATTTGGCAGCTAGGTGGACGCGCGCATCTTAAAGCGCAGGCCCAGATCGGTTGGCAGCCTATGGGGCTCCAGTGGTTGAAGATTGCTGAAATCGGCGTCGAAATGGAATTCGATCAGAAGCGGGTCGACCGATTCGTTCTTTAGCACGGTAAAGAAGGCTCCCGCGAGGCGCCTTACTGCCTCAGCTACGGCTGCTTCCACGGCCGGTTGCCACGGCCAAGTGCCACTGCGCATGCGTTCACGTCAAGTCTGACTATACACAGGTCGTCACAGGGGAAGCGCAGTTCATCTGCCCAGACCAACAACGCAAACCAGCGTCTTTGGGCATCGAAGTTGGATTTCGTCGAGACAAGTTCGTGCTTAGCCCAACCTCGCTTTCTGCCACCGTCTCCGACTTTGCGGCGCTGGGAATCTGCCTGGTTGCCAACGCTCTACTGAATGTTGATAAGCTCTGTCTGCTCACCCGAGAAGCAGATTTAAGATAAGAAAGGCTACATGCGTATGGTGCCTTCTGGTGCCACGGTCCGTACGCCCACGTTACGTATTGTGTTTGGGGCCGGGGGCAAGCTGTAGTTGGGTTACAGCAGGTAGGGCTGTACTTTCCGACAGGGGGAGCCCAGGCCAATGCCGCCGATATGTATCCTGCGTCGCAGGTCTCGCTTGACGAGTCTCAAATGGAGGTCGTCATGGTCATCCTCGACTCGTTGCTTGGAGACGTCGCGCAGAACGGAACAACGGCTCAGAATGGTCGTCAGCTTAGTAACCCGAACAACTCGAGCCATCTCTCCAATGCTTTCAACTGGTTTGTTGGTGATCTCTCGCTCGTTCCAGACGAGTTCACAGACGCCGTCGCAACACAGGAAATGCTACCTGCCGACCAAGACGGCGTCTACCTGGAGGTGGATGGTATCACCTCTGAGATGATCCTCGTTTGGCTTACCGAGGACTTCGATCGATCCGATGGGCTCATTGGCTTTCTAAACCAAATTCAACTTCGTGCTTGTCTGGTCATTCCCTTTCCCGAGTCGACAAGCTTCTCAGAGCTCCGCAATACTTCCTGGCTCCTCTCTTTCCGCGTTGCTGTCGAGCTGCCTACCATCCACATCGTCGACGGAGTCGCCAGCTTGCACAGCAGCGGTGGCTCAAGTGGCCTCTCGGCGCCTTCCAAGTGCCACTGTGTGCCTTGCGCCTTTTTCTATTTCTGCCTCGACGCCCCACCCTCTTTCTAACCCACAGGGAGCGCACAGAGCTCTCAGCAACGTTCTACTCCTATGCCATGAGCGCCCCTACCATCAACTTGAAGTCGCTTCTGGTCCTCACGTTACCCGGAAGCACCAACAACTCGCACCCGACCTTCATGCTCGAGGGCAAGTGGACTCGCGGTCATTCAGCCCGCCATCGTGTTGAGAGGGCAGCTCCTCGAGCCACAGCAGACCACCTGTTAGTAGCCGAATCACAGGCCCCCTTTTGCTTCGGACCACCGGGGAGCGCCCACGGTCGCCAATTTTCCACTCAGGTCCGCCTGTCAGTCGACCAGCAAGACCCATGGCTCAAACCGTTTGGCTTGGAGCTACTTGCACTAGAAGATCTCCACGTGGTCGCTTCCTTTCAAAATGGCTCGCTGCAGCAGGCCAGTCTGGGCGCAAGTGCCCTTATCGGCCAGGGTAAGCCTTGCCAGCTCGCTATTGGCGCAAATCTAAACATCACGCGCAACGCGACTGACGGGAGGCACTTGACTGCGTTCACGCTGACTACGCTGCCAAACTTTCAGATGTTCGCCAAGCTTGGTCTCTGCTTCATGCGCCAACTCTACACGGAGTCGGCTAACGCGACCAAATTTACAGGGCTCATAGACACACTGGAGCTCCTTCTCGAGAAGGACGCCGGCGGCCGCTCTCTTGGTGAGGTGTTGAGAAACATCAGCGCGTTTGGTGACACAGAATTTTTCATAGGCGACCTCGATGGCGCAGACGCCTCAATCATCAATCCATTGGTGATGCCTGAAGCGATGATACGTGGGCGTCAGGGTGTTTACATCCAAGTGTACCAGATTGACGGCTTCAAGCTCGCCAGAAAGCTCTTCGCCGACCTTGGCCCGTCAGACTGGCTCGAGAAACTATCGCCCGTGCTGCATGCTTCCGTGCTTATCCCGATTGACGTGGCCGAATACGGCCCTTCGCTCGCCGTGACGTTTGAGCTGCAGCAAATCCCGCTCGTCGAGCGGTACGCCGAGCTTCGGCACGTCATGCTCAGCGGGCTCCTCGACTCGGGCAAACCAGCAAGTCGATTCCGCAGATCTACTAGACTGCTTTACACTTAGGCTTTACACTTAGGAGGTGCCAGACTTTTGTGCGAGGCTTCACTCTCAAACACCTCTTTCCCAAGCATACAGGTAAAAATGGTACCTCATGGGGCCTCAGCGTGGCAGCCAATCTCGAGCTCAATCTGCCTGCTGGAGACAACACCACGATAAACTTCACCATCGCGGCGAGCGCGGACTGGTGGATCGGCGAAAGGCTTACTGTAAAGGCCTCACTTGAAGACGCGAGTTTCCATCCCTTTGGCTTGGATTTCATCAACATTCCGAGGTTTGGTGTGGAGGTGACCATCGAGGCCGGCGTCGTGAATAGAATGATCATCGCTGGCACGGCGCGGCTGTCATGCCAGACCGAAGAGACGCAGACCGACGCCGTTGAAATAAGTGTGCGTGTAAACATCGAACGGAATGTAAGTGCAGCCAACAGCGAGTGGAAGCTGAAGTTGCAGCCGGACCAGCTACCAGAGGCATCAGAATTTGCTAGAATCGGCTCGTGCTTCCTCGCGACGCAAGCGGGAATGGACGAGACTACTCGTACTCTCCTGGACACGGCTTTCAAACAGCTGAAAGCAGGTTGAAAAGTAAAAACGGCCTAAACTCACAGCGGCTGGCCACCGCGGCCGACGCGCATATGCCTACCCTTCGAGCAACCCATCTGTTGTCGGCCCCGTGCATCTTACACAATATAGCACGCCTTTTACCTTCGAGCACACGCCCTTCACGTTCAGGCTGCTAAATTCCAGTGCAAGGAGTGAGCTGTCTGAAGGAAAGGAGTGGTCGCACCACCCAAACAAAGACTGCAAGCAGGACATCGTCTACACCAAGGAGATATCCTCCACACCGGAGAGCTCACATACGGTGTACTACTACGAACCAGTCTACAAGGGTGCACTTGAGCTGGAGGAAACGCTTGGGGGCTTTGCAAGCGACGGAGCCTCGCACACGGTGGAAAGTTGCAAAAGTCTATGCCTAAAGGATCCAAACAAGGAATGTAACTTGATCGTCATGGAGAAGACGTCTGATGCCAAAAAGCGGTGTAGGCGTGGCTGCCAAGGCGCTGCATGCTCATCGAAAGCAAGGGGCGTGTTTAAAATAAACACCGGCACAATGGACGATTGTATCACTTGCAAATTGCATGACACCTATCGAATTACCGACAAACAACGCCGTTTGCTTGACGTGAACGACCAACTCCACGCAGTTGATGCTAGCGGGCGAGCTCTCGCAGTCCGCGGCCGACCACGCAGGCTGGAATCAAACCGCAACGAGGCAGCCAGTGTGCTTGTGGACTCGGTCGATTGGTATCTGGGCGAGATGTCGGAGGTCCCTGTTTCTGTAGCCCGACTGGTGGTGCCGCAGGACGAGTTTTCCACCAGGGAGCGCGGCATCTACATCCAGGCCACCGATCTACCGGCTGCCGACCTCGTCAAGCTGCTGCTTGGAAACCTGGTTCGGAAAGAGTCTTTGAACACAATATTCGACGGCGTGACACTGGACGCGGCGATGATCTTGCCTATCAACAGCACCGACGCTCCAGTCTTCAGGGTGAGCCTGCACATTAAAGAAATTGAAATCATCCCGGAGAAAGTTGGCCTCACCGACGTTTACGTTTCGGGAGGCGTGGTTGGTAGAGAGTGGACGCTGAGTTTGAGTACAAGGCTGTGGACCAAAATCACTGATGCCAAGCCTAAAGAAGAGTATGGCCCGTTTTCGGCCGAGTGGAATCCAGACAAAGGGCTCACACTCAAAATTAAAAACGTGAAGGTGCATGAGGAGTTCGAGCTCAAAGAAGCACAGATTACAATCAAGGGTGCGTCCACAGCGCTTTCGGGAATGGTTCTCTTTGGTGGCGGGAACGTCAAAGCGGCTCTCACATTTGGTGAGCCGGGTGTGGGCTTTCGCCTGGCAGCGACAAATATCTCGCTTGCAGATGCCATGAGAACTACATCTGCGAAGGCCATGCCTCTAGGTGAGGCATACTTGCGATCGCTGAAGGTGAACACGCTTGATCTTAGCATGGCAATTCCACGGACTGGTGGCTCGATCATCTTCAAGAGCTATGCCGATCTCACCTTTCTCGACTTTGAAGCTAAACTTGCCCTGATCGTGGACCGACAAGGTGCCACGTTTGGTTTTGCGTTCCACGCCGACCTCGGCAGCATGCTGCCACGAGTCGCAGGCAGCATGGGTTTTAAAAGCATGGGCTCCGAAAGCAGCGGCTGGATGAAAGGCGAGGTGCTACTCAGCTTTTCATCGGAGGAACGCACGCCCGTGCCCGGGCTGGATACGAAGGATCCCTTCAGTCCTACGCTCAATTTCGGCGACGTGAGCCCAGCCCTCAATGCGACGCGCTATCCTCAAGGCCTCTTTTTTCTGCTGAAGGTAGAAGTGCGAGAAAATATGGACTGCTCCGGTGACATGTTCTGCCAGCTCTGCAGTAAGTATCTCGGACCACAACGTGGGCAGAGCACAAACTATTTGCACCTGTCGACGACACTGACGGCTGACCAGATGTCGATGGCAGCGGGTTTTGACAATTTCAACATCGACGATGACCTGTCGCTGCAAAACGTCGAAGTTTTCCTAAACGCTGGAAGAGAGAACAAGGGAGGCCTTAGAGGCGAGCTAGTGATGAGAGTCAGCAAGTCGAGCAATTCAAACGGTGATAAAGCTTCCGGCACTCAGGAGGTACGGTTCTTGGGACAGATTGCAGCGTCGAGTGCAGGCTTTGGTTTTGACTTCAGTCTCATCGCGAATGACGGATGGGAGATCTTCCCCCGCTTCGCCGTCAAAGAAGCGTCACTCAGCTTCGTCATTGGTCCAAGATCCCCGCTCGGAAAAATCTCCTTGGGAGCCGAAGTAAGAATTGGTTGCGATCCTTGGCAGTTAGTAGTAAAAGGATTTGTCATCATCGACCTAGCGACGCTCACGGGGGCCAACGCACAGCCGCCGTCCTTTTCTATCACCATCGGTGCTGGTCCCTCTGGTGGTCTCGTTAACATTAAAACAGTGGTGTACTCGATTTTAGGAGAGATCGCAGGCAAAGAACTTCTTCCTAGCTGGCTACCAGACTCGATTGGTTTCTTCCCTTCCCCCAATCTCGCCTCCAGTTTCGGGGGCGCTGGCTTTCAGCCCATCCTAAAAGAGAACGAGGTCCTCGCCGTTGCGTTTTGTGCCGAGTTACTAGGTTGCCAAGTGGGTAGTCAGTTCATGGAGATGGGCTTCAAAATGGCTGGAAACTTGCAAGTATTCGAGTTCAAGGCGAGCGTTGGCCTCGAAATGAAGATTGGAGACAGCCCTGAATTCGAATTTTACATGTTCATCGAAAGATTTAATCTGAAATTCGGGGGCATTTCTTTCGAGATTGCCTCGTCGGATTTCCGGCAGGGTGCAATGATGGTTTTTCGAGCAGGGACGACTCCTCGTCCATTCTTGTACTTCAACCTCGACGCAGGCATAAAGTTTTCGATTGGAGTGCGTTGGCTTAGTGCGAAATTTGCGCTCTCATCAAAGGTTAGAATCACAGAAACTGGATATGAATTCAACGTATGCGTGCAACTTCCTAAAGCCTGCTGCTGCGGTCCTTTCAAAATATGCATGGGTGGGGGTGAGATGTGCTATGGCGGCACCGGGTCTTTCCCCAGATTTCTTGAGGGGAAGCGTCGTAGGCTCAATGTGCTCAGCAATGAGCAGCCGTTGCTGCGGTTGGTGCTCCCAGACGGGCAAGATCGGAGGCGGCAGTTACGCTTGGATGCGGAGCGCCGCGTGCGCGACCTACTGCACGTGGGGGCAGCGCTGTGCCCGCTAGGCACTCACGCCATGCACGGGAGTTCCGTTCGCTGGCTTCTGTCGACGAATAACAGCGTGACTGGTCATGGCAATCGACGCGCCCTCTCGCACATTGCAGAAAAAGAGCAACTAAAGGACCACGGCCTCATTGTTGATATCCACGAGTGGCGGCAGAAGAACCTCGAAAGTTTTCCACCAGGGACCGACACTGTACTCAATCAAACCGAGCATGAGGCAGATGAGGACATCTGGACGCACACCACTGTCACCACGTTAACGAATTACCACGTCCCGCAAATTTCGCTCCCGCTCGGCGTCTACTACCATAAGGGGAAGGAAGGAAGTAACTCTGTGACCACACGACCAAACCAAACGCGCCTAGATAAGGAGAGGAAAGACAAAGGGTGGGCGATGCATGCGCATGGCTGGATGTGTAAGTGACGCCCCCTCTAACCCACGGGGTCACGCGATGCGGATAGTTGTACTCTTGCCGCGAATTCATCGCATCCACACCCGCCACTCCTATCGAACAGACGTGGAAGAGACGGGGAGGTACCAGTTCAACCTCGATCTGAACTCGGGCTCCGACCACTGCATCCTCAAGGTTGATGGAGTTGCCCTCGTTGACAACACGGGTGCAGACAGTGATGAGCTGAAAAAGTACGACACTGATGGACTGTTTCTCAACGCCGGCCCAAAGAAGCTCGAACTTATGTACAAACCCGATCGCAGCGATGTCCATCGCGACAGTGGATGGGGGTTCGCGCTCAAGCACAGGAAGTGGGAATGGGAAAAGTTCGAAGTAATGGCACCGTCATTCTTTCTCCCGCCGCGCATGCAGGAGAGCACACCCTCACACACCTGCTTGCCTCTCACGCACCGGCTTGCCCCTCACGCGCCCCGCGCTCAAGGTCGATCCCACCTGGCAGGGATTAAATTGCTCGCTCTATGTCATCGAAAGCAACGATGTCCGGGAGCACAACCACGGCGGCAGCGTAATTGACGGTGTTGAGCCGACGCACACCTTCCTCGACGACCGGATTGCGCATGACGGCGTAAGCACGCACGCATTCCGCGGAATGAAATATTCAGAGCGGGAGCAATTAAATGAAAGAGTAAGCACGCCTTCGACAACTGCGTTTGTGGTTGCCTGGAGCGGCTCAATTTCGCTGCCTCTTGTTTCCGATTACAAGTTCCAGCTTCGCATTCCGAAGGGTGATGACGCGCTCGTGTTCTTGAACGGCACCCAGATCATCTCTCTTTCCTACTTTGAGGCCAACGATTTCACCGACCTCGCATATCTCAACGAGTACAAGTGGGAGTTTTGGAACAAGGCCTATCGCGGGTTGGGGCTGGCTGCGCTTTGCTTCATCTTTGCTTCTCTTTTCCTTTGCGCCGGTTGTCTCAACATATTCAACATAATTCGCAAGTTATTGAACTTGCGAGAATGGGAACACGTCCACGTCGTCTATGATTGGAATAGACGTGGAGGAGAAAGTGACCGGTCGGCTGAAAGTGACAACACTTTACGGAAACTATCAATAGGCATTTGCCTTTTCTTGTTTGGTTCAGGGCTGCTTGTCGTCGCATTCTTCTCCATGGCCTTTGCAGCAGACATGCCAGGAAGGGTAACTCGATACGTTTTGCTCGTTCTCCTCCTTTTCATGGTCTTTTGGCAGGCCTACATTGCCATTGTCATCAGCCGACCGGTCAAAAATCCGGTGCTGAGCATGTTCCCTATCAAGCTACTGCCACACAGTCTATTACGGCGATTTGGCTACGAGAAGAAGGATGGAGACAACGACAACATTAATATATTTAGTCCTCTGTTCAAACTCATCTCGCACGTTCTGGACATGGTGTCAGGCGTCTTCACCAAATGCGCTCTCGCTCTCAAACGTATGTGGAAGAAGGCAATGCCAGAAACAGCTGAAGCAGTTCAAAAACACAAGCCGAAGGCCGCCTCGTCCGTCGTCGACGCCGTCGACGAAGGACTCGGAGGCGGCGGCGGCGGCGGCGACGGCGACGGCGATGGCGGCGGCGGGCTGGGTGACGGCGGCGAAGGGCTCGCAGGCGGCGGCGACGGCGACGGCGGCGACGGCGATGGCGGCGGTGGGCTGGGTGACGGCGGCGAAGGGCTCGCAGGCGGCGGCGACGGCGACGGCGGCGACGGCGATGGCGGCGGTGGGCTGGGCGACGGCGGCG
>Ga0209302_10000562_pt1 | contig 21480 bp, 11 predicted proteins | sample ArcOceMetagenome_2_FD_187445 | JGI IMG/M metagenome (GOLD analysis project Ga0209302, IMG submission 187445) | Marine eukaryotic phytoplankton communities from Arctic Ocean - Arctic Ocean ARC135M Metagenome (SPAdes) (version 2) | ecosystem: Environmental > Aquatic > Marine > Oceanic | place... | reverse complement strand
AATCCTCTAAAAAGAGAGCTGCGAAATTAATAAAATGTTAAGATAAGACAATGCTTATTGCCTTAAAATTAAGCAAATAAAAAAGCGCTTTAGAATTAACTACAGCGCTTTAATAGTTAAGAATATAATGTTTTATCTAATCATTCTAATTTCTCCAGTATCAACAAAATCTACGCCGTCTTCTGTATATGTATCATTCTGGACAAGTCTAAGTTCGTTTGCATTAAACAATGTTACATCAAAAATATTGCCATCCATAACTAGTTGCATTGCACCATCGTTTGCAACATAAGTACCTTCTTCGTTATCAACATCCTCAATATATATATCTTCCTCTGTAATTTGTCCTGACACCGTTGTTGTTTGAATTACCACATACTGTCCGTTAGCTATATAGGTCCCATTTTCAAAAAAAGTAATTGTAAATTGAAATGTTTCTCCTGTCGCCGCAAACTCCGAAATTACTTCTAGTCCATTTATATCGATGGTTTCTGTAGAATAACTATTTAAGTAGTTTAAATCAAAACTCCCCGCGCTTAAATTAGCATTATTTAAATCGTATTGATTAACTTCATCATCACTGCTACATGAAGTAATTGATATTACAACAAATAACACAAATAGAATTTTTAAAAATTTCATGTTTTTAATTTTAATATTTCAAATATACTTTGTTTTTAGTAGTTTAGTCATGAATTTTTTAATTAAATAAACCCTAGTTTTTTGAAAAACATAATATTCTTTTTGCTAATTAGTCCATTTATTAGTCACTGTCAAGAATATGTTGACGTACTTAAGCTAGGATATAGCTATAGTAATAAAGCAAAGTTTAAAGGTATAGATGAAAGCACTACTATTAAATCCTACAACGCTTCCATTACCTTCCCCATTAAATTAACTTCAAAATATGCTTTCCTAACTGGGATCGATTTTAGTTCAAACGACTTATTGTTGTCTCCTAACTACAATCAATCAACTATATTATACAATACATTACTCAAAATTGGTCTTGCAACTACCTACTCTGATAAATGGAGTAGCACCTTCGTTTTATTACCCAAAATCGCTTCCGATTATAAAAATATTTCTGGGAATGATTTTAATTTTGGAGTGTATGCCATTGCAAAACTTAAAAAAAATAAAAATTTTAAATATCGTTTTGGATTTTATGCATCCACGGAGGCTTTTGGAATTTTTGCAACCCCTATAATCGGTGCTTATTACTTAAGCCCTAATAATCGTTTTGAAATTGATGCATCCCTACCTATTTCAGCTAATGTTAATTATAAGTTTGGAAAATATGCTATTGGCTTTGATTATTTTGGAATTGGGCGTAGTTATAATATAAGCCAAGAAACAGCTATAGCTGTATATATAGATCAAAGACCTATAGAGATTTCTAGTTATTTTCAATATAATATTTTAGAGGAAAACATATTACTTAGAGCAAAAGTAGGTTATTCTAACAATACATATGAAGTATATGAGCAGGGAGATTCGTTAGACTTTAGGATTTCTGCTTTTAGTTTTGGGGATAACAGAACGCAATTAAATCCAGTTATTTTAGGAAGTGTTTTCTTTAAGTTAGAGGCGATCTATAGAATTCATTTTAAAGAAAAAAATAAAGATTCTCAAATATAATTGGTAATTTTATAAATATGGAAAAACTTTGTCCGGAATGTGGTGATAAAATAATTGGTAGGGCCGATAAGAAATTTTGTAGTGATGCTTGCAGAAACACCTATAACAATGCTTTAAACAAGGACAGCAAAAACCTTATTAGGAATATTAATAATAGTTTACGAAAAAACTATCGGATTCTAGAATCTTTAAATCCAGAAGGTAAAACCAAAACAACAAAGGAAAAATTATCTCGATTGGGATTTAATTTTGAGAATTTTACCAGCATTTATACTACAAAAACAGGCTCTGTTTATTTTTATTTATACGACCAAGGATATCTGCCTCTAGAAAATGATTATTATTTAATTGTAAAGAGGGTTAATTTATATATTTAATTTTTTACTCAACTACTTTAAAAGATTCAATAGTTTCATTTGGCTCCATAATGGAATAATCTTGCCAAAATTTAGGGTCATATTTAGATAAATAGGTCGCTTTAATTAACTTTTTCTCTTCAATAAGATCGTAGGAAGATTGCGTCATATTTTCAGATTCAAAAACAACTAACTCCTTTTTTTGTAACTGATTTCCTTGAATGTCTAACTTTAAGGATAATTCGTTTTGTTTTCTTCTACCTTTTACATTCTTATTTTTTTCTATTATTTTTAAAGGCCTATCTAATCCCATATAACTGCCATCCAAGAGCTCTATAAATCGTGGGCTATAAGTTCCGTTTTCATCTTTATCAAATAACATTTTACCCTTATAAACATCATTTCGGTAGGTAATTCCAAGAAGTCCAAATTTGCTTATTGGTTTTACATTTTCAAAATCTAACCGCACAATAGCAAAATCTTGTGTATTTACATACATTGTACCTTTAAAATCTTTTCCTCCTTTAGGGGTGAATTTTAAAATATAAACAGTCATTTCATTAATTACCGTATAATTTTCCAATGTGAAATTATACCTGTTTGATTTATCTAACACATCTATTTTACTGTCTTCTTGAAAAAATAATTGCTCATATAAATTAGCTATTTGATTGCTTATTTGTTCTTGAAATTCTAGAGTGCCTTCTTTCTTTTTCTTTTCTAGGGTTGCTTTTGCTTCTTCATTTTCTTGAAGGATAGAATCGACTTGCTTTTTAGTACTAAAGAATCCTGATTTTATTTTCAAATAAGAATCTTTTTTTATGTTTTCATTAAATATACCTTCTAACTTTTTCCCTATTCCTTCTGCCGATATATCGTTATTCTTATCATACAATTCTGCGGCTTTATTAATATTGAGCTTGTAATTATTGTAATCCCCATATAAATCTGCAACCACTTCTTTATAATAAGATGATTTTTTTGGAAGAATTTTTGTAATGCTGTCCAAAAGCTCCTTATTTAACTCTTCAATAGTAGACTTTTTAAATCCAAAGTCCATCTTTTTCATATGACCAATATCAGATTGACGAAAGAAGATTTTCTTTTTTGCTAAAATAGAAGCATAGTTTTTACCTAAGTTATCTTTAACTCTTTCAATAATCTTCTTAATGGTCAGCAATTCAGTAGTTAAAAACACTTCTTTAAGCTCGTAAAGCCGGGGAAGTAATGCTATTGTAATCCCTTCATTTTCTTCAAAGACAAGCCCTTTTGTTTCGTATCCCATATAAGATATGTAAATAGAATCTTGTGGTTGCTTAACATTTTCAAGTAAAAAAGTGAACTCTCCTTCTTCATTTGAAACCATTCCTTGATACAGCCCTGTTTCAATAGTTGCATAGGAAATAGGTTCCTTAGTATCCTGATCGATCACCTTAGCCGAGAAAGATTGTGCATTTACATATGAGAAAATAAGAACGTTAAGTAACGTTAATAAATGTTTTAATGACATTGTTTAATAATTATAGTTATAAGTTTAATTAATTATAACAGAAATTGTCCATATGGTATATAGACGAGATAATGTAAAATATGTTACTATAAAATATTCTTTTTTATGTTTTTTAATACCTAGCCAACTGATGCTCTCATATTTCATGAAATAAGTGGAATTAAGAAGACATAACAGTTTTATTGATACAGTCTGTTCCCCATATTATTATTTTTCCCTTGAGTACAAGGGCAACTACTTAATGATTGAAGTAGATCAAAACCAATCGTAATTGCATGTGTGCCAGAATTATAATCAGTTAAATCATTCAATGTAACTTGGTATGCATATGCGATGTAAAAGAAAGATTTTTTAAAACCTACCATAGGACCAATATTTAAAGGTTGTAAGGCTTGGTCATTTAAAAAACGATAGGATGCTCCTACCCAATAGAAATCATTGTTCCCATTAAATTTCTTATACTTAAAATTTAAATCAGTACTTGATCTTCCATCACTTTTAAATAATTGAACAAATGCAGAGGGTTCAAATTGAGAATAATTTGAACTTTTAATTACATATCCGGTATAGAATTGAAGATTGAGAAGTGAATTTGGTTCTAAATCTGAAAATGCATATAAATCCTTTGTTAAAATATTATTTGCATTCGCGCTTAACCAAAAATCTTTAAATCTGTAAAGAAATCCTACATCAAAGTTATGATTTGTTATAGATCGATCATCGTTAACAAAAGGATCTATTGTAGGATTTTCATAAGTCGTATTAAAATTTTCAATTGCAATCCTAAACATATTAATATTATATGATATACCAAAAGATAAATATTGTTCCGTATTATAATCTAATATTATATGGTGAGCAAAGGAAAATTTTATTCCTTGTTGACGTGTGTTACCATTTCTGTCATTGTATGCAGTTAATCCAACCCCAGAGCTATTTGCTATTCTAATGTCTGAATACAAAGCTTGGTTTTGTGGTGCGTTTTTAATCCCAACCCATTGCGATAAGCCATTGATTCTTGTTCTAAAATTATTCCCAATTCCAGCAAAAGTAGGAGATAACACAAAATCATTGTCCGCTAAATATTGAGTAAATACAGGTACGCTAAGTTCTTGACCGAAGCTTTGGAAGGCGGTTAATAGGAACAGGTATTTTAAAATATTTTTCATTAAAGTAAGTTTAGGATAATGATTTAGTATATCGATTTACTAACCATCTATCTATATAGTGTGAAATGCCCAACAAAGTCACGATTATTATTATTATTTATATCAGTTTCAACAACATACCAATAATCTCCAGAAGGAAGTTCGGTATTATTATAAGTGCCGTACCATTTCTCACCTGCGCGCAAGGTTACCAGTTTGCGCCCATAACGATCATAAATAGAAAACTTCAGATTGGGATAATTTGGAGCACATCCAATAGTCCATCCATCATTAACTCCATCACCATTAGGTGTAAAATAATTTGGAATACAAATATCAATGAAATCTTTTGTGATCATGGCAATTGCAAAACACCCATTACTGTCGGTTACAGTAACTTCAAAGGTTCCAGATTCTGTAATGGTAAGTATATTCTCTTCGCCAAAATCAATACCATTTAATGTGAACGTATATTCTCCAATACCACCATATGCATTGGCAATAATATCATTTAACTCGCCTTCCACAAGTGCTAGTTCTAAAGGAATAATTGATTCAATATCAAAAAATTCTGTCATTATAATACATCCATTCGAATGCCTTACGGTAACAAAATTATCGATACTTGAAGGTAAGTTTGTAAATATATTACTACTCTGGTAAGGGCCATTATTCAATGAATAATCTAATTGTGTGATATCTACTAGATTCTCATCTACGGAAATACTAATTAAATTAGTAGTAGTATTATTAATGCATTCAGTTTCTAAATTAACAACTGGTTCCATAAATACCGATTCCGGAAATGCAATAACCCATTCAGACTCACATCCTAAAAAATCGCGAATATAGACTACGTGATCTCCACCACTTAAATTGTCAAAATCAAAAATGTTTTGATTAATCTCTCCAGTAAAATAGGGTCCATTATAATCATCTAAGCTTACACTGTAAGGGAGTGTTCCTCCTTCAATATCTATGCTGAAAAACCCATCCTGATCTCCAAAACAAATTACTGGAATAATAGAATTTGCAACAATGGTCATTAAAACTGGAGGTGGTTCTGAAATTTCAAAATTAAATATTAAAAAACAACCCAGTTGATCTTGTACAATGACATCATAAATTCCAGGAGTAAGATTTTCGAAAATATTGGTTTCAAAAAACTGATCTAAATTTGGTGCAATGGCATACATAACAATACCTGACCCTCCAGTTGAAAAGATTTCAAGTCTACCATTATTTTCACCATTACAAAGAACATTTGTGACCAAGAATGTTGTTTCTAGTGGATTCTCCGGTTCTGTAATAGTTATTTCTTCAGAAATAATAAAACAGTCATCACTTTCAACAAATACTTGATAACTACCCGCTATTAGACCTGTAAATATCCCCGGAATATTTTGTTCAGCGGGTATCGTATTCCCTAATAAGTCTTGTAAAGTATATATATAATTACCAAGACCACCAATAGCATTAGCTTCAATAACTCCAGTATTATCACCCACACAGTTTATCTCTGGATTGATGGAAGTTAAATTCACCTCAAGGGTTGGAAGAGGGTCAACAGTAATTTCATTTGAAACATTAGCAATACAGCCATTGACATCCCTTACATAATAATTATAGACACCTGGAGAAACAGTAAATGATATAGAAGTTGTGAATGTCCCTAAAATCGAGGTAAAAAATATAGAGTCACTATATTCGTAAATACCTGTACCACCACTAGCAGTCAAGGTAAGTTCTGCATCAAATAAACAAGTTGGTGTTGTGTTAGCAACTAAACTTGAAATGATGGGATCAGGTTGGTTAATTATAACTGGTAATGAAGTAAATATGCAATCTAAACCATCTGTAATAGTTACTGAATATGTACCAGCACCTAATCCTTCAAATATATTTGATGTTTGAGGACCAGAACTAGAGGGACCAGGTAAAATAGTATTAAGTGTGAAGGTATAATTTCCAACTTGACCACCTGTAATATTTTCAACTGTAAAGATCGCATCCTGATCGTTAAAACAAGATAACATAGTGGTGTTTGGAACAAAATCTGCATCAATAGGTGCTGGTTCTATTAACGTAATGGTTGCTGTTTCAATACATCCATTACCATCTCTGGTGTTTACCGTATACGTTCCCGCACTTAAACCCGTAAACATATTATTAGCTGAATAGGGAATTGTAACCACCCCTGTTAATTCATATTCATAAGGACTCGTTCCTCCATTTGCTATTGCCGTTATCTCACCTATGTTGTTGTTACAAGTTACGTTTGAGGTTTCTAAAACATCTAATACTAGTGGTATTGCTGGTGACCCAATGGTAACAACATTAGATGTTGAAGTACAGAAAGGTGTTTCGGTTTCTACAATTTCTATGGAATAATTACCTGAGGCTAATCCAGTAATTAATTGAGGATTTGTTGAAGTATTAGCTACAACAGGGGCCCCAATTGGAGTACCTGTAAAATCCAACAATTGATATGTATATGCTCCAACATAACCTGTAATTATTAATTCTAGTTCACCATCTGTATCACCAAAGCAGTCGTTTAATTCCGTTGCGCTTAATGTTGCGTTAATTTCATCAAAAGGAAGAACTATAAAAGGATCTGTTAAAAAATAGCAATCGGTATCCAAATCATTTACTTGGTAATAGTAAGTTCCAGATCCTGGTATGTCAAAAACATTTAATCCTTGTGGTAGACCGTCTGGTAACAATTGGTATTCGAAATTACCTGAACCACCATTAACACTTATTGATACTGTTCCTGTTTGATTACAATCAATAGGGGTAACAATAGCAAAGGTAGCAGCAGTAATTGTTGGTGATGGATCTATTGTAAGGCTATTTGTTGCGATGCAATTATTTGCATCTTTAACATAAACTGTTATCGTTTGAGTTAGCCCTGTATCCAGAACTTCAAATACATTGGTAGTAAAATAATTAGTCCCATTTATACTATACAGATAGTCAGCAGTTCCCCCAACTTCAATAATTGTTATTATAGATCTTACTATTGTATTATCTGAATTACAAGTAAAAGGAGTCGCGTTTCCAGTCACTTCTAATAATACTGGTTCATTAATTGTAACATTCGCCGTAGCAATACATTCTCTTCCCGAAGTTACTTGCACGGTGTAAGTTCCAATCGACAATCCTGTGAAAATATTACTAGTTTGTGGACCCACTATTATAGGCGCAATAATTTCATAAGTATATACAGGATTGTTATTATCAGGAAGTAATTGAACTATAATTTGGCCATCATTTGCGCCTTGACAACTTATACCTGTAACTTCAGTATCAAAAGTAACTGGTGTCGCATTGTCTAATGTCACCGAAATATCTTCAGAACATAAGCTAAGAGTATCTGTCAATGTAACAATATAGGTCCCAGAAGGAACTCCAGAAAATACATTCCCGGTCAATACTATTGAAGCTGGGTTTGGATTAATTGTAAAGGCATAGCTACCCGTTCCTCCAGTAGCAGTCAAGGTAATTTCTCCATCATCAGCATCACAAGTTGGCAAAGTGGTTACAGCAGGAGTTAATACCAATGGTGGTTCAATAATAACAGTTACTAAATTTCCACAACCGTATGCGTCATTTACTTCAACGGTATGCGTTCCTGAAGTTAAATTTGAAATAGTAAAAGGAGTAGTTTGAGTTTGAAAATCACCATTATCAATACTAAAGCTATAAGGGGGGGTTCCCGGTATTACTAAATTAACGTCTATTTCAAATTGTCCTTCAATAATGGAACATTGATCTGTTACCCCAGTAATTACTGGTGAAGAATCAATACCTACCATTTGCACAAGGCTAGTAATTATGCATTCATAATCATCTATTGCATGCACATAATAATCTCCTGAATCTACATTAAATGTACTTGCCGTATTCCAATCAGAATCAGTAGCTAAAGGTGCCACTGGAGTAGTGGTTATTTGATATAAGTAGGGTGCTGTTCCATTTTGTGCTATTGCACTAATTACTCCAGAGTCTGGGTTACAATTTGCATTTTGGTCTACCGATGTAGTTAAACTTAATAAAATAGTAGACTCTGTTATAGAAAAATAAGCGGTTGTAATTCCACAACCTTCATTTGGACCAGAAATTTCTTGAATTAATACATAATAACTCCCAAAAGATAAAGGCCCTAGGTCTGGTACAATTAATGAACCTCCATTTGGTATAGTTGCTGTTCCGGCAATTCCAGTTGAAACTAAAGATAGGGAATCAAAAATTTCATAGGTTATATCGACAGGTGTAGCATAAACACTATTTACGGTAAAAGACACATTACCATCATCGCTACCGGGGCAAGTAACGTTATTTGAACTTAGAGCCGAAGCAGTTAAGGTTGAATTTGATGGGATCGTTGAAGGCGCAGTTTCATAATAACTACACTCACTATCATCATCATATACAATAAATGTATAAGTAAGCCCTGGTGTTAAACCCGTAAAAATAGTTGACTGACTACCAGGTGGATTTTCAGGTATCCAGGCTCCTGCAGGATTTGGGTACTCCGTTACTGAACCCTCATAAATTGCAAAGTAAAATGGGCCCGTACTTCCTAATGGTGAATTTACTGTTACTAAAGCCTCACCACCTAATACACAGTCTATTGTGTTTGATATAACAATATCTAAATCAGTTGGTGGGGAAGCGATAAGTACATTCTGAATTAGAACGGAACATCCATTTGAATCTATTATATTTATTTCATACAATCCGAAATCAATATCAATAAAACTAACCGAAGTCAATTCTGGAAGATTTAACTCAGAACTACTATATCCGTTTGAACTAGTTACAAAAATATCATAAGGTGCTGTTCCACCTATAACACTATTTATTATAATTGCGCTTTGTGAATTACCAAAAGGTTGACAATTAATAGCCTCTACATCAGAATCTACGATGATAAGCTCTGGCTGATCAATTGTAATGGTGTCTATTCCAATACAAGAATTAGCATCTTCAATGGTGATGGTATAAATACCAGCTGGTAATCCAGAAACCTGCGTTCCATAGTTTGTCCCTGTAGTATCGTTATTAACATTAATTTGAAATGGAGGATTCCCCGTATTAGGTTCAATAGTGATATCAATGGCCCCATTTTCATCCCCATTACATAAAATAGCTTGAGTTTGTGTAATTACTATCTCAGGTATAGAAATTGGATTAACGGTAATAATTTGTGATTCAGTTGTGCATCCAGCCGCATCGGTTATTCGAAACTGAAATGTACCAGCTGTTCCAGTCGCATACGTAAACGGAGTATTTGTTGATCCTAAAAGGTTAAAAGATGCACCATCGATAGATATTGAATTGGTGTAGGGTGCTAATCCCCCAATAATAGTTCCTGTTAACAAAGCATCAGATGTAATAGTACAATCTAAACCTTCCGTTAAAACAACATCTACTAATAGTTGTGTAGCTATAATTTCGGCTGGCAATATTGTTTCACACTCAAAAGCATCTCTAACCGTTATGGTATAACTACCTGGATTTAAATTTGAAAATATGTTATCGGATAAAAATGGACCTCCGTTAATACTAAACTCTAATGGTGCTTCACCGGAAGTAACCTCAACAATTATCGTGGCAAAATCAAACGTATCGTAACAAAGATCTGAACTTATGCTAATACTAGCGACAGGTGGGTTTGGATCTGTTAAATTAAAATTCTCTGTTACCGTACAGCCGTTTGCATCCTCTACTGAAATTGTATAACTGCCAGACTGAGTTAAATTTATAAAAGTATTGTTTCCTTGCGGAGGTAAATTTGTTAAATCTGGAAGTGTAAGTGTATAAATATATCCACCCCAACCACCTGAAGTATTAACGCGAGTCCTGCCTGATACTGAACAGGTAATTGGAGAAATTTCTAGGCTAACTATTAAATTACTTGTTGGCTCATCTACTATTGCTGTAGCTGTAGCATCACAGTTTGTGATGAGATCTGTAACTACAATTGTATAACTACCAGCGCCAAGTCCGTTTAAAACTATTGGTGATGTACCTGCAGTGGGAGCATTGCCATTAATGCTATATTCAAAAGATGCTGTCTCTAATACCGTAAATTGAACGGTTCCATCGAGCGAGCCAAAACAACCAACATTAGTTATCGTCTCAGCAAAAATATCAATGGTTGGTAATGGTTCAAATGCATAAGTCTCGCTATAGGTACAATCATTGGAATCCTTCACCTGAAAGGTATATATATCTGGAGCTAAATTTGTAAAAATATTTGAGGTTTGGTAAGCAGTAGCAGCCGATACTGGAGCCGTAATTTGATATTCTAATGGAAGAGAACCTCCTGTTGAGCCTGTAATAGTTACCGTAGCAAGATTGGTGGGACAGGTTAAAGGTGTATTAGTAAATATTAAGTCTACGGGGGGATCTAAAGGTAGAATGGTAATTTCATTTGTTATCAAAGTACAATCATTAGTATCCTTAATTATAATCGCATAAGTCCCATTGGTTAAATTGGTAAATATAGGGCTCGACTGAAAATTAACTCCATCAATACTATATAGATAAGAAGGAGAACCTCCCACAACATTTATTACTGTAATAGTAGCATTTGATGTACAAGTATAAGGTATAGTTAATTCAGCAATACCCGAAATAGCTGTATTTGCATTAATGGTAATAATTTGTGAATCTGTTATACATACTGATGGACCGTTGGTATATTCTACCACCACATCGTAATTACCAATTGCAAGTGAGGTAAATATAGGAGAATTAGAAAAAGTAAGACCCCCGTCAATACTATACCTTAGACTATTGGTATTTGAATTACTTACATTAATTGTGATGGTTCCAGTATCACCGGCATCAACACATAAAATGTCTATTTTAGTAATGTTAAACTCAGGGGCTGGTATAACTTCAATAGTAATTGTAGTATCTGCACTGCAGTTGTTAGAATCAACAACTGTTATATTATAAACTCCCGATTCGGTCACCGAAATTTCTGGAATAGTTTGAAAATCGGTGGTGCTATTTACAAAATAAAAGAAAGGAGCTGTGCCACCTTCAGGATAAACTGTAATCTCACCATCAGTGCAGGTTAAAGGAATTGTTATTGCCGATGTAGCAGTTAATTGAATAGGATTAATAATTGTAACCGTTTCGGTAAAAGAACAACCATCTTCCGTTTCAACTGTTACCTCATACATTCCAGGATTTAAGTTCTCAAAAGCAAAATTGTTTTCACCAATAGGTCCTACACTATTCACTAAAACTCCACCAGAGAAAAGAGAAAAGAAATACTGTGGTTCTACATCATTAGCTGCTACATAAATACTGCCCAAATCTCCATTGCAGAGAGGGGAGTTAACGGTAGTTGAAACTGTAAAATCCCGTTCTCTAATCAAAACATCAGGAATCGTAAATAGGCAAGCATTATCTGGCACTCCAAGTTGTTGCAGGAAAATCGTATACAATCCAGGTGTTGTTATTTCAAAAGAACTACTGCTTTGATAATTAATACCATCCAAGCTATATTCATAATTACTGGGTACGTCAGCTACCGTGATACTTCCGGGTGTTGTACAGATAATATCGGTTGCATTTATTGCAGGCTCTAATAGGTTTTGATAAACATTAAAATAGAATTGACTGTAACACCCGCCCTCATAATTAATGGTTAATCTATATTGACCTGCTGAATCGGCAGTATAATCATTACCAATACCTACTTGATTCCAGGTACAAGTATTATTTTCGTTTGCACAATCGATATTTCCAACAGGAGAACAACTGGATTCATCTAACTTTTCCCAATAATTTATTATGGCACTTGATATGTCTGTTGTTATTTCTTTAAAATCGTTTTCACCACATAAAAATATATTTGGCAACGACTTATTATCATTTGGACACACCACAACTTCATCTGCAAAGGGAATTACAGGGTTTGTTATGTTTCCGTCATATAGGCTAACGACATATTCTTGAGTAATTGAAATACAAGGAGAATCTACATTGTTAAATGAATAATAAATTCCTGTTTCCGTAACTGTTATCGTTTGTGTCGAACCTATAACTGGAATCCCAGATGGACTTGTAGACCAAACATAAGTATCGTATCCGTCTGCAGCCGTCAATTCTATACTTGCACCACATAAAACCTCATTTTGTGTAAATAAGCAATCATCAAGATCCGCTAAAAAATTAGTAGCTTGAGGTATAATAAGACATGCTGCATTTGCGTTAAAACTAGGATCATCTGTGATGATAAAAGTAGAATTAAGTGAGCCTTGGTAGGTAGCAAATGCCTGATTACTGATAGTGCTCGAACAAGCTATAGCAAATGGTTGACAGGAATTTACAACTTGAACCTTAATTCGAATTTCCCATTCTGGATCATTCTCTTCAATCAAATAATTTTCAATTTCAAAAACTATTTCTCGAGTATCAGGGTCATAACTAGCAACAGTTACTCCTGCAGGCAGTAATAAATCCGTTGGATAGTTGAAAACTGTATTGACTGGTAAAATATCTCTAATCGTGAAATTGGTAGCATTATCATTTCCTATATTTTGAAAACCTATTATATAATTCAATTCCTGTCCAAGTGTTACCGCCTGACCTCCAATGTTATTTCCAAACTCATCTTCTACAGTTTTAGTAAAATTAATATTTGGTTCAATTATGTCTATAGCAAAGGCAAGAAAGTATTGAAAATAAGTGTCTCCAGAGGTGTTAAATTTAAGATTAGCAGAAGTAGCATCATTCCCAATTACCGTATTTCCTGGATTTGGTACGTTCAGCACCCCGGTGTCAAAACCAAGTGTATTGGAACTGTTAGGATTTCTATTATTAACAGGTAAAGTGTTTATTTGGGTTACCGAACTGTTGAAGAAGTTATTCGCTGATCTATCTGTTGTTGAAAGTGTAGTGCCATTTAATTTTAAACGATCGCCAGATATTGGTTTATCGCCTTCTAATGTAGCAAACGCAAAGCTTGCTCTTACAGGTGATGGAGCGGGTACTGATGTAAATCCGGAAACAAGAACATCCAAGTTACTATTATTTCCAGAAAGTCTTATGGTACTAAAACCATCAAAACTCGTAATGGACTTTCCTGGAAGTGAAGGATCTTCATAAACCACAAATAGGGACCATCCTGCAGAATATCCTGTCTGATTTCGAGGTATAAAATCATCCGTTTTACCCAAAGCACTCGATACATTTGCAAGCGTGTAAGTTCCTATATTATCAGTTAAGCCAATTACGATGCTAGTAACATCTGCATAGCATGCATAGGGAAAACTATTCCCTCCGTCTGCAGAGGTTTCGCCTGAATCAAATATTACTGTTCCTGTAATGTCATTATATTCCCCTGTAGGTCCCTTAAATTTTACATTGGTAAAAGGTTGATCTCCCTTAGTTACTGCTCCCCAGTATAAGCCCGCATACTTTACTAAATAACAATCTGGATTAGGTATTTCTAAATCGGCACTCGAAGAGCTAAACGTGGAAGGATCATTGTCAATATCAATATATTGCATATCCTCCAAGTGATTATATCCATTTTCATTATTAAAAGGGTTATTGTCTGGACCCAAAATATTGTTTCCTATTAGGATCATATCACCCCTAAGGTCTTGTTCAAAGCGAGGCGTAAATGGGATAAAATTTTGGGCAACAGTTTGTATACTAATAAATAGTACTACTAGAAGCGTGAAGTATTTTTTAATAAAAGTTATATTCATAGCGCTTAGTTTCAGTAATAATAACTTAGACTTGTTATTAAACGGAACATTAAAGATTATGGTATGATTAATTTTCAATTTTAATTATATTTAACTTTTCATTATAGGGTTCGTTTGATTTTGATACTAATGCACGTTGGGTTTCATTGATATTGTCGAATCTTTTCGAGTAGATATAATACTCACTGGTACTAACATGAAAGAAAAAATTTACTTCTTTATTTCCAGATGAGATTACTTGAACTAAAAATTTATCTCGTTTAATAACAGTACTATGTATTGCTAGAATTAGGTAATATCCACTTTCAGTTTGTTCTATATTTTTAAGAATTTGAATATTGTTGTTACGCTCTCGACCAAAGTCTATAACTTCCAAGGATAATTCAGTTACCCTTAAGGTTACGTTTTGCTTTAAGCTATCAAGCGTATTTCGATCTTGTGTATATCGATCTTGATCATTATCGAAGGTAGCTCGCTTGATACGTCGCTTGCGTTCAAAATCTGTAGCAATAGAAATTTGCTCTAAAGAAGAGACTAACGACTCACGGTTTCTGATTGCTTTTTCTTGTTCCAATTTTAGAATATCTATTTTATTTTTAAAGTAAAGATTTGTTTCATCAATTGGGTCTGTAAAAGAAATTAATCGCTCTGCCAATAAGGACTCTAGCTCTGCAATCTTTTTATTTTGACCTAATCTAATTGTATCCAAACTTATCTTTAAACGTTCAATAGCTTCATTTTCTTCACTAAGACTCTTAAAAGGTTTGGGTGCCACATAAATGTTTTGCTCACTAAGGTCATTTTCTTCCTTCAAATCTTTTAAGTCATTTTCCTTAATTGAAACTGCTGTCTCCAGGTCAACAATTAATTGAATTTGAGTTTCATTAGATCGTTCTGTTTCTAGAGTCAATTCACTAATAGATTTCCCAATATTATCTGTTGGGTTATCAATCTCACGTTCTTTAGCTTCTTTTTCAGTATCCAATTTTACTTGTTCCTCAGCAGCGATTCTTACTTGTTCTTCTTCAACTAATCGTGCTTGTTCTTCAGTATCAAGTATTATTTGCTCTTGAGCTGCTATTCTGGATTGCTCTTCTGCGACTAGCCTTGCTTGTTCTTCAGTTGCAATTCTATCTTGATCATCGGCAGTCGTTTTTTCTTGTGTTTTACTGACTTTCCTTTCTTTCTTTTCAAAGGTTAATAGACCTGCTAATTCATCATCTCTACTATAATCATAATAATTATTATTCTTAAATCTATAAGCTAGGGTGATTTCATGTGAAGCACCAAAATCGGAAAGTCCCACAAATGGCTTTTCATAATTATATTCAATAGCAATTTGTGGAGTTATATTAACACCTAATCCTCCAGACGCACCATATTGAGTATTATAACTTACTTGAGCCCATATTCCTTTAGGTATTGTTATCATGATTGCTCCTGAAACAATTGTGGTTTCTTTTTGAAATTCAGATTCAGCCAATGCTGAAAACTTACTATTTCCAAAAAAACCATAACCACCTATATAGCCTGTATACATGATATGGCCTTGTAGACCTTGTTTAGGATTTTCCTCGACCAATGCAGAAGCATTGAAATTATAGGTTACTATATTATTGTAAGAAATACCAAAATCCATGAACCCTGTTCCATAATTCAATCCAGGATTTACGGTTAATAAAAAGTTTGAAGGAATATTATTAAGGGCTGGGTCGTCAATATTAGTGATAACGTTTCCACTATTTAAGCCACTTCTATAAGCTCCAATATTCATCCCAAATGTAAAATTACTATCTTCTTGAATTCGTGCGTTATAAGCAAAGTTGATGATTCCTCCAAAGGTAGTAAGTACTCCATAATTTTGTTGAAAAACCCCGATTCCTGCACCTATATTTTCTTTAATACGTCCGGAATAATTAAAAAAATAGGTGAGTGGGCCATCTTCAATTCCAAGCATTTCTCTTTTGCTTGTTGCCGTTATATACTTGTTTTGTTCTCTTACAAAACTAAAAGTAGGATTTGCAACATACCTGTTGAACGTCAATGAATTTCTAACGGGAATATCAAGTGCAACCACTCCGTCATCCGACTGAGAATAACCTGTCTTTAAGCAAAAGAATAACAAGATGATATGGATGGATATTGTTTTCACTTTATTTTATGATGGTTATAGCACCCTTTATTGGTTCCAAATTTTCAGGTATAATGATATAATAATAAACTTCATTTACACTGCTTAAATTGAGGTATTCTAATGGCCAATTATTTAAATAATTTTTTGTGCTTAATACAATTTTTCCTTGACTTGAATAAATAATTACTTCTGTATTACTTCCGCTTACATATGGCAAAGGAATCATCCAAGTGTCATTAATACCATCGCCATTTGGACTTATTAGGTTTGGAATATTTTCTACTTCAGGAAAAGGGTTTATTAATTCCTCTACTAGAAATAAAAGTTCATTTGTTGCATCACAACCGTTAGTTTGAGTAATAATTACACTATAGTTTCCAAAAGCTGTTATATTTAATATATTTTGCGTGGCGTTTGGTATTAATTCGCTATTTAAAAACCATTGAAAATTAGGATTGATCGCAGAAGTTGTAACTGTTACGCTTAGCGTTTCTCCAAATTCCAACATATTTATATTTGGAACGTCTAAACTGCTTGTAAAATCTCCAGTTTCTAATTCAATAGCTCCGGTAGCTTCACAGTTCCCAAAATTTACTATTACCGAATAGGTGCCAGAAATCGAGGTCTCAAAAGTTTGGTTGATAGCTCCAGAGATGGATATCCCATCTTTATACCATTGATAACTATTTCCTTCCACCGTACTCAATATCGTTGGAGCATCAGCAGCACAAAATGGATTTCCCGAACTAGAGACTATAGTTGCAGATACTTCCTCACCGGATGAGGCTTCAGATACCAGTACTCGATTAGAAAAAGAATTAGAGGTACAGGTTCCATAATTGGTTTCAACAAAATATTTTCCCTCTTCGCTCACAGACAGTGTATTGCTTTGAGCTAAAAAAATAAATGTTGTAGAATTAATTTCCTTAAACCAGTTAAAGGTTAAGGAAGGATAATTTAAAGGAGAATTATTAGTACCAGTGCCAGGATTGTCAATTGTTAAAAGATAACTCCCTCCAGGACAATAATTTGCAGTTGCATTAAGGTTATTAATTGTAAAAGGACTATCCTGTATTTTGTAATAGGCAGAAAAACTATTAGAGGAAGCGCTTGATGCGACTGGATCGGTGCTTTTTATCTTAATTTTATACCCTTCGCCTGCGGTATTTAAGGGTAGAGAAATATCAACTGAAGCTGGCGAGGAATTTATAGATCCGGGGCTTGAAGTAAAAACAATATTCGAGTTGGAAAAATCGCCTTCAGAGTCGGACATTTCAATAATAAACTGATTGGAAGAATTTATTCCAGATTCAGGACTAAATACAAAATTTAAAGTAAAAGTATTAAAAGATTCATTTGCACATGCCTGAGTAAATTGAAGATTAGGAGTTCCTATAACAATTTGTGCATTCATCTTTTCTATGAACGAAGCCATAAAAAAACAAGTAACAATATATAAATATATAACAGTATTTTTAATCACTTAAATGTTTTTATGTGTACAACATCAAATGTAATTAGCTATATCCGTATATCCAAAAATTATCAAGACATATAGGTGATATTTTTTTATGTATTTAGAATGTAATTATTCTGTAAAACTAATAGCAATAATGTTGTTAATTCGAAGTCTAAAATCTGGTTGCTCTAATTTTTTAACATCAATAAAGGTCACAGAATTTAATCCTCGAGAATATACATTAGCAAATGCATTATTGCCATACCAATTCTCTAAGTCTTCATTATTAGGAATGTTTTCTGTAAAAATATTACCCTGGCAGTTATTGAAATACATATTAGAGAATCCCATCTTACTGAGATTTTCGTTATTTATACCTATTTTACTATCTAAAACAACCGCAGGGTTAAACCCTGAAAAAATACTTTTATTCATAGAAAATGAAGCTCCTTCTTTTACATACATTGCTTCGTGTACCAAACCAACATTTGTGTCTGCATCTAAATTATCACTCAAAACCATAAGTGTCAGATTTTCAGCTTGAAGATTTGTACCTTTTTTGGTTAAATCTACCTCTTCCTTGTTGTTGTAAGATGCCAAATAAATACTACTCGCTCCATCGGAAGAAGAATAATATGGAGATTTTATAGCTAAAGAATTTGTCATAAAAGACTGTGCTCCATAATTGAATTTAAAATCACTTCTTTTCGATCGAAAAGATACCAATTGAGAAAGTGTTGTGTTTCCTCCAAGAATACTGAAAGAATCTCCTTGACAATAACTTATCATTATATTTTCTAAAATCGTTTCGCTACCTACTCCTGCCAGAGTAAGACCATTGAAATAACCATAATTTTTGGTTCTCTTTCCTGCATATTCAATTCTTACATATTTTAAAATACCAGAATTACTTTCTTTATCTGTTCCTCCATAAAGTATCATTTCTGAAGACGAAGGGTTAAGACCGTAATCTAGTTTAGACCTTTCCTCTAACCTATTCGTAGGCGAATTGCCTAAAATAACTATTCCTCCCCAGTCTCCATTTTTCTTAACACCTCTATTGGATGAGAAAATAATGGGATCTGTTAGGGTTCCTTCAGCAATAATTTTAGCGCCATTACTTATAACAAGTGAAGCTTTAGTGTTAAAGTCGCCAAGTATTAAAGTTCCAGGTTCTATAGACAGAGTTACATTATCTGTAATAAATACATTACCCAACAGAAGGTAAATTTCCTTTTTATAAAGTTGAGTGTCTTTCGTGATATTTCCAGATAGAATTTGTGTAGGTTCAGGATATTGTTGATCAGTAGAATTAAATTCAGTCCAAATATTTAGCCAATTTTCGTTGCCATGAATACCTTTCTCCTGTTGAGAAAATAAACATAAAAAAGGAAAAAGAAGAAAAAATATAATATTGTAGTAATTAATTTTCATGATATTGTAATTATAATATTGACTACAATAGTAACAGTATTATTAGATTAAATCCATTAAATACCTATTTATTCGATTAAAAGCACTTTATTTTAACATTGTGAGAATTATTTGTAGGAAAAATAAAGATGAAAACGTGATGCTTTTCAAATTTTCTTATAAAATAATATGATAGTAATAAAGCAATTATGATTAAGGAAGTACAAATTATTGAAAACATATAATTTTATAAATATTTTTGGTTGATGGATTACTGTCATATTCAAACACATGTCAGTTTTCATTGGTATTAGGAATGACCAATAAACTCATTGAGTTAATCAGTTTGTTTACAAATGAAATTTTTAGTAGATAATCATTATGTTTATTTAAATCTCGTTTACCAATTAGAGATCAGTATAACGATCTCTTTAAAAATTTACTCATAACAATATGAAAAACATAGAACTGCTGTTGTTTGAATAAAAAATTATAGTTTTATTTATCTATTTAAAATCATCATAGGTATGCAATGCTTTCAAAATTTCCTCATAAAACAATATTGCAGAAATCAAGTTATCTTTATCTGAATAAGGAAGAACAATTTCCTGAAATTCTAAAGTGTTTTTAAAATAAGTGGTCGCAGCATCAATATTATCTTTGAGCGCATTTCGATTTTCTTTGTTATAAGGAATACCCATAGAACTCATTGTTATAGCAGGTTTAGTAGTAAATGCGATATTTGGTAGAATCTTAATAAGTACTTCAATACGCCTATTATATAAAATCATAAGCTGACCCTTTTGCATATTTTCAAGTTCATCTTGATTGTGATATTTTTTAATGACAACATCTTCCGAAATAATAAACGGTTGTTCTTCTTCTTTTTGAGCAATAGTGATCGTAGTTATCAATAATAGTAGAACTGTAAGTAATTTTATTTTAGAGTTTAAAGTCATAGTAATGCGTTTATAGTTATGAAGGCAATTGGCCTTTGGAGATCAATTTTACAATTAAATACAATTAAATACAAATTTCATAAACAATTATCCTGTTTATAAATGGTAAACAAGTAATAGTTTTTAAGTGAATTTATTTGTTTCTACTATAAAAATTGTTCTTCCAAAGAATGAATGTAATAGCGAGGAAAATAACTATAGAAAATCCAAGAAGTATATAATCTTCATCTCTATCATATTCAATATACCAACTATGTGTATTGAGTGTATTGACATAAGATATAATACCAAAAAATAATGTTGCAATGGATAAGGTAAATAGTGACCAAGATATTATGGGGTTCATTTTTATAAGTTTTAAGATTAAGGTGTTAAGATATTGATATCTAATCAGTGAAGTGGAGTCCTCAAAAGACGAACACGCAACAATAATTGATTGTCTCATTACTACCAATTAATGCTTTATATCGCAATATTTTGTTATATTTAATCGTCTTAATAAAAGCAAAAACCCTCTACATCAAAGATGTAAAGGGTTGTTCTGCTCCTCTTCTTGGACTCGAACCAAGGACACCCTGATTAACAGTCAGGTGCTCTAACCAGCTGAGCTAAAGAGGAATTTATTGTTGTAATCGTTATTATAAGAACTTTAAATTCGCTTTTTAAAACCTTATTGGTTTTACAAGCGGGTGCAAATATAAATTATTTTTTATGTGCTGCAAACAATTTTTATTTTTTTATTATTTAAATAACCATCTGTAAACATCATTCCCGTTTGCAAATAATACCAATGCAATTAATAATATAAATCCTGCCATTTGTGCATACTCCATTACTTTTTCATTAGGCTTACGTCCGGTAGCCATCTCATACAATAAAAACACTACGTGTCCACCATCTAATGCAGGTATTGGCAGAATATTCATAAATGCTAAAATAATTGAAATTAAAGCAGTGGTATGCCAAAAAGAAATCCAGTCCCATGTGCCAGGAAATAAATTAGCAATTGCTCCAAACCCACCTACTTGTGTAGCTCCTTCAGATGTAAATACATATTTAAATTGTTTTACATAGTCTGTTAAAACATTATATCCATAGTTGATTCCTCCTCCTA
>Ga0209302_10000560_pt1 | contig 21545 bp, 21 predicted proteins | sample ArcOceMetagenome_2_FD_187445 | JGI IMG/M metagenome (GOLD analysis project Ga0209302, IMG submission 187445) | Marine eukaryotic phytoplankton communities from Arctic Ocean - Arctic Ocean ARC135M Metagenome (SPAdes) (version 2) | ecosystem: Environmental > Aquatic > Marine > Oceanic | place... | reverse complement strand
AATGTAAGCCAATACGTCGTGTCCGACAACGAATGCGACTTGATCAAACCCATCTTGGTTTTTAGTTATAAATCCAGCTTTAAATATCGGCATTGAAATGTTCTCATCTACCCATTTTTTTGTAGTATCACTTGGTTTAAAAGTGAGATTTTCTATGAGCCAAATTACTTGAAAAGGTTTTATTTTCTGCGCAATGTGAAGATGTGCTAACAACTCTTTTCTGTACACTGCATCATTAAGCGGGTTAGATTTCCAAGTATTAATTAGCCTTGAATTATCTTGTTCATATTTTATGGTTAAATAAGGGCCGTTATATACTTCCATTGTTCTTCTCAGTTTTTTTATTGCCCATAACGTTTAGTATAAAGGTAATAGCGGATTAAAAATCGCATACTTTCGGTTAACAAAATACTTAATTAAATGAAAAAAGCGGTTTAAATTATAACCTAAACCGCTATTACTTTTATACATTGTTAGAGACAGCTATTACTCCTTACTCCTTTGATAATAAGTCACAATACTAGCCTTAGCTAATGTGTAATTCCATAAGTAATATCCAACTACAGCAGGGTTTGTACTTTCATTGAGTCCAAGTTTGTCTGTTTTTAGAGCATAAACTGTAATAATATATTGATGTAAACCATGACCTTCTGGAGGGCAAGGTCCACCATAACCATTCGCTCCATAATCTGTAATGCTTTGAATTACTCCTTCAGGGGTAAGATTTAATTTTGTATTTCCCGCACCAGATACTAATTCGTTAGTGTTTACTGGAATATCAAATACCAACCAATGCCACCATCCACTTCCAGTAGGTGCATCTGGGTCGTACATAGTTACTGCAAAACTTTTAGTTCCTTCAGGAGCATTTTCCCATGATAACTGTGGTGATTGATTTTCGCCAGTACAACCAAAGCCATTAAATTCTTCGTTAACTGTAGCTTCGCCTCCTAAATCATTACTTGATAAAGTGAAAGTTTGTTGTCCAAAAACTGAGCTGGAAAAAGCGATTACTACTGCTAAGATTTGAATTGATTTTATCATTATATTTGTTTAATTATTAATTTATGATGCAAATCTAATCAGTACTATAGGCTTTTTGTTAATCATAAAAATTCAAAAAGTATTGATAAAAGTTCAATTTGATTGATACTGTTTTGGTGTAACTCCAAATTTCATCTTAAAAGCCAGAATGAAATTTGATAAATTCTCATATCCAATTTCCTCAAAAATATCTGATGGCATTTTTGATTTGTTTTTTAGTAAGAAAGCAGAATGCTCAAGTCTTTTCTCTTGAAACCATTTACTTGGTGAGCTATGAAAGTGTTTTTCAAATTTTCTTTTGAATGTTGAAACACTCATGTTTGATAAAAAGGAAAGTTCTTTTACGCTCAGTTTATTTAGTTGGTTGCTTTCAATGGTTTGGATAAATTTTTGGCTTTGATTATCATTATTTTCGATTAAGGAATAAAGAAAATCGACTCCTTTAAATTCAATCAAATACAACATTATTTCCTCAAATTTTGCGGCTAAAATATTTTTTTGGATCGATTTTGAAAATTTAGAGATGTCCAAAATACTGTTTGCAAATCCCTTAATAAATGCATCGTACTTAAATGAGTAAGTTGAATAATGCGCTTCAGTATTTGTTTGATTAAGTTCAAATTTCCGTATGAATTTTAATACGACTTCATTAGAGAAAAAGAAAAGAATGCTTTTATATTTTTCTTTTACGTTAGAAAGTTTTTCTGTCATTAAGCAATGGCCTGACTTCATCAATAGAAATTGAGAGTTGTCTATTGAGTATGATGAATTGTCGAAAAACACCTCTTTCGTTCCTTCTTGCAGAAAACTAAAAGTGTTTTTATTCAGTATGATTTGTTGTTTAGAGGTTTCTTTATTGCTTTCATAATCATAAACACAGATGGAGAGAGAAGAATTCAAATTTAGTTCATCTGTTATTGTAATTATCTTCATTGTATTTGTTTAATTATTAATTTATAATGCAAATCTAATCAGTACTATAGGCTTTTTGTTAATCATAAAAGTTCAAAAAGTATTGATAAAAGTTCAATTTGATTGATACTGTTTTGGTGTAACTCCAAATTTCATCTTAAAAGCCTGAATGAAATTTGATAAATTCTCATATCCAATTTCCTCAAAAATATCTGATGGCCTTTTTGATTTGTTTTTTAGTAAGAAAGCAGAATGCTCAAGTCTTTTCTCTTGAAACCATTTACTTGGTGAGCTATGAAAGTGTTTTTCAAATTTTCTTTTGAATGTTGAAACACTCATGTTTGATAAAAAGGAAAGTTCTTTTACGCTCAGTTTATTTAGTTGGTTGCTTTCAATGGTTTGGATAAATTTTTGGCTTTGATTATCATTATTTTCGATTAAGGAATAAAGAAAATCGACTCCTTTAAATTCAATCAAATACAACATTATTTCCTCAAATTTTGCGGCTAAAATATTTTTTTGGATCGATTTTGAAAATTTAGAGATGTCCAAAATACTGTTTGCAAATCCCTTAATAAATGCATCGTACTTAAATGAGTAAGTTGAATAATGCGCTTCAGTATTTGTTTGATTAAGTTCAAATTTCCGTATGAATTTTAATACGACTTCATTAGAGAAAAAGAAAAGAATGCTTTTATATTTTTCTTTTACGTTAGAAAGTTTTTCTGTCATTAAGCAATGGCCTGACTTCATCAATAGAAATTGAGAGTTGTCTATTGAGTATGATGAATTGTCGAAAAACACCTCTTTCGTTCCTTCTTGCAGAAAACTAAAAGTGTTTTTATTCAGTATGATTTGTTGTTTAGAGATTTATTTATTGCTTTCATAATCATAAACACAGATGGAGAGAGAAGAATTCAAATTTAGTTCATCTGGTAATGTAATTATCTTCATTTAGTTCTAATTGTCTCTAACGTTGTTGTATATGGTTTGTTGCGTGTTTCAAGGGATTAATTTAGTAAATAATTACCGACCAAGAAAGTCTGCTATGACTTTCGTAAGTAGGCTAGAACTAGCAATAAATTATATACGGTGTTGGCATTTCGTTTTTCAATTCCACTCAACATCTAGTTTTTTTAATTCCGTTTTTAATTCAGATAATGATTCAGATTCTATTAAACCAATATTGATTTTCATTTTTTTTAATTCAGATTTCAGTATATATTTTCCTGCAAAATGTTTAATTACTTTTATTTCTTTCAATTTCATTTTCTTTCCAAATGGCCAATTTTGTTTAATAATTCCATTCTCAAGAGTTAAATATTTTTCCTTTTTCTGGTAGAAATATATTATTAAGTAAATTCCAGAAAGTAAAAACCAGAAATGGTCAAACAAACTTATATTTTCATTTCTCACAGTTTGTACTATTCCATTTACAAGCGGCAATAAACCAAAATACAAAAATAGATTAACTTGTTTTTTTTCGTATCGTATTCTCATTTTTTTCAAATGTTTGTTAACGGTCTTGCTAAATACAGTAGGCCCGCTTAGAGCCTATTGACATTTTAGCTTTTGTTGTAGCCAGTACTTTATTATTATTTTAAAGCATAAAAACCTGTATTAGGAGCATTAATCTTTTTATCTCAAAATAAAATTGAACTCCACCTACACAATTAACTCTACATCTATTTCATAACCTAAAAAATACTGATTTTTACGTATTGTAGTTAAGGTTTAAGCTTTCATCTTAAAGGGTAATTACCAAATTTGGCGTATTGCCACCTAATGCACTATACAATTGAGGAAAACAACCTACTTGTCCCACTTCAATCATATTTTTTGGTTGTACACTTCCAGTACCGCATTGGTCAAAATCCCCCTCAGCTAAATCACGTCTGAGAGCACATTGGTCACAAGCCATAATCAACATCCCACGTTCTTTGGCTATCTTATTAAGTCGCTCTCCGGTTTCATTTCCTCTTCTCAGGACATGTGCATTTTCGTCAAAAAAGAACATACCTACCACTTCTACACCATGGGTATTTTGCTCTAACTGAGGTAAAATCATGGTTGCCAACTGGAAGGTAGAAGCCATGTTAGTTTTAAAAATGTAAGCTACTTTCATAATGAAATTTATTTAGATTTATAGTGAATATTATTAGTGCGTTTTAAAATGCAACGCTGTAGCAAATATAAGTAAAATTCTCTAAATGCAACTAAGTTGCATTTGTAATCGGGCGGGAATGCACAGGATAACTAAATCTGTTAAATTATTTTCTATAGTACTGGATTCTTAGAGGTATTACCAATCAGACACGGTGCAGATTTTCCTTGTATTGGCTACAACGTTTTGGTATAAGCTTTGTTGCGTTGGTTTAGCAGTAAAGTTTATAAATAATTACTGACCAAGAAAGTCCGCGAGGACTTTCGCAAGTTGGCTAAAACTAGCAATTAATTTTACACGGTGTTGTAACCAGTACATTTTTCTAACTATCTTTTATTCTATGACCTGTTATTAGAAGAGTAGAATATTTAATTCAATTTAAGATTTTAAACAATTCCGAATATTATAAAAATGTCCAAATATAATTAATGTCGAGAATAGAAACATTCCATATTCAAAAATTTCAGCACGTTCTTCTAGTAATATGGATATAACAAAACCTATAAAAGCAACCCATAAAAAAACATTAATTTCCTTTGTCAATTTTCCATTAGTGGCTTTGTATATAGAAATAAACGCTATTATAATAAATAGAAAGGCAACTATTGGATTACCCAAAAAGCTAATTCCTAAAGCAAGTAATGTTGGTACTGCAAGACAATGAATTATGCAAAGAAAGGCACTCATAGCTCCTAATTTACCTGCCCAATATATCTTTTTTGTTTGTATCATTTATTGAATGTTTTATTGTATTCAAGGTATTTTACTTTGTCAACTTTAACATCATTCCAAATATCTAAAATCATTATTTCTATGCGCTTATCAACAAATGCTTGAATCTCGTTTCTATACGTTTGGTAATCGTCATAATGTGTATTTGATGAATGATTTAGTTTATTTTGAAAGTAAGTAATAGGATTTAGCCAATATGTTTTAGAAATAAGTTCATTTTTAGTGTTATTATCTTCTTCTAGCTTTGAAATCCCATCTTTCATAGCCACATTAATCAATGCTACTCTAGAATTTTTTCTTGCTTCCTTTATGGCAATTGTATCTTGTGCAATATTGGTTTGTTTTAAATTTGGGTATAAATTAAAAAGTTGCTTATCGGTTTCTTTGTTAGATTGCTCATAGATGTCATCTGTTTTATCCCTTTTAACATCAATTAAATCCACCATTAAATTAGTTGGCTTTTCAATACTTATCCATTGGTGTATTGTTGCAGGAATAATAAATGTAAAAAGTAACCAAACGCCTATCATTTGTAAAGTGTTTGAAATAATGCTTTTTCCGTATTTTAATATTAAAAAATAAACGACTACCCAAAATATAAGATAGATTGAGGTGTACAGTAAAATAGATAAAAAGCCGTTTTCTGACTCAAACACTTTGGTAAGTTTAGCACCATAAAGTAATAATGCCAACAACACAACTAAAAGTAGTATCGTATAAAAAAGTGTTCTTGATAAAATCCACCAGTTTTTAGAACCCGTTTGCACAAAAATGAGTGGTAAAAAACCTTCTTCTGCTTCTTTTCCTTTTATGTTATAGAGTAATACCAAAAGTAAAAGTGGCATAAGAAATAAGACAACAAAAGCAAAATCTAAAGTTCCAGACTGTATACGTTCTGGATTTGCTATTTCTTTTGCCATATCTGCATCATATGGACTTGAATACATATCAATCTTTTTATAAAAACCATATTGTTCAGTTTGCCCTATATTGTAAACAATAGTTGGCGATGGTTTTTTGAAATGATAGGTAGGTGTGTACCAAATTGACCAAAAAGGTGTTGTTACATCTACCCAAGGTCTTTTTTCAGGTCCTTTTTCGCCTTTATCAAAATAGGTTAGTATGGTTTCTTTTTCTTCTTGTGCTTTTTCTTTGAGTCTTTCAATTTCAGTATTTTGTTTATTATATAAATCTGCACCATTGTGCAAACCATAAACACTTGCTAGAATAAACAGTAATAGTGCTACAATTTTAAAAGGACTGCGAACCAAATGTTTCCATTCGTATAAAAATATGTTTAAACTTCTCATCCGATTTTTATTTTTTTAGTTCCGAAAATAATTAGAACAATTACAAGTATTGACCATAGTAAAAGCAAACCTAAATCCAAAAGATAATTTGAAAATACATTAGAAATTTGAGTTGGTTTATAATCAAAATCTGGAACAGATTTAAAAAAAGCATTATCTTCTTTCCAACCCCAATTTCCAGTTTTAGAACCACCAAAAGTTTGCTTGTCATTTAACATTTTAATAAAACCGCGTCTGTAATTTTCTACTTGTAACAAAAATTCTTGATGATGTAAATTATCACTAGCCATAAAACCCATACTGGTGTTTTGTAAGGAAATAAAAGGATTTACAATACCACTTAATTGAAAGCTTTGTTTTTGTTCACGAAGTATTTTACGATTATTTCCAAAATGTTTATCCCAAACACTATTTCCGTATTCTTCATCGGCTTGCATTCGCATACCATCAAAATTTATGGGTAATTGAGATAGACTATCCACACCATATTCTTTTAAAACTTTCTCTTTAAGCGCTACACCTCTTTTATCAGAAGGATTGTGACCGTCAAGTCCTTTTGAGCGGTCTTCTTGCATAGCCGATTGAAATTCGTTTCTGCTAGGAAGCGGATGCCATTTTTCGGCAGAACTCATTAAAATATTGGGTAAAAATATTGTCCAAATAATCCAAATACCCAACATTGATGTTAAAGCAAGTGTGGCATTTTGCCAACGTGCAGAAAAGAAAACCGTGATTGCACTAATAATAAAGTAATATAATGTGTAGGATAAAAGGAATAATCCTGTTCTAGTTAAAATTTCAGCAGTTAAACTCTGAAAATTCAAAATACTATATACAGAAAGTACTATAATTAACAATAACATACCGTAAAGCCAAACAGAAATTATTTTTGATAAAATAATTTGTAAAGGTTTTGCACCTTGCAAAACTAATAATTTTAGTCTGCCACTTTGCTTTTCGTTACTAACAGAACTAAATGCAAGAAAAATTAACAACAACGGAACTATATATTGCAATAAAAGTGATGGTTTTAATTTTCCGAATCTTGAAACAGCTTGCATTTGAGATGCTTCGGAATGTGTTATTTCATTTTGTACGTGTCCTTCTACACGTAATACATTTCCTGTAACGCTATTAACTCCTTCATCGAGACTGCTCAACAAATTAGCAGGTTTAAAAACATAAGTTCCATAATGGGCAGCACTGTGAGGATTCATTTCGTCAATACTTACCCATTGTTGACGAACGTGGTCTTTTGCGTTTTTATGTGTTTGCTCTTGCTTTTGTGTTTGATAATTTCCTAGAAAAATAGCGAGTATTAAGATGGAAATAAAAGCAATGCTGATGCCTAAAAATATGTGACTACGCACTAAAAAGCGATATTCATTTTTGATGATTTGCAACATAATATTCGTTTTAGTTTTGCATAAATTGTAGATACAAAGTTTCTAGCTCGTTGGCACTTACATCTTTACTATTTAGTTCTTTTACTAAAATGCCATTTTTTAAAATGCCAATACGATTACAAACTTCACGAACACGAAAAATGTCGTGTGAAGCCATTAAAATAGTCGCTCCTTCTGATGCTAATTTTTTCAGAAGAACAGAAAGTTCATTACTAGCTAAAGGATCTAAACCACTAGCAGGTTCATCCAATAAATAGACTTTTGCTTTTTTTGCGTATGCAATAGCGATTCCCACTTTCTGTCTCATTCCTTTGGAATATCCACTTACCTTTTTGTTGTGTGCTTTAGTTTCTAATCCACATATGGCTAGGTAGTCTTCAAGTTCTTTTTTAGTATATTTTAGTCCTGCCAACTTGCAGAAATAATCTAGATTTTCTAAACCTGATAAATAAGGATATAGATTTACATTTTCTGGAATATAACCAATAAGTTTTCTAGTTTCTTTTGAGTTTTGGATAGCATCCAAATCATTGATTTGTACTTTTCCAGAATCTGGATTAAGAAAACCTAATAACATATTTATTGTAGTAGATTTACCTGCACCATTAGCACCCAAAAGACCTAAAATATCGCCTTTTTGTACTTCTAAATTCAAGTTTTGAATAGCAATATTACCCTTAAATGACTTGCTAACGTTTTGTAATTGTATCATAAAAATATTTTGTTAATGCAACCGAGTTGCTAAAATAGAAAATAAAATTTGTGATTGCAACATAGTGCGTTAATTTTGCTGATATGGGAATTGTCAGAAAAACTAAAGGTGTAAATTTAGTACTCCAAATTTTTGAAGAGAAGAACGAAGCTAAATCGGTAGTACGTCTTATAGAACTTTTAAAGGATAAGATGAATAAAACTACTGTATATCGTATTTTAGATAGACTTGAACAAGATGGTACTATTCATTCATTTAATGGAAAAGATAGTTTAAAGTGGTATGCTAAATGTGTAGGATGTTCAGCCAATCATCATTCAGACAAGCATCCGCATTTTCAATGCACTAAATGCGACAAAGTTGAGTGTTTGTCTTTAGATATTAAAATTCCTGTAATAAAAAACCACAAAGTAGATTCTACAGACATTTTGTTAGTTGGTCAATGTGAAGTTTGTTGTTTGTGAGTATTGGTTACAACGGTTAGTATAGGAAACGTAGGGCAGTTGATAAGCACTATCGTTTCGGTTTATTACTTAATTAAATATAAATATTTCGCTTTTATATTTTCTTTTAAATGCCAAATTTTATATTTAGCGGACTTTATTAATACACACAGACCTTTCGGTCTAGCACAAACGCCTTATGTTTTTTATACAGTTTTATGTGACGTGTTATTTATTATTCTCTCATTACAAAGTCACTTAGCAGGTTTACAATCATATCATCATTATCTAGAATTGCCGTGAGTAGTGTCGCGTGAGTTCTATTTGGCACCTCTTTTGTAAATACACGAAGATTACCCACATCTGTCATTGCTGTAGCAAATCGTTCGTTCTGTTCTTTTCTCCAGGCATCGTCACCGTCAGCATAGATAAGTAAGATATTGTCTCGATTAGGTAATATATGAGGTTTTACGGAGGCTTGTATCCAACTTTGTGGGGCATTACCCCAAATTGTTTGGTAAATTGAATCCTTTTCGATGCGGTCTTTAGCTGTCTCTTCAACGTAAAGAAATGGACTTATAAGTACCGCACCAGCCAACTTAGAATCTTCTATTTCATGAATCTGTAGAAGAGAAGAATCAATTGCAAGGAGTGCAGCGAGGTAAGCTCCAGCGGAATGGCCGCCAACGTATACCTTTTGGGGATTGCCACCATAGCCATCTATGTTTTTAATTACCCATGCAGTTGCTGCTGCTGCATCATTTACATGTGTTGGATGTTGAAATTCTGGAGACAATCTGTAGTTGACACTTACTAAGCCGATTCCAGACTCAGCAATTTTATTACCTATATCCTCACCCCAACTTTTATCTCCCATTAAAAGAGCTCCTCCATGAAAATACACAATCACAGGTACATTTTTTTTGCCTTGTGGCATATAGATATCTAATAAATCCTTGCCATTATCATAAACGGAATCATTCATATAATCTACATCCTTTGTGACAATAACTTGTGCATCCACAAGGATTGAGCTTAGCAATAGTAATAATGTGCAACAGTAAAATTTCATATTCATAATTCTATTGATTCTTATTCATGTTACATAACGTTGCTGTATATGGTTTGTTGCGTGTTTCAAGCAACTAATTTAGTAAATAATTAACCGACCAGGAAAGTCCGCAAGGGCTTTCGTAAGTATGCTAGAACTAGCAATAAATTATATACGGTGTTACCACATGTTAATTTTTTAATTGTTCAAACAAAAACTTACTCAATTCTTTAGGTTTTAAATTTATCTTTATAATTTTCCCACTTGAATCAAGTAAGATATTATAAGGAACCCCTCTTAATAGGAATTTTTTAGCACTTGAGTTTAGAGAATCCACTACTTGAATCCAATTTAAATCATCCTTAATGATTGCCGTTTTCCATTTTTCAATATCTCTATCGATTGATATTCCTAATATTTCGAATTTTTTGTTTTTAAATTCATTGTATATTTTTCTTAGTTCAGGATTAGTTTGTCTGCAAGGAACGCACCAAGAAGCCCAAAAATCAAGAAGCAGGTATTTTGCTTTTATTGATTCATTATCAATTAATTTCTTATTTTGATTTGGAAGAATAATTCTAGGCGAAGTTTTTCCGATATCTAATAGTTTTCTTCTTTTGATAATACCTTTAATGGTAGTCAAATCTTTTTTCGCTTGATAATTAGTATCTACTAATTTATATAAGTTTTCCATTTGATTACTATTTAAATAACCATAAAAATTATTTAAAGAAGCAAGATTTTTCCCACTTAATATTGATTTTGGATTTACTTTAATAAACTCTAGAAGGTTGTTATAAAGAATTGTTTTTCTTATACTTTCTTCATTTTCATTATAAAAAGTATTTTTCATTTTTAAATTGAAACTTGTCATCAATTGTTGACTTTTTGAGCCTGAAATACTTTTTAGTTTTAAATATTCAGTTAACTCTCCTCTGAAGTCTGATTGATCATAATTTAATGAAATATAAATCTTACTATTTTCTAGCATAAATGGAGCTAAACCCATCATTTTTTTGGATTTAGGAGAGGAAGGGTAAAATTTAGCTTCAATTGGATTCTCATTTTCTCCTGTAAATGAAAATTCATTGTTTTTCACTAATGAGCTATCAATTTTGTTATGGAATTTTAAATAGATATATTCTTTAAAATTACCTTGTATTTGTCCTTTTATTGTAAATCCAACATTTTCTTTCTTTTTGCAGTTGATTAAAAATATTGAAATTACAATAATTAATATATAATTTGAAATTTTCATAGGCATTATGATTTCGCTAGTAATATGTGGTAACGTTTTGTGTATGAAACGTAGCGTCTAAAAAGACTCTATTTTTTCGGGTAAACACAGAGCCGAATTTTTATATTTTGTTTTTAACTTATCAATCTTAAAGGCCAAATTTAAAAATTTGGTGGTCTTTGTAAATATACAAAAACCACTTGGAAAGCATATAATAGCTATGTTTTATGCACGTTGTTACCCACAGTATTTTTTCCGAAAACTTGATAGCGTTGGCAAAGACATACTATTTTGCAATTTTTGGCGTAGCGTTGGCTGGTGCGAATTGTAAATGTGTATGGCTTTTAGCGCTGGCTTTTTAACAGCAACTTTTGTTTTATTGAATTGGTGGACAAGTTACTGTTCCGTATGAGCAATAAACACAACAATCTCCTTCTTTTGGTTTCAAAACCGTTTTACAATTCTCGCATTCGTAGAAAAACTGACAAGCGTTTGTTGGCATTTCCTCTACTTTTTTATGTTCGCAGTTTGGACAAGTAATTTCTGATTTTAATTGTACTTCCATTAATTTTCTTTTTTGTCGGTTACTTTATAACCTGTCGTGCTGATTGCTTTCTCGATTTCCGTTTCGTTAGTTTTGGTTTTGTCAAATTCAATAACTGCGTTTCCATTTTCGTAGGATGCATTTGAGTTTACAATTCCGTTGAGTTTATTCACTTCGTGTTTAACGTGTTCTTCGCAACTCGCACAAGTCATTCCACTGATTTTAAATTCAGTTGTTTTAATGTCCGATTTGTCAACTACAATTATTTGCTTTTCAGTATTTGGATAAAAAACACTTGAATAGTACGGAAAAGCTAACATTACAATTGCAAATACACTTACTATTCCTAAAAAGGTTTTTGACTGTATAAATTTTGGTTTTTCGTCCGTTTCACATTCACAGTCGATTTCTTTTCGAGGTTTTAGTTTTTGATACCAAGCAAAACCAAGAACCAAAATTGTAAGTCCAATGAGATAAGGTCTAAAAGGCTCAATCCAAGAAAATGTTGAAGCAATTCCACTTGTTCCTGCTATTAAGGCTAAAACTGGTGTTATGCAACATAATGAAGCTGTAATTGCAGTTAGTAAACCTACACCGATTAATTTGTTTTCACTTTTCATAGCGTTTCTAAAATTTTGTTTTTATCAAGTATTTCAAAAAACGGATTTAGCATTATTTTATATTCAGCCGTGAGTGAGTAAAAAATCGTTTGAGCATCTCTTTCCGTTTCTAATAGATTCCGGTCTTTCATTTTTCTCAAATGTTGAGAAATAGCAGAAATATTCATTCCGAGAATATCGCTTAAATCACAAACGCAAAGTTTTTTTTCCTCAAAGAGTAGGTAAAGTATTTTAAGTCTTACGCTATTTCCGACTAATGAAAGTCCATTTGCTAAATAAACGAACGATTCATTTAATCCCGAAACGGTGTCTTTACAGCGATTAATTTGTTCAATATCGGCTTGTTGTCTTATGCAAGAATTATTTTCCATAAAACAAACATACGCTTATATCTTATTTAAGCAAATGCTTAAATACATAATTCCGAAGTGTTGGGGAAATTTTAGCTCTTTTGGTTTTTATAGCGTTGGATTTGTATGTGGGGAAAAACCAAATGTACTAAAATATGCGGCTGGTTTTCAGCTTGTGGGTAACGTGTTTGTATATGGTTTGTTGCGCGTTTCTAGCAACTAATTTAGTAAATAATTACCGACAAAGAAAATCCGCGAGCTTGCCTACGGCAGGCAGGGATTTTCGTAAGTAGGTTAGAACTAGCAATAAATTATATACTTTGTTGCCAGTAGTTTTTATTCTTTAAATCGTTTACTATTCAATTTTTGATTCGCTTTATTTCTCACTTTTTTTATAATTCCATTTTCTGTAAACTTCAATATTATTTCTCTTGTTATTTCGTTAGAATCTAATATGTGATTTTGAATTTTAGCACTTCCTTTTTCCAATATATTTTTGATTAACTCTATTGATATTCCGTTTTCTTTTAGTTTTAAACGATAAGATTCTGAAAGCTCATCTATAACTCCTCTTCTTTTGGTTATTCTTGGGTCTTCGAAAACAGGTAAAGTCCGCAATAATTCTTCTAGTTTATCTACAAGTATTAACCTTGACTTTGTAGCAAAAGTTAAAAATGGATTTTCCCAATTCGGTTCAGTATCAAATTCGTTGGTTTTTGAGTTAAAATTTTCTACAAAATTTAAAACTTGTATCTGATATTCGCCATTGATATCTAATTCAGGTCGCCATTGTACGTCAATTAGTTTTAATCGTATATTGTTTCGTAACATTAATAAACTAGAACCATCAAAATAAGGTTCGTAACCTAATATTGGATCAATTTCATAAAGTTGATTATAGCTTACTTGCCAATCTGCTTCAATTCTAAGTGGTTGAAGGTTCATTTTTAAATTCTAGAGTTTGAGTTAGTCAAATTACTGGCAACGTTGATGTATATGGTTTGCTGCGTGTTTCAAGCAACTAATTTAGTAAATAATTACCGACCAAGAAAGTCCACGAGGACTTTCGCTAGTAGGCAAGAAGCCAGCAATAAATTATATACGGTGTTGTAGCCAGTTATTTTTTTCGAGTTCATATCTTCTGTCCGTACAATTATCTCTTTCATTAAAAAATTCACGCACAGGTATCATAAACTTGTCTAAAATCTTTACCGAACCAACATTCGCCATATTAACATCTGCTGTAACTTTGCTTTCATTCATTTTCTGGAAATAATATTCCAACATTCCTTTTGTCGTTTCTGTTCCGTAACCTTTTCCCCAATATTCCACTCTAAAACGATAACCCAATTCTTTTTCGTCATTTTCATTTATTAGAAACAGAGCTAGTCCAATCAGTTCCGCGTGCCCTTTTTCAAATATTCCACAAGCATATTTCTGATTACTTAAATCATTCAAATTTAAATTCAGACTTTTGTCAAATCTTTCTGTTATTTGATTTTCCGTAAACGCTTTTTGAGGAATTAGCTCTAAAACTCTTGGGTCGGTAAAAAGTTCAGCAAAATATTTCTTATCCGCTTTTTTTAAACTTCTAATAATTAATCTTTCGGTTTCAAATATTTTCATTTTCCCGATTTGCTTGGTTTTAATTGGCTACGTTGTTGTATATGGTTTGTTGCGTGTCACAAGCAACTAATTTAGTAAATAATTAACGACCAAGAAAGTCCGCGAGGACTTTCGTAAGTAGGCTAGAACTAGCAATAAATTATATACGGTGTTGTAAACAGTTATTTTATTATTAGTTTTTTAATTGTAGAAATATTTTTTGAATTATTATTTATTTTCAAAATATAAGTTCCAGTATTTAATTCAGGAAGATATATTGTTGTTGAATTATTTGTAGTTGAACTTTTTGTATTATATACATATTGTCCAATCATATTATAAATAGTTATAACATTCTCTCCGTTAATTAAGTTCAATATTTTCAAATTGCTACCTGATGTTGTTGGATTTGGATATACTAATAGGTCTTTATTCGTGTTTTCAAAATTAGAAACACTTAAAGTAGTATTTGTTAAAGCCTGAAATGCATTTATCCTTCCGTGACCATAATATTGATCCCAGCCACTTGTATCATCTGAATTCCCAACTTGATCCTCAGAAGACTGTTCTAAAATTGTTCTTATCTCAGTAATTGTTAAACTAGAATCTACGGATAATAATAAAGAGATTAAACCAGTGACAAGAGGTGCTGCTTGGGAAGTGCCTCCCCAATATGAATTGTAATTAGTATTTGAGGAATAACTTAAGCCATAAATAAAATTTCCTGGCGCAACAAAATCCAATTCAGGGCCATAGTTACTGCCACTTGTTGTGTCCCAAAAAAAAGGCACACTTCTAGTATCATCAGAATTTGTCGAACCAATAGCAAATGCATTAGTATATCTAGCTGGATATTGTATCACTGAATTTTGATTTCCAGTTGATACAACTACGGGAACATTATTATTATATGCGTAACTAATGGCATTTTCTAAAAGTGTTGACGATGCATTTCCACCTGCGGACATATTAATAACGGAGGCTCCATTATCAACAGCATAATAAATAGCTTCTGCCCACCAACTATAATACCCATTATTGTTATTATCTAATATTTTACAGATCATAATTTTTGAATTCCAATTTACGCCTGCATATCCTATATCATTATTTCCAGATGCAAGAGCAATACCTGTAACATTTGTACCATGTCCGTGGTCGTCTGTTGGGTCATTATCATTATTTACAAAATCCCAACCATTTGTGTCATCTATATAGTTATTTGAATCTGTGTCAATACCATTCTGATTTTCATTAGTGTTCAGCCAAATTCTTCCAGAAAATTCAGGATGATCTAATTTTGCTCCAGAATCTAATATAGCTACTATTAAATTAGGGTCTCCTTGTGTTATATCCCAAGCTAAATCTGTATCTATATCTGCATCAATAGTTGAATTCGATAACGAGAATGTCCCGTCATTATAATGTGACCATTGACGATTAAAATTATTGTCATTTGGCGTGGTTTGAAAACCATGACCATTACCAACAAAGTTTGGCTCAACATATTCGAATAAACCTGTTTTTTTATACAACTCAATAAGTTCTTCTATGGGTTTGCTTGAATTGAGTTCAAGAATATATGTATCTCTTTCTTTCTTGTTCCCTGTTAGTTCTATTGATTCGATTTTGTTGCTTTTATTCAATAAACTAATGTCTGAATTGTCAAATTTTTGAAGTTTTAAAACTTCACTACTTTTGGGTTTTTTATTTGCTTTAAATTTCACTATCAACTCATTATTATTTTGAGAAAATGAAAAATTACTGAGTAAAAGGCATGATAAGACTAAAATTAATTTCTTCATATTTTTTTTAATTGTGTACAACGTGATTGTATATGGTTTGTTGCGTGTTTAAGCAACTAAATTAGTAAACAAATACGAACCTGAGAAAATTCCGAAGGAATTTTCCAAATAATCACTTGCCAAAGCAATTAATTATACACGTTGTTGTATGCCGTTTTTATTTGTAATAATAATACCAGTTACTTTCATAATTCGTGTCAAAATTCTCCTTACTGTCCAAAAAAACAGAATAAAAATCTTTCTTAAAATATCCAAATTCGTCATACTTTTTTAGTAAGTTAAAATATTGCTCATTCCATTTTTTATGTAATTCAGAATCTTGATATTTCTTTAACTGTTCATCTGTGTATAAAAAGTATGTCGCACTATTAAATCTTCTATCAATTTTCCAAAGTTCTGGATTATTAATTTCCGATTTCAGTTTTTTGATTTCTTTGTAAGGTATGTTTTCATTAGCCTCATCTTTTGCTATGGTTTCAAAGTTAGAGAAATAAACAAATAGATTGTTTGACTTATAAGTCAGTCCAAGTAGTTTTTTAATCCAATTCGGCTTATTTTTCAATTCATAATTTGATGTTATTTCTCCAAATTTTTTCGCAATTTCGTTTTGCTTAGTTTTGTCAAAATTATAAGTCCGATTGTCCATAAATTCCCCTTTGTCTTTTGCATATTCAAGACAAACTTGTAGTCGTGGATGAGATTTGTTATTATCAATAAAATCAAAGATTAAATTCAATGTTTTGACATCATATTTTTCGTCAATCCATTTAGCAAGTGGCTCAAATTCATCTTTTATTCTTGAAATCCCTTGCTTTATTTTCTTGGTAGATTTATAATCTTTATCAGAGGTAAATATCATTTTTCTTTAGTGCGAAATGTTTTTCTCAAATGGCATACAACGTTTAGTATATGGCAAGTAGGGCAGTAGAAAGCAATAAACTTTCGGATTTGCACTGAGCCAAATCGTTGTATTTTGTTTTTAATTTATTCATTCTTAAAAGCCAAATCAACGATTTGGCGGTGTTGGTAAATAGTACTGAACTTTCGTAAACCACTGAACGCCCTATTTACTATATACCGTGTTGTGTGTCCGTTTTTTATTTCATCGTTCATTAACAAAATTTTCTCCGTCTCCCACTAAAGTATAACTGTAATCATTTTTACCGCCTCCAAGATTCATCACAATGTTTTCTTCATTGGAGTCAAATATTAGAGTCACTTTTCTATTAGAGAAAGTGAAGTTTCCATTCGTTATATTATCGTCTCCATCATTAAATTTAAATCTGTCGTTATCAAAGAACTCTATCTTTCTCACCGCATAGTGAGGTGTCCACCATCTTCCTATTAAATCCAATTTAGAATAGGAGTCTTTTTCTGAATCACTAATTGTAATGTCCTTGAGTTTTGAATATAGCTTTTCCTTATCATTTTGCAGCAACCTTAGAAAAAGCCCAATAGATTCTTCAGTTTCTCCCATTTGGTTATCCTCAACTATGTATTTCCATTCTCCATTGCTAAATATGAAATGATAACCTCCACCGGTACCTTGTTTTTCTATTATACCATTTTCTAATTTCAAGTCAGGTTCATCATCTATAGTTTTCGGCTTACTCCATGAACGATAGATTAATTCTCCATTAGATAGTCTGTCTACCCGAATTAGAAACTTCTTATTTTCTCCTTGTGCTAGATTCCTTTCAATATCCAAGGTTGCTTTTGATTCAGTTGGAGCATTTGATGAGCTTTCAGCTATTGTGTCTTGAACTTTAGATTTTCTCTCATTAAGTTCTAATTCTTTTTTTAGTAACTCATTTTCTTTTTGAAGTAAATCAGCTTGCTTATTAGAATTATCGCAAGAAATAATCGTCAATATTATTACTAACGATATGAAATTTAATTTATTCATGATTATAGTTTTCGAATGGCAGACAACGTTGTTGTGTATGATTAGTTGCGTGTTTTAAGCACTAAAGTTAGTAAATAAAACACAGATAGAAAGTCCGCGAGGACTTTCGTAAATTGGCTAAAACCAAGCAATTAATTATACACGGTGTTGCCATTTCGTTGTTTGAATTCTAAATTTATGTTTGTGCCTGTTTTTCAGGTATCTAAGGGTTGTCAAATATAAATGCGTGTTCGATATAAAAAATTTAGCTAAATTTACTCTCAGAAAATAAATAAAAAACAGATGCAAGATGCAATAGTTGTTAATGTTGACAATGGAAAAATTAAACTTACTGCATTTTTAGTAAGCCTTTATAAATGGAAATTTCATTTTGAAATCAGAAAAAATAGTCCGTGTATTAATAAAATTAAGAGCTTCTTTGTTATCTTGCTTTTATGCTTTTTAACAAACACGTTTGCTCACAATGAGAAGTTAGTGTTTTTAAATCAGATTGATTCTATTTCAATAAAAAAACAAGATTTTGAAAATAACTTAACGTATTTTGAGATTCAAAAGTTAAAGGCATATTTCTTAGAAACTGCTTATATTAAAGATGAAAAGAAATATTTAAATAAGATTCATACATTTACTAAAGATTCTTTACAGATTTTAGCTGTCAAACTTATTAGTATCTATGAGCTGAATGCTAAAAAATTGTTAGACAAAGATATTGTTAAAAACAAAAAATTTTATATCAAATTATTACAAGACTTAAAAGAAAGCGATATTGAACCTAAAGAATATTTATTTTTAGAAAATAAACTCTCAAAATTTTTAATTAACGAAGTTGAAACCAAATATACTTATAGTAAGTGGCTTAATATTATACTTGGCATTTCATTAATAGGTTTATTTATCTTTTTAGTAAAATCTAAACGTAAAGAAACACCAGTTTTATTATTGAGTAAACAAGAAACTATAGTTGAAAAAATGATTATAGAAGGTAAATCTAATAAAGAAATAGCTAAAGAACTGTTTATTAGTTTAAGTACTGTAAAGACTCATATTACTAATATTTACAAAAAGTTAAACCTCTCTAATAGAAGTGATTTAATTTATAAATTTAAAAATAGACCCCGTACTAGTACCTAAATCAGACTTCATTTTTTAGGTGTTTCTTTTCCTGTTATAGTTATTTGTTTCATAATTTAATATTTATGAAACCATTTATTCTAATTTTAACTTTAATAGCAAGTTTCAATTATTCGTTCTCTCAAAGCTTACACAACTTTAGTGGAAAAGTAACTGACGAAAAAAACAATCAAATTATAGTTGGAGATGTATTAATATTACAAAACAATAACATTGTGAAATATACATCTATAAATAATGGTATGTTTTTATTGGAAGCTATTCCCCAAGGAAATTACACCTTAAAAATTTATAGTTTAGGATATGAAACCTACTTACAAAAAGTGGATTTAGATAAAGACTTAAAACTTATAATTAAGTTAAAAGGATCAACAACAAAACTAGATGAAGTTCTAATTACAGCTAGAAAAAAACTGATTGAAAATAAAAATGGAAATTTGATAGCCAATGTTGATAAGACCCTACTATCCAAAGAATCTAATACTATTGATTTGATATCAAAATTACCAAGTATACAAGTAGGTTCAAATAGGGAAACTATTTCAGTAATTGGTAAAGGTAATCCGCTAATTTACATGGCTGGTCAACGAATTTCTATTGAAGAATTTAGCAGTTTACAAGTTGATGACATTAAAACTATTGAAATAATTAACAATCCATCTGCTAAATATGAGGCCAACAGCAGAAGTGTTATTTTAATTACTAGAAAGAAAAATGCAGGAAAAGGAACAAAAGTTTCGTTAACAGAAACAGCTTCCTTTAAAAATTACTTTAATAATTATTTAAACACAAATCTTACCACAAAAAAAAACAATATAGAACTAAAACTTGATGCTAGTTACAATCAACTAAAAGTATGGGAAAGTAATGGTTTAGATTATGAATTAACAGACCAAAATACAAGTTCAGATTATTTGGTAAAAGCTGTTACCACTAGACCGCAGTTTATTTTTGGTGGTGGGTTATACTATCAATTAAACACGAACGATTATATTTCGATAAGTACACGCTACAGAACACAAAATGACCCTTTTTATATAGAAACAAACACCTTTTTAAATGAAAATGGCACTGAAAATAATATCTATTCATATAGTGATAACGATAATGTTAGACGTTTTTCAAGTTCAAACATCAATTTTTCAAAATCAATTAATAAAAAGAGTAATCTCTTTACAGGATTTCAATATACGAACTACAAAAACAGCATTGAAAACGCTATAAAAAACACCTATGATAATCCTTTTAAAGAAACATTTTTAGATAGATTTCAAGATTTTGAAGTTGATGATTTTTCAGCTAGAGCAGATTATGATATTTCCTTTAAAAAGGATGAAAAATTAGAATTAGGCATAAACTATACTAATACAAGTTCAAGTGCGTTAAATGAAATTGAAAACAACACTACAAAGTATAAATACACCGAAAATAATACAGCTTTTTATTCGCAATTTTCGGGTACAATTAAAAAAGTAAATTTTTCATTTGGTTTAAGAATAGAAAATACAAAAGTTGAAGCTAGTTACAAAGAAAATAGCAATTTAGAAATTGATAGAAATAATGCAAATTTCTTCCCAAAAGGGAATATTAATTTTGCTATTAATAGCACAAAAACCTTAAGTTTAAATTATGCAAAAACTATTTTAAGACCTAATTATTCGTCGGCTGCTTCTACGGCAGCATTTATAAATCCTGTATTAGAATTCAGAGGAAATACATCGTTAAAACCAACTTTAATAGATGAAATTTCGACGACTTTTCAATACAAAGATAAATCCTTAACAGCTCAATATTCTTACATGAAAAACCCTGTACATTACAGTCTAATTTATGATAAATCGGATGAAATAAGCGTTATGTTTCCGAGTAATTTTAAAGAAGAATATGGTTTTTCGCTTACTCTTAATGTTCCGTTTAAATATAAATTTTGGAGTTCGAGTAATATCATCAGTTTAAATTATAATACTATTAATGATGTAAGAATGGTTTCGTTAAAGTCCTCTCCTTATTTTTATTTATACACAAATCACCAATTTAAAATAAATAATACATCTTCTTTTAATCTTAATGGATGGGCATTAACTAACCGACAAGAAGGTGTTTTTGATAGAAAATTGGTCTATGCCATTAATGCTACTTTCAGTAAAACCTTTTTTAATAAATTAGATTTAACTTTAAGTCTCAATGATATTTTTAATACGATGACTTTTAAGGAAAATTACCAGCTACAAAACATCAAAGCAAAAAGTATCTTTTTTAGTCGCTCTCATGAATTTGCTATTTCGTTAAAATATAGTTTTGGAGCTATAAAATCATCCTATAAGAACAAGGATGTTAATGATAATTTGAATAGAATTAGATAGTTTTTAGTAAGGCTAATCTATTAAAAAGATTAAAAGAATATTTTAAATAATGAAGAACGAATTAAAGTTATAGTTTCATGTAGATTACGTATAAGTGGAGCCGATACCTTAAATAATACCTAAAATGGCAATGATAGTAAAGAGAGTTTATGTCTGTTTTTTCATTTTCTTGAGTGTTATTTCTCAATGAATGGCAACGTGTTTGTGTAA
>Ga0209302_10000558_pt1 | contig 21643 bp, 17 predicted proteins | sample ArcOceMetagenome_2_FD_187445 | JGI IMG/M metagenome (GOLD analysis project Ga0209302, IMG submission 187445) | Marine eukaryotic phytoplankton communities from Arctic Ocean - Arctic Ocean ARC135M Metagenome (SPAdes) (version 2) | ecosystem: Environmental > Aquatic > Marine > Oceanic | place... | reverse complement strand
ATCTGAAGTTTTGGTAAGAAACCTTTTTTGCCATGCGGTAAAATTACTCACATAAACTTCCAAATACTCCTAAAAACACTCCTAAATCTGAGACCGATACAGCTCCATCTCCAGTGAAGTCTCCTAAACACCCAACCCAAGATCTCAGAGGGGCGTGACCGGGAGCAAAGAACGTTAGCACGATAGATTCCGGGACAGTCTGCACAAGTCCTTCTTCCGCTCCATTCGGTAAATCCAAAATAATAATAATTTGCCCAAAACCACGAATTATTAAGGCACTAATGATTAGACTTATTGAAATTAATTTCTTGATGAATGTTCTGGGCAGCGCGCTGAATTTCGTGCTTTTTAGATAAAGTGTGGCTCATACACCATTAGTTTTTTTTAATAAAAATTAAAAAGTGCGCTATTTTGTGAAAAAGTATTCCTTGTTAATCTCATTACAACAAGTATTTTTGCGCGGAATTTCTAAGTGGTTTTAACCACTGCCCACAATCTGTAATTTACAGTTTTAGTGGGCGGTTAAAAAAAAAATGCCTAAAGACAAAAGTATCAAGTCGGTTCTCATTATAGGAAGTGGACCTATCGTTATCGGACAAGCATGTGAATTTGACTACTCAGGCTCGCAAGCCGCCCGTTCTTTAACCGAAGAAGGCATCGAAGTTACTCTAATCAATTCTAATCCGGCTACCATTATGACGGACCCTGTGATGGCAGATAACATTTATCTGGAGCCATTAGAAACAGAATCTATAGAGAAGATTTTAAAAAACCATAACATAGACGCTGTTCTACCTACCATGGGTGGACAAACAGCTCTAAACCTAGCTATTAAATGTGACGAAATAGGTTTATGGGAAGAGTATGGAGTAAGAATGATAGGAGTAGACATTAAAGCCATAGATGTCACAGAAAACCGCCAAGCATTTAGGGAGTTAATGGATGAAATAGGTATTCCTATGGCACCACAAAAAACTGCTAAATCCTTTCTAGAAGGAAAGGAAGTAGCCCAAGAATTCGGTTTTCCTCTATGCATTAGAGCCTCTTATACCTTAGGAGGAGCAGGTGCTTCTCTAGTACATGACCCTACTCAATTTGATAAGCTTCTAAATAGAGGACTCCATTTATCTCCCATTCATGAAGTAATGATAGACAAGGCGCTATTGGGATGGAAAGAATATGAGCTCGAACTTCTCAGAGACGCCAATGATAACGTTACCATTATTTGTTCCATAGAAAATTTCGATCCTATGGGAATTCATACTGGAGATTCTATTACCGTCGCTCCAGCGATGACATTAAGCGATAGTACCTATCAGAGAATGCGAAATATGGCCATCAAAATGATGCGCTCCATTGGAGATTTTGCTGGAGGATGTAACGTACAGTTCGCGGTTAGCCCTGATGAAAACGAAGACATTATAGCCATAGAAATTAATCCTAGAGTCAGTCGTTCTTCTGCTTTAGCTTCTAAAGCTACTGGATACCCTATAGCTAAGATAGCAGCCAAACTTGCAATAGGCTTCCACTTAGATGAATTAAAAAATCAAATAACGAAGTCGACAAGTGCATTCTTCGAGCCTACATTAGACTATGTAGTAGTAAAAATTCCTAGATGGAATTTCGATAAATTCCACGGAGCTGATAGGGAGCTAGGTCTCCAAATGAAGTCCGTGGGAGAAGTAATGGCTATAGGAAGAAGTTTCCAAGAGGCGTTACAAAAAGCATGTCAATCTCTAGAGTTAGGTCGAAATGGATTAGGAGCTGACGGCAAGGAAATGAAAAACCAGGAGGCTATTCTTCAATCTCTTCAACACCCGAGTTGGAACAGAGTTTTCCATATCTATGATGCTATTAAACTAGGAATTCCATTTAAGACAATTCAAGAAAAAACTAAAATTGATTTTTGGTTTTTAAAACAAATAGAAGATTTGATCCTTCTAGAAAACAAGATCGAGAAGCACACACTTCAGTCACTTCCAAGAGAGCTTCTTTTCGAAGCTAAACAAAAAGGATACGCAGATAGGCAGCTAGCCCACTTAATGAGGTGCTTAGAAAGCGAGGTGAATGAAAAACGCCATGAACTTGATATTAAACGAGTATATAAGCTTGTAGATACGTGTGCGGCAGAATTCGAGGCTCACACTCCTTACTACTACTCTACTTTCGAAGATGAAAATGAGAGTATCGTCTCTGACAAAAAAAAGATAATAGTTCTAGGTTCAGGACCCAATAGAATAGGTCAAGGTATAGAATTCGATTACTGTTGTGTTCACGGGGTACTAGCCGCTAAAGAATGTGGCTATGAGACCATTATGATCAACTGCAATCCTGAGACTGTCTCAACTGATTTCGATACTTCCGATAAATTATATTTCGAGCCTGTTTTCTGGGAGCATATTTATGACATCATCCTTCATGAAAAACCAGAAGGTGTAATCGTACAATTAGGTGGACAAACAGCACTTAAACTTGCAGAAAAACTAGAGAGATTTGGCATTAAAGTTCTAGGAACGTCCTTCAAGGCGCTAGACTTAGCTGAGGATAGAGGCAGGTTCTCCAACCTGCTTAAAGACAACAACATTCCTTACCCTAAATTCGGAGTAGTAGAATCTGCAGAGCAAGCAATAGAATTATCTCAAGATTTAGGCTTCCCCCTATTAGTTAGGCCTTCATACGTACTTGGTGGACAGAAAATGAAAATCGTTATAAACGAGCAGGATTTAGAAAAGCATGTCGTAGATATTCTTCAAGCATTACCAAACAACCAAATTTTACTTGACCACTTTATAGAAGGAGCTATAGAAGCTGAAGCAGATGCTATTTGTGACGGTGAAAATGTTTACATTCTAGGAATAATGCAGCATATAGAACCTGCAGGAATTCATTCAGGTGATAGTTACGCTCTCCTTCCTCCGTACAATCTAGGGGATTTAGTAATGGATCAAATTAAAGAATACACGAAGACAATAGCAATAAAACTAGAGACCAAAGGCCTACTAAACATCCAGTTCGCTATTAAAGATGACAAGGTATATATTATAGAAGCTAACCCGAGAGCATCTAGAACGGTTCCATTTATAGCTAAAGCCTATAGAGAGCCATATGTGAATTACGCTACTAAAATAATGTTAGGCGAGAAGAAAGTCACTGATTTTGATTTCAATCCACACAAGGAAGGATATGCTATTAAAATCCCTGTATTCAGTTACGAAAAATTCCCTAATGTAAATAAGGAGTTAGGACCTGAAATGAAATCGACTGGGGAAGCTATTCGATTTATAAAAGACCTGAAAGATCCGTTTTTCAGGAAAATTTATTCTGAACGAAATCTTTACTTGAGTAAATAACTATGGCTCTATATAGTCTTAGAAAAATTAATTTAAAGGCTTCAGAAATGAAGCCTTTTTTTTATGGGTAATTTAATAAGCGTTGCAACGCGAAAAAATAAAGTATTTAAAATGGATAGGATGCGGGATATTAATGAAGCTGGTATTAATAATTACCCGAGGGCTAAAACGCGAATGATTTTCACATGATTTATTAATTCCTGTAGTAAAGTTTCCGTTAAATATTCTTTTCTTTACGGCATGAGTCAGATGTTTTATTTAGGGGAGGTTACTGGATTCTTAAAAACAGTATTAATAATACTAGTGGTTATTTATGGGCTTCGTTTCATATCTAAATTACTAGCGCCTTGGATGATGAAAAAGGCACGGAATAAGCTACAAAATATGGCGGAAGACCAAATGCGCCAGAGAGGGTTTAATCCTCAAAATCAAAAACCTGAGGGTTCTGTTACCGTAGAAAAAACTAAAGAGACAAAATCTAAATCTAAGAATTCCTCTTCGGATGATGATTACGTGGAATTTGAAGTAATTGAATAGAATTTTCAAGGCATAAAAAAAGGTCGGAAACCACCCCGACCTCATATTACAAGTAATATTTATTAACCTTAACCAAAAAATCAGTCTGTTGACTTTTTTTTCGGAGCACAAAAGTAGTTGTTCTAATCATTGTTGCGCCTAAATTCTATACTATTATTTTTTCTGACCGCCTTTTCATTTAGCTCTCCCGATTTGGCCATTTATTTAGAACAACCGCCACTCTCAGAGTTTCTATGAAATGTCCGTTTTCATAAGAAACTCTGGCTAACATAACTTCAACGTTATACTCCTGAAGCCAACAACGAATTTTTGCTTGAATACCAATTTCAGAATGCAAATCTTCTTTACTGGCCGACGCATACGGAGCGAACCAATTATGTTTAGAGAGCAATACCCAGCTATTATCCCCTTTAAAAAATTCAGAAATCTCACTCTCCTTTAAAAATAACCCCGCATTATGATTGGGGAGACTTAATTGAGGAGACTTCGCTCCTTTTATGTTTTTCCAATGATAAAAAAAGAAACCCTTCATCATTAAAAGTGAATTAGGTCTGCTTAAGCCTAACTCGTCTAATAGAGCACCCCCTTCTTCTCTATCGAAAATAGTTAACTGCTTGCGAAATTTAGTCATTTTATCCTCCAAGGTGTCTTTAGCGTTAATTCCTTTCCAATTATTCCACAAATGAGAATTATCATACCCTAGGTAATACTTAGACGCCACTTCTAAATGCCAAATTTCTCCTGAAAATATATCACGAAACACATAGTCTATTTCTCCAAGAGTTATTTTATTCCGACTTACAGGCCTGTTAGAAATGAGAACTTCATACTTACCACTATACGTTAGCCAGTACTCGACAAACCGCTCAAACCGCTTTCCGAGTAGCTGTCTTCCTTCGGAAGAAACAAATTCGGCAAGCCTGCTAGGATTCGCATCTTCAGCTTTCAAGAAAGACTCACACCTTTCTGCCTCGGTTTTAAACCACTGGTCGTCTAGTCCTATATACGCCTTTTCCTTCGGGTTAACGGACATTAGAGGCGCACTGGATATAACCCAAGCTAAATCATTTACTATTTTATGTTTAAAACCCATCTAGTTTAAGCGCTAAAGTTATCTTTGTCTGCAAATTTAATGAGAGTAATAGCAGAAATACCGCATTCACACTTTAAGATTCAGATTTTTAGCTGGAATGGAAAATATCAGTTGAAAATCGAGATCGATCAGTATGAACAGACCTACAAGGTTTCAGAAACAAATGTGAATGGGCTGGATGATGTCAAAGCTCTAATTACAGAAGATTTTTTAAGTAAAGTAATGGGTAGAATGATTTCTATGAGAGAAGATTGGAATGAAGCCCTTAAATCAATTTAATCATGGCCGGAAAAATTAGCTTGGCATTAAACATCCTTTTAGGAATAGCCGTTATTTATCTTTTTATCAAAATCTCTACGCCAGAAGAAATCCTTACAGAACAGGAAACAGCTAGCAAAGAACTAACAGCACAGAATGAATACCCTTCTATAGCAATTGTAGACAACGATTCTCTTTCTCTCAATTATAAGTTTAGAATCGATAAGTCTAAAATTTTAGAAAAAGCATCTGCCGATGTTCAGGTTCTGGAAAATAAAATAGCGAAAGCCCAAGAAGATTATTACGAAATAATGAACAAGTCTCAGACTGGGGGATTTACTTCTGACGCAGAAATAGCTGCAGCTGAGAAAAAAGTTATGAAATTACAAGAGGATGTTCCTTACCTGCAAAGCCAAATGGAAAGCCGAATAAAACGACTAACCAAGCTAGAAATCGAGATAAATGACTCTCTTTATTCTAGATTATATAGATATATAGACTCTTATACTGCAGATAAACCCATAGATGTTATTATGCTCTACACTAAAGGGATGACTGGCCTTTATAACAATGGTTCATTAGACGTAACTGCAGAAATAGTAACCGGGCTGAATGCAGCTTATGAATCCGAAAAAACTGCTGAATAAAAATATGCCAATAGCTCAAAATAAACTTCAAGAAAACATAGCCGAATACATTCTCTATGTGTGGCAAATGCAAGATCTTCTGCGCTCTGTATCTCTAGATGTAGACGTTTTGTACCAAAAACTAGGATTAACTGATTCTAATGACCCGAATAGAGAAGAACGAAATTGGTTAAAAAATCTAGCCGAAAGAATTAAAGTTGAAGATATTTCTAAAAAAGGAAACACCTCTGAAATAAGCACCATTTTAGCAGAACTGCATTATTTACACAATACGCTAATTGACCTTCTAAAGGATAGTAAATATGTAGAGATATATGCTAAATCTGCGCCTCACATCAAAGGCCTAATGGCTAAATCTACAAGTAACCAAAACATCATGGAGCATATGCTAATAGCTCTATATGGCTGGTTAATTCTGAGAATGCAGAAGAAAGATATTAGTAAAGAAACAAATGAAGCTATGGCGTCTTTTTCTAAAACTATGGCTTATATAAGCCTAAAGTACAAGGAAATGAAAACCGGTTTAATTAACTCAAACTTGAATTAATTGTACTGTTTTATTGCCTTGTGTTCTTTTAACAACATGCTCTTAACAAAAAGTCGTCAACTTCTGTCTTAAACATTTTTTTCTACAGACCTTAACTATGTCTAAAAACATAGTAAAATGACTGTTCCACATCTCTCTAAAAGCACTGTATTTAACCATGTGGTTAAACCGACTCTTTATGATTTAAAGAACTCGAAACACCTTGAAGATTTTCAAAAACTCGTCAGGAACACCCCTAACCTAATAGTTTCTAACAATATAGACAGCCAACTCAAAGAGTTGATGCAAATAAATCACCCCAAAAAAACGCTTTCAGAGCAACAAGCATTAAAATTAGCAGAGAAGCATGTAGGCCATTCTAATTTTATGACATATGGCAACTGGTTTCATTTCAACTGGTTAAATACACTTGTTCACCTCCTTCCTGAGGAAGAATTTATAAAAACTAGAACTAGTAGAAATAACTACAAAATATCTCCTGAGGAACAACATAAACTTTCCACTAAAAAAGTAGGCGTCATAGGCCTTTCGGTAGGGCAAAGCATCTCCATTACAATGGCTATGGAAAGAACTTTTGGAGAAATTAGAATCGCAGATTTCGATGAGCTTGAGCTGACTAACTTAAATAGAATAAGAGCTGGAGTGCATGAGTTAGGGTTGCCTAAGGTGGCCTTAGTAGCTCGTGAAATAGCCGAAATTGACCCTTACCTTAGAGTTAAATGTTTTTGGGAAGGAATTACAGAGGATAATATTGATAACTTCCTTCTAGGCGACGGGAAATTAGATTTAGTAGCCGATGAGTGTGACACCATCCATATTAAGTTTCTCGCACGCATACATTGTAAGAACCATGAAATTCCTGTCATAATGGATACTAGTGATCGAGGAATGGTAGATATAGAAAGATTCGACTTAGAGCCGGAAAGAAACATATTTCACGGGTTAGTAAATCATCTAGATATAGAAAAATCTAAAAATCTGAAGACTACAGAAGATAAGATGACCTATGCACTTCCTATCATAGGACTAGAAGACGCTAGCACTAGAATCAAAGCGAGTATGCTGGAAATCAATCAATCAATAACAACATGGCCGCAGTTATCAAGTGATGTAGCTCTCGGAGGCGCGATATCTACTAATGTGATAAGAAGAATATTTCTAAATCAATTAACCGACTCGGGAAGATATTATGTAGACACAAATGCTATTATTCCCAATTCCGATGACCCCATTAAAAAAGACCCAAAATCAACTAACACCGCAAAATTAGAAAACTCAGCGCTGTACGAACTAGCCAAAAGTTTTACTCTAGATCCTGAAAGGGTAACCATAGAAAAAGAAATAGAGCACTATCTTTTAGAAAGTGCACTACACGCTCCCAGCGGAGCAAATTGTCAACCCTGGAAATGGCTCATAAGTGAAAACGCATATTACCTTTTCCATGACAAATACTACAGCGAATCTTTTAATGATTTTAACGACCTAGCATCTTATCTCTCATTAGGATGTGCAGCTGAAAATTTCATTATAGCAGCTCAAAACAAAGGGCTAGAAGTAAAAATGAGTTCGCTTCCATTCGGCACAGAACATAAGCTAAAAGCTGTTTTCCAGTTATTTAATCAGGATACCATACCTCCTCTCATTATGCCTCATGAAAGCACACATTTAGCACCTCATATTTTCAATAGACATACAAACAGAAATAAGGGCTCACAAAGTAAAATATCAAGTCAAGACTTATTAGGCTTAGAAGAATCAATAACATCTATAGAAGGAGCTTCTCTAAGATTTGTCCATTCTAAAAAATCATTAGATGAGCTCGGTGAGTTAATAGCTATGGCTGATAAAATAAAAATGCTTCATCCACAAGCGCACGAGGAGCTCTTTAAAAATGAAATTCGGTTTACTGAGGAAGAAAACTTGAAATACAAGGATGGAATAGACATCGACCTAGTAGACCTTACAGAAAATGAAAAACTAGGGATAAAACTCTGTGGAGATTCTCAAGTAATGTCATTAATCAATACCTGGAGTCTAGGAGAAGGATTAGGGAAAATGAGCAAAGACTTAATCGATTGCTCTTCTGCTATAGGATTTTTAACTATAGACTCCAATAACCCAATTGATTTTTTCAATGGAGGTAGGGCAGTAGAAAAGGCATGGCTTAAAGCTACTGAATTAAATTTAGCATTTCAGCCAATGACTATTCTCCCTTACTATTTCACTAGACTCCTTAAAGGAAAGGGAGAAGGCTTTTCTTCAAAAGACAAGGATACTCTAACTCACATGTGGATCCGATTCAATGCTGTATTCCCTACCCCTAAAGAATGCGGCCAGCTATTTCTGTTTAGAGTATCAGAAGCTAAAACACCAACAAAACAATCACTAAGACGCCCATACAATGATATCGTCTGTACTTAAAAAAAACGCAAGCCCATTTAAACTGCTAGCCTTTAGAGCTAATGAGAACAAAGCCCTAGCTAAGCGATGTGTTAGAGCGCATTTAAAAGAACTGCAAAATATAGGAGTAAAGAATATAGCCTCTAGTGATCCTGAATGGATTAACGATCCAGAAGTGATTGTTATTTGTCTGATAAGTCTTAAAACAAACGCTCCTGTGGCTGGGATGAAATTAGATATATGGAACAAAAACAAATCACTCCCTATCATTGATAGCCTGAGTAATCAAGCGTTTGATATGAAGAAAATAGTTCAAGATCATAGCTCTGAAAATATAGCCGAGTTTTGCGGGCTATGGGTTACTGAGGAGGTTTCAAATGCAGGAATTAGTAAAATAATCACTCGATCTGCTATTTCTGTTTTACCTTCATTAGGGATAGGCAAATCCATTGCCTTCTCTTCGCAGTATACAATCAAAACACTATGCGGTTTAGGATTTCAAATTTATTCAGAAATCGGTGATGGAGGAAAATTCACCTATCCTACAAAGGACTTTGAGTCCTATGTTGCACTTTTACATGACACAGAGAGCCTTACTGAATGTGATTCTCATCAAAAAAAATTAGTCCGTGACTTACGGAAAAATCCGATGCTGATTAGATTAGAAAATGAAAAAGGAAAAAACACTCTTATACAATACGATCTTAGATTGGTTAAAAAAGAAACAGGAGTCCACACTGTGGTCTAATACCAAATATTTACTTTCTTGTCTACTTCTTCTATTCATAAACTGCGTTGGACTTAGCAATACAATTCAGGTACCTAAGAATGGAGACCCCACTCTCATTGGTAAGAGCGTATCTGTATACTTCGATAACTCTGGAAACAAGACCTTAGATGAGATAATATCACTTAATGACGAATTTGAACAAAATAATCTTGATATTGTAAATGCTCAAGTTACTTCTAGTACGGTCTGGTTAAAGTTTATAATAGAGAACTCAACTAGTTTAGAAGAACTCCTATTACAGGTAATGACCTGTAATGCAGATGAAATTACACTATATAAACTAACAGAAGAAGGACTCCACAAGGAGGGCCCTTATGGGCAGACACTTCCATTCAAGGAAAGAAATTTTGACCATCCTCATTTCATATTTCAACTAAGGTTACCTCCAAGTAAAAGGGCTACTTATTTTCTGAGTATTAAGAACAAAGATCAAACCACTTTCGCACTACAAATAGGTAGCCAAAAATCAATATTAGAAGGGATCTTCGACTACGATATTTCTAATGGAATATATCTTGGGATTTTTTTAGTTATGTTTATTTATAATGTTTTTCTTTACTTTAACACTAAAAACAAGTATTACCTATCGTACTCAGCATTTGTCTTAGCTTTTGGTATAGGCCTTTTTACTATGGCCGGATACAGCTTTAAATATTTCTGGCCAGCATCACCATGGTTGGAACAGAGGTCAATCGTTTTGGTCAGTGCAATTATTCCTATTTCAGCTCTAATTTTCGCCAACTCATTCTTAAACTTAAAAACAAACTTACCAAAAACAAGTAAACTAATATTAAGTTTTGTTATCACCTATGGGATTGTATTTCTCATAGCACTTGCTGGGTATATTCAACTTGGTCAGAAACTAATCCTTGCATTATTTATTTCAGTTTTTTTAATTTTCGGAATAGCATTAAAACTCTCTTTAAGCGGCCACCGTAAAGCTAAATTTTATTTAGCGGCTTGGTCCGTATATTTATTTGGAATCATTGTTTTCGTATTGAAAGATTTTGGCCTTGTTCCTTATAACGTCATAACAAATCGCATGATGCATTTCGGCTCAGTCTTAGAGGTAATTCTCCTTTCTTTTGCGCTAGGTGACTACATAAACATCTTACGAAAAGAAAAAGAAGAGAGTCAAAAGAAAGTTCTAAAAGGATTGCAACGCAACGAGCAAATAATTAAGAGCCAGAATAAAATGCTCGAAAAGAAAGTTCAGGAAAGAACATTAAAACTAGAAACTACCAACCTAGATTTATCTCAAGCTATGAATGAGCTTAAAGATACCCAAACCCAGCTCGTAGACGCCGAAAAGATGGCCTCACTAGGACAGCTCACGGCAGGAATAGCTCATGAAATAAATAACCCTATTAACTTTGTCTCTTCTAATATCTCACCACTAAAAAAAGACATCGATGACTTAAGGGAAATTATAGCTAGATATGAAACCGCTACCACTGAGGAAGGAATTAGTGCAGCTCAGACCAAATTAATTAGGGAATTAAAAGAAGAAATCGACCTTGATTTCACACTCGTAGAGATAGACGAACTTCTACACGGCATTAAGGATGGTGCTGATAGAACTGCTGAGATAGTGAAAGGACTCAAAAACTTCTCTAGATTAGACGAAAGCTTGATTAAAGCTGCAGATATAAACGAAGGAATAAAATCTACCTTACTTATATTAAAAAGTAAGTTTTCAAATATAAAGTTAGTAGAAGATTATGGTGATTTAGTCCCTATTCAGTGTCTTCCGGGAAAATTAAATCAACTATTTATGAACATTCTTGATAATGCTATTTATGCCTGCACGAAGAAAGAATACCCAGCGGAAAGCACAGCAAGGATAACAATAGTTACCAACCAATCGAAGACAAGCACTACTATACAGATAAAGGACAACGGAATAGGCATGGACAATCAAACTAAAACTAAAATATTTGAACCCTTCTTTACTACTAAAGAAGTAGGAGAAGGAACTGGTTTAGGAATGTCCATCGTACACGGAATAATCACCAACCACTCAGGGGATATAAAAATTAAAACAGAAATAGGAATTGGAACAGAAATAACAATAAATTTACCACGGGTAACTAATAATTCTTAAAGCACTGCATATGCCCTCTAATTTCGGTACCATCTTATTTATAGATGATGAGACTAACAACCTCTCTTCTTTTAAGGCGGCATTCAGAAGAAAATGGAACATTCTTACTACTTCAACTAGTCAAGAGGCATTTGACCTGCTTTCAAAAAACGAAGTGAATATAGTCGTAGCCGATCAACGGATGCCAGAAATCACAGGGTCTGAATTTTTAGCTGAAGTAAGAACAAAGTATCCTGAAACTATTAGAATACTGCTAACCGGGTATGCTGACATTACTGCTATAGCAGAAGCCATTAATAACGGAGGAATCTACAGGTATTTTCAGAAACCATGGAATGAAGAATTACTGGAAGAGGCATTTATTCATTGTATGGAAGTATACAAGGGCAGAAAAGAAATAGCAGAAAAAAATAACGCGCTCATAAAGTCTTATGATGAGCTTGAAAGCTTCGTTTACAGTGCAAGTCATGACCTGAGAGCTCCCTTACTGTCAATACTAGGTGTAATTAAACTCGCTCGTGTTCAGAAAGAAAAGGGCCTTGAACAAATTAATTATCTAGATCTAATAGAAACCTCAGTAGTTAATCTAGATAAATTCATTAAAAATATTATTAATTATTACCAAAACCGAAAGCAAGAAACAAATCTCAGAGAAATAGATTTGGAAATGCTCGTAGAGGAAACATATGCTAACTTCCGGCATTACGATATTGCTGAGAAGATTAATTTCTTAAATGAAATCCCCGAAAAAACTATTATTTACTCTGATGAATTGAGAATAAAAATTATTCTCAACAACCTAATTTCAAATGCCATTAAGTATCATGAACCTTCACTAGAAGAAAAATTCGTGAATGTTACATATACGGAAAATTCTGATACATTTGTGATCGCGGTTCAGGATAACGGAAAAGGAATCTCTAGTGACCAGCAAGAAAAAGTTTTTGATATTTTCTTCACCGGAACCAATGGGAGATCCATAGGAACGGGCATCGGTCTTCACATAGTCAAGGAAGCCATAGCTAAATTAGATGGAACCATCTCTCTCGAAAGTACTGAAGGCGTAGGCTCCAAGTTTATCATTAAAATCCCTCTCACAAGCAATGAGTCAACTAGCTAAATTCATACTCATAGATGACAATGAGATAGACAATAAAGTCAACCTTAATCTTTTAAAGATTATGGACGTAGGAGACGATTGTGTGGGGTTTTTATCCTGCTGCCCAGCGTTAGATTATATTAAAGAGAATCTAAATCTATATAAAAATCATAAGTGTATAATTCTACTCGATATTCAAATGCCAGAAGTTGATGGATTTGAGTGTCTAGAAAAATATGGGGATTTACCTAAATCGTTTATAGACAATACTCAAGTGTACTTTCTCTCCAGCACTATAGACGAGCATGATATAAAGCGAGCCAAAGAGAACCCGCTCGCGGTTACTATTCTAGAAAAGCCACTAGATGTCTTTATTTTGAAAAAACACCTAGGGCTAGAATAACTATCTTATTTAATGTATCTAAAATCCTGTCCACTTTTTAAAGTTAACAGAGCTTCATACATTAATTTAATTACTGCTTCTACATCTTCTTTATGAGCGCTCTCTACTGTAGTGTGCATGTACTTTAAAGGCAGAGATATTAAACAGCTAGCCACTCCTTTATTACTATATGCAAAAGCATCAGTATCTGTACCTGTCGACCTACTTGCCGCTGCTCTCTGAAAACTGATTTTATTCTCATCTGCGGTTGTAATAATATGCTTTAATAAATTGTTTTGCACCGCAGGACCATAAGTTAAAACAGGACCTTTACCCCCTTTAAAATCACCCTGCTTTATCTTACTTATCATAGGAGTATTCGTGTCATGACAGACATCAGTTACTATGGCTACATCTGGCTGAATTCTCTCTGCTATCATCTGTGCACCTCTCAATCCTATCTCTTCTTGAACAGCATTTACTACATAAAGCGTGTAAGGCAATTTCTTTTTGTTCTCCTTTAACATTCTAGCCACCTCAGCTATCATGAATCCTCCCATTCTATTATCTAGAGCTCTACCCACGTACCATCTGTCGTTTAACTCCATAAACTCATCTTCGAATGTAACTACACATCCTACATGCACTCCTAGTTTTCCTACCTCTTCTGCGTTATCACAGCCGCAGTCCAAGAAAATATTATCTAGCGTAGGTGGTTTTTCTGTACCAGACATTCTAGTATGAATAGCAGGCCATCCAAAAACAGCCTTTACCATTCCATTTTCCGTATGAATGTTTACTCTTTTAGAAGGGGCTATTTGATGGTCTGAACCTCCATTTCTTTTTAAGTAAATAAATCCATCTTTGGTAATGTAATGCACAAACCATGCTATCTCATCAGCATGTGCCTCAATGACTACTTTATATTTTTGACCTGGATTTATAACAGCAGCTACAGAACCATAAGTATCCACTATATACTCATCAGAGTATGGCTTCATATAATCTAACCATATCTGCTGTCCTGGGCTTTCAAATCCTGTAGGACTGGCGTTGTTCAAGTACTTATACATGAAATCCTTCGCCTTTTTATTTATTAAACTCTTTTTTGCCATAATTAACTTGTTTCGTTAGAACTCAGCGGCTAAGTTATAGTTCTTTTGCATTGCAATAAAACATTTGTATCATGGATTCACTCACCCAGATTTGTCTAGGGGCGGCTGTAGGAGAAGCATATTTAGGAAAGAAAGTAGGGAACAAGGCCATTTTGTGGGGAGCTATATTGGGCACGGTGCCTGATTTAGATGTCCTGTTCAAACCGTTGTACCCTTTTGTAGAAGGATTAGTCATGCATAGAGGGCTTTCTCATTCACTTATCTTCTTCGTTTTATCCTCTCCTATTTTTGGCTGGTTAATTCATAAGATTCATCCTAGAGCGGCTTCTGTCAAGAAATGGGCTTGGTTTTCTTTTTGGGTCATGTTTACTCACGCCATCTTGGACTGTTTCACCTCTTGGGGAACTCAGCTATTTTGGCCTCATCCTATGCGGGTAGCTTGGAATAATATTTTCGTGGCTGATTTAGCATATACACTTCCTCTTTTAATCTGTCTGATCTGGTTAATGTTTAAAAGAAAAGACTCTGCAACAAGGACTAGGCTTAACCACATTGGTCTTACTCTTAGTTCATTTTATATGATATTGACCTTCGTGAACAAGGGTGCTGCTGGTTCTGTTTTCACAAGCTCTTTAAAGGAAAATAATATTTCATATGCCGATTTCAGTACTCGCCCTACTCCTCTAAATACTATTCTCTGGAACGCAGTGGCAGAAGGAGATGACTATTTTTATTCTGGCTATTACTCGCTTTTAGCAGATGATCCCTCAATACAATGGGATTCCATACCTAAAAATCATGACCTTTTGAGTGCACATTCTGATAATGAGGACTGGAAAGACCTTATTCTCTTTTCAGGGGGCGAATATGCATTGGAAAAAACTGAGTCAGACACTATCCTAATTCATGATCTTCGATTTGGCAAAATGCAGTTTCCTGATGGCACATCAGATTTTGTATTTACTTTTTACGGAGTTCCCTCTGAAGAGAATAACACAATAGATTTCTCTCAGAAACCACTGCCTAATGAAAAGCTGTCTTCCAAAGATATGAAACAGGTGTTTTCTGGTTTATGGGAAACTATTAAAGGAAATAAACTTCCTCCAAATTAATTCTTTAGTATTTTTCTCACATCTATTCTTTCTTCATTCTCTCCTATTATCTGAAGATAATAAACGCCTGATGAAACTTCTCTAATATCTAACTGGCTAGATGCCCTACCTACCGGAACAGTTAAGCGCTTGTTCAGCGACTCTCTTCCCTGATTGTCTATTAACCTGAATCTTCTGATTTCTTGATTCAAGTCAGATTGAATTATAATTACATCAGATGAAGGATTAGGAAAGACTGCTAGACTAGTATTCTGCTCGGTGTTCTCAGTTAAACCTAAATCTATAGAAGTGATATTAATTTCGTCTATATAAATATGATTCCCGTTATCATTAGTGAATCTAAACTTGAAGGAGAAATTCTCCGAAAAGTCTGATGATGCTAAGGGATATGAATAGTACATCCACTGAGAATCATCTGAAGGAATAAACTCAGACAGCTGAGAAGAGCCCACCGTATTCAGGTCACCTTCCCCTCTAAACATCTCACGCTGCACCCAACTCCGACCACATGAATTAGAGGTGTAAAGTCTTAGCCTATCATCTGTCTCAGGATGCTTTTGTGCATAGGCATACCAAAAAGATAAATAAGCGGTATCTAAATCTGCTAAATTAAACTGCTTAGAAAACACTTCTGCTGTGAAAGGCTCATCTAAATTTCCATTGTTAATCCATAATGCTCCTGGATCATTATGTCCTACATCTCCGTTTATAATCCAGTTTATAATTCCTTCCTCTGGCTCAGAAATAAACTCAAAATCACTCAACGTTTCGCTCCCAGAAAATGATTCTGAATAAGGAAAAGACTCTTGGGCAGACTGCACTATGATATAATTTGTTCTTGTATATGTATCGGAACCTATTTCGTTTTGCACCGCTAATGATACGGCATAACTCCCTGCGGCATTATAATGAATCCATGGATTCTGTTCGGAGGAAATAACCTCATCACTACCCTCTAAACTCCACTCCCAGCCTGGCTCATGACCATAACTCAAATCTGAGAATAAAATACTATCTCCTTCACAGATTATTCTCTCGTTAGATTCAAATAAAGCCTCTGGCTCTTCTGTAACACCTGAAAACTGGTTACTTCTCCAGATACCTCTCCCATAAGTAGCTGCTGTAATTATATCGAATTCATTATTTATTTCTAATTCATTCACTATGACATTGGGTAATCCATCATTAAATGGAATCCAATTCACTAACGCTGGATTCCAGTAATAAATACCTAAATCCGTGCCTATGTATATAGAACCATCCTCTTCATCTATAGAAGCGCAGTTAGCCGGAATGTTAGGTAAATTAAAGGAGATGTTCTCCCAGTTTGCGCCTCCATCTATGCTATGGTAGACTTTTTCCCCAGCACCAAATCCACTGAACGTGATCACTACATCATCTTCATTGGCTGGGTTTACATAAACATACGTCATAGAATATTGACTAATTCCCGTGGTGACTAATTCCCATGAGTCTCCCGCGTCTATAGATTTATGTAATCTCGTATTGGTAATGGCATAAATGACATCAGGATTAGACCCACAGTTAGAAATAGCTCTTAATGATGAGGCTGCTCCAAAATCAGAGGTTTGAATAAAATCACCTCCGTTATTAGTAGATTTCCATATTTCATCATAGCCCATTAAAATCGTCCCTGTTTCCTCAGGATGGAGAACGTATGGAGTAACCCAAGCTGCGTCACCATCTATTCCACCTGCTATATACGAAAATGAATCTCCTCCATCTACGCTGGACCTTACCCCACCGTTCTGGCTCGCGCAATACATAATATCAGGATTCAAAGGATGAATCGCTGCTTCCATTCCATCTGCACCCAACACATGGGTCCAGGAGTTGTTAGATAAAAGAATAGTTCCGTTGTCTTGGGTTCCACCTATAATGAGCCCTGGATCTGTTTCATACCCCCCGAATCTATAGAACTGAGATATCTGAAGTCCTGCAGAAACATCCTCAAAACTTACTCCTCCGTCTTGGCTGCGGAATATTCCACCATCACTGCACACAAATAACTCTCCATCTAAATACTGAATATTATGAATATCTGCATGCACATAATTAAACTGCATTCCAGGTTCATAAAACCAATGTGCATTAATTATGTAATCCGTACCGCCATTCAAACTTCTCCAGACATTAACTCCACCCGTAAAAATATTTTCTGCATTAGTAGGGTTTACGTCTAATGCGAGATCATAATAACCTTGGCCTCCCTCGCCTTCTCCATCTATAGGGTAGCTCAAAATATTAGGAGAGTCAGCTCTCAGTGAAAAAGAATCGGCTGAGTCCTCACTTCTGTAGACTCCTAATAAACCGTTATCATTATCATTTACACATAACGCATAGACATAATCAGGTTCATCTAGAGAAACCCCTAAAGCCATTCTTTCCACATTAGTAACTCCAGGCATTCCTTCTCCTGCTGCATCGAAATCTTCACCTCCGTTTATGGACTTATAAATCCTGCCAGTGCAGCAGTAAATTATTTGCGGATTACCTGGTTTAAATTCTACATCTCGAATGTTCCCCGATTGAACTTGATACCAAACTTCACCGCCTGAAGTGGTTTTCCAAAGCCCCTGCTTAGTAGCTGCAAAAAGTGTTTCGGGATTATCTGGATGCATAATTAGTTTGTGAATTAAGTACTCTGTGGACAGGTTATAACTTAACCCAGTAGTCTGCCATGAACTCCCTCCATCGATGGATTTTAACACTCCATTCGAATAGGTATCTGAACCATCACCATCGCCAGTGCCTATATAAATAACATCAGAATTAGTTGGGTGAATTAGGATAGCACTTATGCCTAGCGTTGGAAAATCGTCTGTTAATGGCTCCCATGTATTAAAATCATCATTGGTTCTCCATAATCCTCCAGATGGAGTTCCTGCATAATATCTGCCTTGGATAGATGGATCTTTCGCAGCTACGTTTACTCTGCCGTTTCCTGGATTATATGATTGAGTATTCCACTCAGTATAACCGATGGGCTCCCAGCCTCCCGCAGATTTATTGGCTCCGCTTTTAGATTTTCTTTTCTCCCACGCCTTTACATATTCTTTGGTAATATTGGTGTTTCCATCTGGGAAACTTCTCGGCTCCATGTAATACTCCCATCTCTTATAAAGCGTATAGCCGTTCCCTCTCTCGTATTCCTTATTCTCCCATTCCAGTTCGAATGCTGCTTGCACATTATAAAAATTAGCTCCTTGGTCTCTCAAATCCTCCCAGTGCTGCTGCGAATTAACGTTAAATGACACCAGAACTGTAAGTAAAATAAATATGAACTTCATGAATAATATTATAACGTAAAAATATTACAACTTGGCCAAGCCAATGCCTAATCTATTATGATATCGTAACTTTATCGGCATAAACTTATTTCACCTGTGATAAAACATATTTCTACCGGAGATGGTTCTTCCTCATTGTTTGTAGAGGAGCTCAATGAAACATACCATTCGATACATGGAGCCATTCAAGAGTCAGAACATGTTTTTTTAAAAGAAGGCTTAGACCAATTAGAGTCAGACTCAATTTCTGTTTTAGAAGTTGGTATGGGCACTGGTCTTAATGTACTACTTAGCTGCAGGTATGCGTTGCAACGCGAAAAGATAATTAATTTCACCACCATAGAGCCATTTCCTATCCCTGAAAATTTAATACCAGTAATAAATTATCCTGAATTAATAGACGATTCATCCGCGAGAAGTTGGTTTAACCAAATTCATGCTTCACAAGCAGATAGCTTGACGCAAATACATGACTATTTTTCTTTAATTAAAGTATTGAAAAAAGCTGAGGAGTTTCAATCTGAGCAAAAGTTTGACATCATCTTTTACGATGCCTTTGGGCCGCATGCACAACCTGAATTATGGGAGGCTTCAGTGTTTAAACACTTAAGTAAATTCATGAATTTAGGCGGAGTTCTAGTGACTTACTGTGCGCAAGGTCAATTTAAAAGAAATCTTCGAGAGGCCGGATTTGAAGTGACTCGTTTACCTGGCCCTCCTGGAAAAAGAGAAATGACCAGAGCTTACTTTAAAGGTGCTTAGTTCGATTCTGAAGCAGTGATTATATCCAATTCCATTTCTGCCTCTTCCCATCTGCCCATTAACTCCCCGATACTATTTTTTAACACTCCGTATTCTTCTAGGATTTTAGTGGATTTATTCTGCTCTGAATAATCTAACCCAGCTATTACGGCATCCATTTCTTTTATTTTCTTTTCTGTGCTGTCTATCTCAGACTGACACTTAGAAATTACGTTAGATAGTTTTCTCTTTCGTTTATCACGCTCCTTTCTAGCTTCATATGACTCCTTATTACTGCTACTCTCCTTGCTCTTCTTAGCTGCATTATCAGCTTTAGATCTTTCAAAATGCGCTATGGATTCAGTTTTCTTTTTGGCTAGAAATTCATAGATATCTCCTAAATGCTGGTTCAGCCCTTTAGGCGTTACCTCATAAATAGTATCTACTAATTCATGAAGAAAATGTCTATCATGACTCACCATGATTAACGTTCCGTCATATGAATTCAATGCACTTTTAAGCATATCCTTGGAACGCATATCTAAGTGATTCGTAGGCTCATCCATTATGAGAAGATTATATGGCTTTAGCATTAGTTTACATAGCGCTAATCTCGCCTTTTCTCCTCCTGAAAGTATTTTTACTTTTTTATCGATATCTTCTCCTTGGAATAAAAAAGTTCCGAGTAACCCTCTTAACTGCGTTCGAATCTCTCCCTGTGCCTCATCGTCTATAGTTTGGAATACGGTCTTCTCTGGATCTAAGGTTTCTGTTTGGTCTTGGGCATAATAGCCTATGTCTACATTGTGACCGATATCTAGTTTACCGCTGTAATCTAATTTGTTGTTCAATATCTTAGTAAGCGTAGTTTTCCCTGCGCCATTCTTTCCTACCAATGCTATTTTTTCCTGCCTACCTATAAGCAGGTCTATATCTGAAAATACGGTAAGGTCATCATAGGACTTAGAAAGATTCTCACCAGTAACCACTGCTTTTCCAGATCGAGGAGCTGCAGGGAAGCTAAATTTCATAGCAGCAGAATCCAATTGGTCTACATCGATTCTTTCTAGCTTATCCAATTTTTTAATTAAACTCTGAGCAAATGACGCTTTATTTTTCTTAGCTCTAAACTTGTTAATTAGAATCTCAGTCTCCTTTATATACTTCTGTTGGGCCTTAGCCGCTTCTATTTGTGCTTCTAATTCTTGCTCTCGGTGGTCCAAATATTTAGAGTATGAGAATTTATAGTCGTATACTCGTCCATTCGCTATTTCTACAGTTCTGTTAGTTATGGCATCAAGGAAATTTCTATCATGAGAAATCATAACAATGGCTCCTGGATAGCTCTCTAAGAAGCTTTCTAACCATTCTATGCTATCTATATCTAAATGGTTGGTAGGCTCATCTAATAAGACTAAATCAGGCTGGATAAGAAGAATTTTAGCTAACTCTACTCTCATTTTCCATCCTCCACTAAACTCACTCATCTGTCTAGACATATCTGATGTAGAGAAACCTAAGCCTTTAAGGACTCTCTCCACCATCTGCTCCATGTTACCTGAACCTAGAACTTGAAGCCTATCATTAATGTCATTGAGCTCTTCTATGAGCTTACTATAACTTTCTTCTTGGTAATCTTCACGTATAGAAAGTTCATTACTTATTTCTACTGACCTAGCTTCCAGAGCAACTATATCACTGAATGCAGAAGAGGCTTCATCTAAGATGGTAGAGTCTTCATTATGCACCATCTCCTGAGGCAGGTATCCCAAGGTAGTTTCTTTAGGTATGGTGATTTCACCCTCTGTTCCCTTTTGGAGACCTACTATGGCTTTTAAGAGGGTAGATTTCCCTGCTCCATTTTTTCCGACTAATCCTATTTTATCTTTCTTAGATACGAAGAATGAAATATTCTTAAAAAGAGCTCTTTGGCCGAAAATGACACTAAAATTATTTATTGAAACCATGCGGGCGCAAAGATAGAATACCTTAAAAAATAAAGCGGGTTGAATTCCTCTTTTATTCCATACTACCTAATCTGTTTTCAGAAACTTCTAGGAATGCCTAAAACAGTTAATGAAATTTAGAATTCTACACTCTAAAAAAACCGCAAAAAAAAGAGCCGCTTCAAATGAAGCGGCTCTTTTAATACTATTA
>Ga0209302_10000557_pt1 | contig 21703 bp, 37 predicted proteins | sample ArcOceMetagenome_2_FD_187445 | JGI IMG/M metagenome (GOLD analysis project Ga0209302, IMG submission 187445) | Marine eukaryotic phytoplankton communities from Arctic Ocean - Arctic Ocean ARC135M Metagenome (SPAdes) (version 2) | ecosystem: Environmental > Aquatic > Marine > Oceanic | place... | reverse complement strand
TTATACTACAACGTTTTTTTCTTTAGATGCTTAACTAAATTTTTATTTAAAAAGATTTGGGGTGGGGTTTAAAGTTAGCTAGAATTCACTTAATATCAACATATCAACTTTAATAATAAACTGTTGTAGGACAACTATTATAGTACTATTTTTTATTAATTACCCTTCAAATCTATAATTATCTTAGATAATGTAGATGTAAGTTGGAGTGATACTATATAAAAATTAGAAAATAACGTAAAAAGCGAAATCGAATTAATCAATTAATTCGATTTCGTCTTCGTTATGTGAAAAATGATTTTTTAAACAAACTATAAATTTTTTCTATGACATTATCTCCCTTTTCAACTAGATCGTTTGTTAATGGTTTAGAACCAGGTCCAAAAGTATTATAAACCGAATAGTCTTTGACACCTAATAATAGACTTGAAAAAACAATTAGAATTTTTACTGTTTTCATAGCTTCATAAAAATAAATTTTTTAATGAATATATACTAACTATTATTATGTGAAATAGGAAATCTTATATCTAATATTTTATATTTTAAAATAAATTATGGCTTTAAGAACAAGGTTAGGGGAGATCCTACGTCCATTAAATGTAAAATATGGAAAAGTTGCACCAGTTTGGGGTACAATACTTATTATGACTGTTGCAATGTCATTATTTTTAGTAATTACACTTCAAGTTTATACTTTGGTAAATTTTTGTTTTTTGTCTATTTTTAGGTTTTTTAGTAAAGCGGGTAACGCGATTCGAACGCGCGACATCGACCTTGGCAAGGTCGCGCTCTACCACTGAGCTATACCCGCAATTATTACCCCACCGTATTCATTATGCACGTGTTTTATTAAAAGGGCAATATTTAATTTAGGTAATTTATAATAATCCTTGAAATTGAAAAGCGGGCAAGGGGAATCGAACCCCTATCACGAGCTTGGAAGGCTAGGGTTTTACCACTAAACTATGCCCGCTCATTCTAATATAACCAATTATACCATATTATTCTAAGATATCAAGATTAGTTATTGTTTAATTTTAAATCCGTTTTTAATAGTTTTGCAATAAAAATTGCACGTTTCTCGAGGAATGATAAATCACTTAATTGATTTGAAGGAGTTAAAGGTATACGACGCCCATCTTTTAAATTTAAATAAATAATACGAGTTGGGTTTAAACCATCAACAATTTTTAGTTCTAAATTAATAATTTCCGAAAATGGGTAAACTAAATAGATATTACGTTGTTTAATTTGTAATTTGGAAGTTATATTTGGAAAGCCTTTCCGAGATAGACGAATTACTGAGCTCTCTAAATCATAGGTATTTGTCCCCGAACCAATATTCCAACGTATTAGACTAACTATAAAAAAACTTAATAAAAGTGCACACGTTCCATAAAAAAGAAGTAGTATACCTTGTGGTAAAAATTCGATAGTTGAAAATTCTCGGAATGGTATAAAATCCGTTCTAAAATAGCTAGAAAGTCCAGCAATTAAAAAACCGAGACCAAATAAAAGTAGTAGTATTACCCAAATATAATTTGTTGGTCGATTTGCGCCGCTAATTGTTTCGGAATAAGTAATTACTCCTCCATTCTTTTCAATGATAGATCCATTTTCAACTTTACGTGAGTTGTATAGTTCTGAAATTTTTTTATTACCTATACTATTATCCATATTAATGTGAATAAAAATTTTAAATTAATTACGTTTGACTAAAAATAATTTTTCAATGACAATTGTTGAAATACTTATAAATTAATTATATACGAATCTCTTCAAGTAACCTAGTTTATCTTTTTTGATTTTGAAAATTTTAGTTAGTAGTTAAAAAAATTAATGTAAAATTTTTAAAATTCCTTTTGTAAAACAGAATTTTAAAAATTTTACAATTTTCCATTTAGTTTTAAATTTAATTCAACTCTACCAATAAATCGTTAGGTTTATCATTTAATAATAAAGCCTTAAGATGATTTTTTGAAAGTACTAAATTAGTTTGATTGCTTTAAAACTTAAGAAAAGACCAGCGGCTAGTGCGAAAACAAAACTTAAGAGTAAGACGTAATCAATTAATAAAGTCATAGTAAATAGGTAGTTATTTATGTATATATATCTGTCGGGCGATTAATTGTAAATTAAAAAATTTAGTTTACAAAATTTACCAACTTGCCTTTACTACACCTGGGAGTAAACATTGGTGGGCCATTTCACGTAAAACGTGACGCGAAAGTCCAAAATCACGATAAAATCCTCTACAACGACCTGTTTTCCAGCAACGATTTCGTAAACGTATTGGTAAACTATTTCCTGGTAGTCGTTGCAAATTTCTTTGCATTACAAAAATTTCATTTAAACTATTTGCTTTTTTTAAATTTTGTAGAATCGTTTGTCGTTTCTTTGAGTATCGCTTTACGAGATTGTTTCTTTTCACCTCGCGTTGAATCATACTTTGTTTTGCCATTTTAATTTTTAAATTATATTAATTCATGACTAAATAATAACAGGTAACCTTTATTTTAGAAAGGTTTTAAAGTTTAGGAAGTATTTTATTTTTTTGTAAATACGCGACTTTGTAAAAAATCGTTAACATCTAACGTTACAAGATCTGCTTTAGTTAAATTTTTATCAGCACTTGATTCAAAAATACGATTTGCTTGACGCATTCTTGCACGATCTAATGCATTTTTCATACTTCTTGCATTTGCAAACAATGGTTGCTCTTGACGTAAAGTAATATATTGTAATAAAACTTGTTCACCTTCGGCCGTAATTTTATATTGCTGTTCAGCTAACATTAATTTTCCAATTTTCAGTAATTCGTCCGGAGTGTAATCCGGAAAATAAACATGATTTGCAATACGTGATGCTAGTCCTGGATTAGATTCATAGAAAACATCCATGCGATCTTTATAACCTGCTAAAATCACTACTAAATCATCACGTTGATTCTCCATAACTTGTAAAAGAATTTCTATCGCTTCTGAGCCATAATCTCTTTCATTATCCGGCTTATATAAGTAATATGCTTCATCAATGAAAAGGACACCACCCATAGCTTTTTTTAGTACTTCTTTTGTCTTTGGAGCTGTGTGACCAATGTATTGTCCAACTAAGTCGTCACGTGTTACGGTTAAAAGGTGACCTTTACGAATATAACCTAATTTATATAAGATATCTGCCATTTTTAATGCAACAGTTGTTTTCCCAGTACCTGGGCTACCCGTAAACGACATGTGTAAACCTGGATTACCTGAAGTTAAACCAACATTTTTTCTTAATCGATCAATTAAAAGAAGAGCTGCAATTTCACGAATTCGATTTTTAACAGGTTTTAAACCAATTAGGTCTGATTCTAGATTATCAAGAATTTTTTGAATTTGAGTTTTTTCGTATTCTTCTCGTATTGAAACTCTTGTGTCATTCGAATAAGTCATTAATTTTGAAAAAGTTGTAATAAATTATTCATAAAGCAACAAATTTAGACACGCATAGCTTATTATACTTAGCATAATAAAAACTCTAGAAATTATTTTTTATTACTAATTTCGGGAGTTTAATAAATTATCGTAAAAAGTTTTTACTTTGTAGAGAAAACGTATTAACTTTACCTTTATTAGTAATATTATAATTCGTTAACGTAAAAATTAAACACTTCATTTAAATAAATTTTTTGTAAAAAATTTATCGTTTGTTTAAAAAATCATTTTTCATATAACGAAGGCGAAATCGAATTAATTGATTAATTTGATTTCGCTTTTTGAGTTATTTTCTAATTTTTATACAGCATCACTCCAACTTACATCTACATTATCTAAGATAAGTGTTGAATTATAAATTTGAAGGATAATTAATAAAAATACTAAAAATAGTGCCATTGTCACAGCCATAATAGGTGTCGTACCCCAACCTGGTGCAACTTTTCCATATTCTGCATTTAGTGGACGTAGGATCTCTCCTAACCTTGTTCTTAAAGCCATAATTTATTTTAAAATATAAAATATTAGATATAATATTTCCTATTTCACATAATAATAGTTAGTATATATTCATTAAAAAATTTATTTTTTACTAAACTATGGAAACAGCAACAATTCTTATCGTTTTTGTCTCAAGTCTATTATTAGGTGTCACAGGCTATTCGGTTTATAGTGCTTTTGGACCTGGTTCTAAATCATTAACCGATCCATTTGAAGAGCACGAAGATTAATAAAAAGACAGAGTGAATTGTAAAATAAATCCACTCTGTCTTTTTATAAACTTATTTTTTTAGCACACGCGGTGTTTCTCTAAAGAAAACCGAGAAAAATAGAATTACTAACGTTCCAATTAATAAAAAAGTGTATACTAGTGCTTCCATGTTTGATCCTTTGTTGAATATTTTGTTATTTTTTTTAACTAAATGTTACACTGCACCTTGTTTACGTGTTGAGCGATCACCTAGTTTTGTATAAACACCAAATTCAACTTGTTCAGTTACTTCAGAGCCAATACCTGTAAATACATCACGGAATAATGTACGAGCACCATGCCATAAATGACCAAAGAAGAATAATAAAGCTAGATTAACATGACCATATGTATACCAGCCACGAGGGCTACTACGGAATACACCATCAGACTCTAAACTCGTCCTATCAAATTCAAATACTTCACCTAATTGCGCTTTTCGAGCGAACTTTTTAACGGTTGGGGCATCTTTGAATGCTTGACCATTTAATTTACCACCATAAAAGTCTACGGTAACACCTACTTGCTCAATACTATATTTTGACTCTGCACGACGGAATGGTATATCTGCGCGAATAATTCCATCTTTATCAACTAAAATAACAGGAAAGGTTTCAAAGAAAGCGGGCATACGACGTACTGCTAATTCGCGTCCTTCTTTATCCCGGAAGATTGGATGCCCTAGCCATGATTCTGCAATTCCATCACCTTTATTCATTGGTCCTGAACGGAATAAACCACCTTTTGCTGGATTATTTCCAATGTAATCATAGAATGCTAATTTATCTGGAATTCTGGACCATGCATCGCGCTCAGATAATCCATCAGTTATTCCTGACTCAACGCGACGTTCAATTTCTTGTTGGAAATATCCACTATCCCATTGGTAACGGGTTGGTCCAAATAATTCAATTGGAGTTGTTGCACTACCATACCACATAGTACCTGAGGTAATAAATGCTGCAAAAAATACAGCAGAGATACTACTTGACAATACAGTCTCAATATTACCCATACGTAATGCGCGATATAAGCGTTGTGGTGGTCGCACTGTTAAATGGAAGATACCGGCTAAAATACCAAGTGTTCCAGCTGCAATATGATGTGACGCAACACCACCAGCACTAAATGGATTAAATCCATCTGGTCCCCATGATGGGGCTACCGGTTGAACTTTTCCTGTGATTCCGTATGCATCTGAGACCCAAATCCCAGGCCCAAATAAACCTGTGACATGGAATGCACCAAAACCAAAACATAATAGACCTGATAAAAATAAGTGGATACCAAAAATTTTCGGTAAATCTAAAGCTGGTTCATCTGTACGTGGGTCACGGAATAACTCTAAATCCCAATAAACCCAATGCCAAATTGCAGCTAAGAAACAAAGACCTGATAGAACAATATGTGTTAAAGCTACGCCTTCAAAACTCCATAAACCGGGGTTTGAAACACTTTCACCTGTAATACTCCAGCCGCCCCAAGAATCTGTAATACCCAGTCGTGTCATAAATGGCATAACATACATGCCTTGACGCCACATTGGATTAAGGACAGGATCTGATGGATCAAAAATTGCTAATTCATATAGTGCCATTGAACCAGCCCATCCTGCTACTAGTGCTGTATGCATTAAATGTACAGCGATTAATCTACCCGGGTCATTTAATACAACTGTATGAACCCGATACCAAGGTAGTCCCATTTAAGGTCTCCTAAATTTATAAACAAATAATTTAACTTTCTTACATATAAGTATTTAAATATTATTTTAGTTTAAAAAACACTGAACATGTTATTAAATATGAAATTTAATAACATGTTATAGTTTTATTTTATTGTTGTAGTTACACCTGAAGGTAAATTTATATTCAATAATGAATGCGTAGCATCTATTGTCGAAGGATATATATCTAAAATTCGACTATGAGTACGGATTTCAAAATGTTCGCGTGCATCTTTATTTACATGTGGTGAACGTAGTACACAATAAATTCTTTTCTTTGTGGGTAAAGCTATTGGGCCGACAATTTTTGCTTCTACGGTCTGAACTTTTTCAATAATCTCTTGACATGATATATTTAATAACTCATGATCGAATGATTCAAGTTTAATTCGTATTTTCTGTGTAGTCATTTATGCAGTATTTTTATGTTAAAATTTTTGAAACAACACCTGCACCAATTGTACGTCCTCCTTCTCTAATGGCGAATCGCATTCCTGCCTCAATTGCAATTGCAGCGATTAATTCAGCGGTCATTTTAATACGATCACCGGGCATAACCATTTCCACATCTGTTCCGTCATCGGCTGTGAATGCTTTAATATTTCCAGTTACGTCTGTTGTTCGAACATAAAATTGTGGACGATAACCTGTGAAAAATGGGGTATGTCGTCCACCTTCTTCTTTAGTTAGGATATATACTTCTCCTTCAAAAACTGTATGTGGAGTAATTGTTCCTGGCTTAGATAAGACCATTCCACGATCAATATCGGTTTTTTGAACACCACGTAATAAGATTCCTACATTATCTCCGGCCATCCCAGAATCTAAAGTTTTTTGGAACATTTCCACACCTGTTACGGTTGTTGTTTGTGTATCGCCTAAACCTACAACTTCGATTGTATCACCAACATTAATTACCCCACGTTCGATACGACCTGTTGCTACAGTTCCTCGTCCAGTGATTGAGAATACGTCTTCAACCGCCATTAAGAATGTTTTTTCTGTATCACGTTCTGGAGTTGGGATATATTTATCAACTTCAGCCATTAGATTAAAAATTTTATCGACCCATTTATTATCACCCAAAGCGATAGTAGGGGTTGCTATTACTGCCTCCAATGCTTGTAACGCCGAACCTGCTACGATTGGAATATCATCACCAGGAAAATCGTAACTTGATAATAATTCACGTACTTCTAATTCAACTAATTCAAGTAATTCTTCATCATCTACTTGATCTTCTTTATTTAAAAAGACAACAATGTGTGGTACCCCTACTTGTTTAGCAAGTAAAATATGTTCACGTGTTTGAGGCATCGGTCCATCTGCTGCGGATACCACTAAAATTGCTCCATCCATTTGTGCAGCACCGGTAATCATATTTTTTACGTAATCTGCATGACCAGGACAATCAACGTGTGCGTAATGACGATCTACTGTTTCATATTCTACATGCGCAGTGTTGATTGTAATACCACGTGCTTTTTCTTCTGGTGCAGCATCAATATCATCATATTTTTTTAAAACTGAATTTCCCAGAGTTGATAAAGTAGCTGTAATTGCTGCTGTTAAAGTTGTTTTTCCATGGTCAACATGACCAATTGTACCAATATTAACATGTGGTTTACTACGTTCAAATTTTTCGCGAGCCATTTTTTTTTAATTTTATAAAATTATAATGTTTTTTACTTTTGGCAATGTATTTTTAGTATCTAAAGTGGGCGAAAGCTTTATTCGCTTCTGCCATACGATGTGTTTCTTCACGTTTTCGTGCTGCATTTCCTAGCCCATTAGAAGCATCAATAATCTCACTTGCTAATTTTAATGACATAGTTCTTCCTGAGCGGTCCTTGGCTGCCTGAATAATCCAACGTAAAGCTAATGTTGTTCCACGATAGCGACTTACTTCTAATGGAACTTGATATGTTGACCCCCCAATTCGTCGTGCTTTAACTTCAACTAAGGGTGTTGTATTCTTAACAGCTGTTTCAAAAATTTTAATAGGTTCTTCTTCTGTTTTTTCTTTTACTAAACTAAATGTTTCAGAAACAATCGAGTCAGCAAGTCGTTTTTTACCTTTTTTTAAAATGCGTGCGGTTAATAAGCTTACTAAAAAACTATTGTACTGGGAATCTGGTAATACGTAACGTTTTTTTACTATACTGCGTCGTGACATAATAATTTTTTTCTAAATATATTAGCTTATTTTAATCTTTTTTCGGTTTTTTTACACCGTATTTTGATCTTCCTTGATTACGATTTTTTACGCCACCACTATCTAATGCACCTCTAATTATATGGTAACGTACTCCTGGTAAATCTTTTACTCTTCCCCCACGTAAAAGTACAACCGAATGTTCTTGTAAATTATGTCCCTCACCTGGTATATAAGCAGTTACTTCAAAACCAGTCGTTAATCGAACACGTGCAACTTTACGTATTGCTGAATTTGGTTTTTTCGGTGTCGTCGTATAAACACGTGTACATACTCCACGTCTTTGCGGACAATTTTTTAATGCGGGTGATTTTGTTTTTATTAAAATTGTTTTTCTCGGAGATCGTATTAATTGCTGTATCGTTGGCATTTTTTTTTAATTATTTAATTTTCTGTTCCGTACTTTTTCATAAAGCGTTCAACACGTCCAGCCGTATCTAAAATTTGAAGGGAACCTGTATAGAATGGATGATTTCCAGACCAAACATCAACATTTAGTTTTTGTTTTGTTGAGCTTGTTGTCATGATTAGTTGTCCATCACAATAAACTTGGGTTTCGTTAAACCAATTTGGGTGTATATCTTTTTTTGGCATTTTTAAGATTAAGTAAATTATTGTAAATTTAACGTTTTGAAAACTGTGAGGCTTTACGTGCTTTTTTCAATCCATATTTTTTTCTTTCTTTAATACGTGCATCGCGTGTTAACAAACCGGCTGTTTTTAAAATTGCCCGATTTTCTTCTCCTAATTTTATTAAGGCGCGAGCAATACCAAGTGTAATTGCATCAGTTTGACCCGTTAAGCCACCTCCTTGTGTTTTTATTCGAATGTCATAAATATTTTCCATACCGACTAGTAATAAAGGCGTATTAATTTTTTGGATATAATTTAAATTTTCTTGCAAATATATACTTCCGATTTTTTCGTTTATCGTTATTTTACCATTTCCAGGTATTAAAATAACTTGAGCAATTGCTTTCTTACGTCGTCCAATACCATAAGATATAATTTTATCAGTATTCATTTTCTTAAGATTATAGGTTTAATAATTCTGGGTTTTGTGCTGCATGAGGATGTTGGTTACCTTTGTATACTTTTAAGTTTGTATATATTTCTCTTCCTAAAGCACCTTTTGGCAACATTCCTTTTACAGCATGTTCAATAATTTTTTCTGGTTTTCGTTGACGTAAATTTGTAAGTTTTTCAACTCTCATACCTCCTGGGCGTCCCGAATGATTTCGGTAAAGCTTTTGTGTTTCTTTTTTACCGTTTACATTAATTTTTTCGGCATTAATTACGATAATATTATCGCCTGTATCTAAGAAAGGTGTGTAGGTTGTTTTCTCTTTTCCAATTAAAATTTTACTGATTTTTGTTACTAATCTACCTAATGTGTGATTACTCGCATCAATAACATACCATTTTTTACTTATAAAATTTTTTGAAGGGACAAATGTATCTTTCATATTTGTTTGATTTTATTATGGTCTAATTTTTAAGATTTTAAAGAAGGGAGAATAATATTAAATTTATTTTTTAAGGCTTGAAAAACCTCATCGGCTGATTTTTTTCCAAAATTTTTAATCTCTTTAATCTCTTCTTGTGAATATTTTACTAACTCATCTACAGAGTTGATCCCTGAACGTTTAAGACAATTATAGGCTCTTACTGGTAATTGAAGTTCTTCAATTAGTATGATTTCAGGCTGAAGAATTTGTTCTTGTTTTTCAATTTGTTCGGGTTTTAAATCTTCTTCATTTGTTAATTCATTAAACCAAAGCCTTAAAGTTTGAGCTGCTTTACTTAAAGCTTTTTCTGGCGTTATGCTACCATTTGTTGTAATTTCAAAAGTTAAAGATTCAGTGGTTTTATTATAACTCACATAAACTTGATTAATTTTGTAGTTTACTTTAATTACGGGCATAAATATTGCATCAATATTTAGAAAATCAGTCTGAGTAAGTTTTGTGTCATCACCAAAATGATAACCCACTCCTGGTTCTGCTATTATATCAAATTCGATAATTTTATCTGATACAATCGTCGCAATATATTGATTGGGATTGATAATTTCAACTTCTGAATCAAATTTTAGGTAATTTGCAGTAATAATACCAGGCCCTTTCAGTTTAACCCTACCTGAAATTGGTTTTTTTTCTTTGGATTTTAAAACTATTTGTTTTAAATTTAATAAAATTTCTAAAATATCTTCACGTATTTCAGGAATCGTTGAAAATTCGTGCGACGCTCCTGGAATTTTTATTGCGGTTATGGCTATTCCTTCTAAATTTGAAAGAAGAACACGCCTTAAAGCATTTCCAATAGTTAACCCTTGTCCAGGAATTAAATTTGTCATAATGAAATGTCCAACTAGGTGCCCGGATTCTTCTACGCTTGATTTAACATATTTAAATTTTAATTCCACAATTATTTAGACTCTACGTTTTTTTGGTGGACGACAACCATTATGAGGTACAGTGGTGATATCTTTAATTGCAGTTATTTCTAAACCACCATTTTGCACTGCGCGAATAGCTGTTTCACGACCCGAACCTTGTCCTTTTACTAAAATTTCTACACTTTTTAGTCCTAAACTTACCGCTGTTGAGGTTGCTGCTTCTGATGCAGTTTGTGCTGCAAATGGTGTCCCTTTACGTGCTCCTTTAAATCCTGTACTTCCCGCTGAAGACCACGAAATAGTATTTCCAGTCGGGTCTGTTATAGTTACGATAGTATTATTAAACGTTGAGTTTATATGAACTACTCCAGCAACAATTTTTAATTTTGCTTTTTTTGTTGAGGATGTTTTTGTTTTTGCTAACATAAAATTTCTTTTTTAATAAATTAAAATTTATTTTTTCTTACCTGCTACGGTTTTTTTAGAACCACGTCTTGTACGTGCATTTGTTCTAGTTCGTTGTCCACGTAATGGTAATTGTTTACGATGACGAATCCCACGGACACAATTAATTTCCGATAAACGTTTAATTTCCAAACTTGTTTTTCGTTTAAGGTCACTTTCTACGAGATAGTCAGATTCTAAAATTTCACGAATAAGACTAATATTTGCATCCGTTAAGTCAGTTGTGCGTGTATTTAAATCAATTTTTGCTTTTAATAATATTGCTTGTGCACTTACGATACCTATTCCATATATCTTTGTTAATGCGTATTCAACTCGTTTTGTCTTAGGTAAATCTATACCAGCTATACGTACCACTTATATTACTCCTTTCTTTAATTAACCTTGTCGTTGTTTATGCTTTGGGTTTTTACAAATAATACGTACGATACCATCTCTTTTAATGACACGGCAATCTTTGCACATTTTTTTAACTGAAGGACGAACTTTCATGTTTTATTTTTATTTTCTAATTTTAATATTTTTGGGTTATTAATAATGTTTTAATCTGGCGTCCTGTATCGATGGTAACTCCGACTAAAATTATTAATGATGTTATACCAAATCCATATGAGCTACGAATATTCGGTAATGCAACAAGCATACCTAAAAATATTGCCCCTAAGAACGATAACCTATTCAATGTTTTTTGTAAAAACTCGGTTGTTTGTTTACCTGGTCGTATATTTGGTATTGCTACAGCCATTTTATTTAAATTTTTTGAAATTTCTTTTGGATTCAGTATTAAATTTGAATAAAATGTACTAAAAACAAAGATAAGTAAAAAATTTATAATTCCATAAAATATTGCGATATTTTGTGAATTGGCTATTTCACTTGGTAAAATCTGCAGGTTTAAAATATAATTTAAACCTATCGTAATAAAAGACAATAAGGTTGAAGAAAAAATGACTGGCATAACTCCCCCTTGATTTATACGCAAAGGTATTACTGAATTTTGATTTAATTGCCTATTCTCTTGTGCTAGTAACTGTTTTGCTGAGATTAATGGAATTGATCGGACGGCTCCTTGTACGAAAACAATTCCACTCATTATAACTGTAAAACTTACAAAGGATATAATAAAATTAACTATATTTGCTGATTGTACAATTTTTTTTATTGTACCTGGAAGTACCGATAAAATATTTAAAGTAATTATGATTGATGAACCATTGCCAATACCATTCTCGGTAATAAGATCACTCAGCCAAAGAACAATCATAGATCCAGTTGTAAGGGCCAATGTTATTTGAATACATATTGCTGGATTCCAATTAAAGAGAATTGGTCGTAATGAAAATGTTATAGTTAAACTTTCAATTATTGCTAAAATTAATGTAAGTAAACGCGTATACTGTTTAATTTTTTTACGTCCAGCTTCCCCTTCTTCTTTTTGTAAATTTTCTAATCCAGGAACAATATTTGTTAATAATTGAATTAAAATTGATGCATTAATTGATGGTATTATTCCTAAGCTAAATATACTTAAAATTAATGTTTCACTATTGAAAAAAGTTTTTAAGGAAGGATTTGAATTTAAAATATTTATTAAATAACGTTGATCTATACGTGGAATTGGTATAAAATTACCAGTTCGTATTAAAATTATTATAAAAATTGTAAAAATTATCCGTTTTGTTAATGTATCCGTTTTTCTCGTTTCCATAAGCTTTTTTCTTAATAAACTTTTTCTAAAGGGATATTTCGATCTAAAGCTACTTTTGCTGGAGTTTTTAAATTTTGTAGTGCACAAATTGTTGCACGCGCGTTATTTAATATATTATTTGAAGAGCCTAATTGTTTTGCTAAAATATTTTTAATTCCAACCAATTCTAAGACTGTTCGGATCGAACTTCCTGCAATTACTCCAGTTCCTTGTGAGGCTGGACGTACTAATGCTCGACATGCACCAAAATGTCCAATTGTCAAATGTGAAATAGTTTTTGTCTTTGTTAATTCGACATAAATTAAATGACGTTTTGCATCGGTAATACCTTTTGTGATAGCATTTATTACATCATCTGCTTTACCGACCCCAACACCAACTTGGCCCATTTCATTACCAATAACAACTACTGCACGGAAACTTAATTTTTTACCTCCTTTACACACTTTTGTCACTCGACTAATTTGAACAACTCGTTCACTCCATTTTTCTTTATTTCCTGGTTTAAATTTTTTGCTATTTCTTTCTTTCTTTTCTTGAGACATATAACTCTTAGTTTATAAATTTCTATTTTTTACCTGACTTACCTGCTTTACGTAATATGATTTCGTCAACATAACGAATCCCTTTTCCTTTATAGGGTTCGGGTGGTCGTGTAGCACGAATTTTTGCGGCTAATACACCGACCGTTTCTTTATTTGAGCCTTTGATTATTAAATTCGTATTTGCTTCTACTTTGATTTCAATATCTTTTGGGATCGTAAATAGAACAGGGTGGCTATAACCAACATTAAGGATCAATTCTTCACCTTGTACTTGTGCTCGGTAGCCTACTCCTATCATTTGAAGTTTTTTTTCAAATTTTTCGGTTACACCAATAATCATATTTTTTATTAGTGAGCGTATTAAACCATATTTTTGACGCGCACTTCTTGTATTTTCGGATTTTTCAATTTTAATGATTGAAGTATCGAATACTACTTTAATTTCTTTTGGAATTTTTTGAATTAATGTCCCTTCTGGCCCGTTTACTTCAATTTCCGTTTCATTTAACGTAACTTTAACGTTTTTTGGTACTGTAATGGGTAATTTTCCGATACGTGACATAATTTATCCTTTATTTGTTCACAGAATTTATTATTTTTTGTTTGTTTTAATTTTTTAAATTTACTTTAGTAAATTTTACATAAAAATTCGCCACCAATTTTTAAATTTTTTGCGTCACTTGTTGTCATTATACCTTGAGAAGTAGATATAATTCCAATTCCCAATTTCCCTAGCACATCCGGAATATTTTTTGAGTTCGTATAAACACGAATTCCGGGTTTACTTACACGTTCTAGTTTTGTTATTACTGCTCTTCTCTCTTTTCCGACGTATTTTAAAGAAATAACAATTGATGCCTCTATTCCTTCTTTGAGAAATTGAAAATCTTCAATGTAACCTTCTTCTTTTAAAATCTTTATAATATTTTTTGTCATTTTTGTTGAAGGGACTTCAACTAAATGATGTTTCGCAATATTTGCATTTCGAATACGTGTTAATAGATCTGAGATTGTATCATTTACCATCCGTTTTTCCTTTATTTAATTACTTATCGCGAAATGGGAGTCCCATTTTTTTTAGTAGTGCTAAACCCTCTTTTGGAGTTTTTGCTGTGGTTGTTATAGTAACATTAAATCCAAGGGTTTGGTCAACGCTTTCATAATCAATTTCAGGGAATATTAATTGATCTGTAATGCCAAATGTATAATTTCCATTCTTATCGAATTTTTTTGGATCTAAACCTTGAAAATCACGGATACGAGGTAAGGCAAGATTAATTAATCGATCTAAAAATGCAAACATTTTTGCTCGTCTTAGGGTTACTGTTATACCAAGTTCCATTTCTTCTCTTACCTTAAAGCCTGCAATTGATTTTTTTGCTTTTGTTATAAGGGGTTGCTGTCCACTTATTAGACGAAATTCTTCAACACTTTTTTTTAAAATTTTAGTGTTTTGAGCTGCTACACCAAGTCCTCTATTGATTTGAATTTTTTCAATTTTAGGGAGTTCATGGATGTTATTATATTCAAAAGTTTCTTTTAAATAGGGAATTACATCTTCGGTATATAAATTTTTAAATTTTTGTACCATGTCAAATATTTTATTATGTGATTAATTTTTGTGTCTTTTTTAAAATACGGACTTTTTTACCATTTTCGATTATGAATGCTACTTTACTTGTTATACCATTTTCATCGCATAACATAACGTTTGAAATATCAATCGGCGCATCAAATTGAATAATTTTACCTACTTCATCTTTTTTTGTAGGTTTCACATGTTTTATTTTTGTGTTTATACCTTCGATCGTAAGTTTTCTTTTTTTATGAAAAAGAGTTTTAACTGCCCCAATTTGACCTTTATCTGCGCCTAAAATTACTTTAACCTTATCGCCAATTTTTATTTTTTTCATATTTAATTTTTTACAATACTTCGGGAGCTAATGAAACAATTTTTGTAAAACTTTTATCTCTAATTTCACGGGCAATAGGACCAAATACACGTGTACCTCTAGGATTATTTTCTTTGTTAATAATAACCGCGGCATTATCGTCAAAACGAATACTCATTCCATCTTTACGTCGTAATGTATGACGTGTTCTTACAACTACTGCTCGAACAACATCCGAACGTTTGATTGGCATATTTGGCGTTGCTTCTTTTACAACTCCAATAATAATATCTCCAATACTTCCATATTGTTTATTGTTTCCAAGAATTCGAATACACATAATTTTTCGTGCACCTGTATTATCGGCCACAGTTAAGTATGTTTGTGGTTGAATCATAAGTTTTAATTAGAAATTTGAGTTTTAGTTAAAATTTGTTTTACAGTCCAACGTTTTTTTCGACTTAAAGGTCGTGTTTCTGAGATGATTACTTTGTCTCCTATCCCACATGAGTTCTGCTCATCATGGGCCATAAAACGATTAGTTTTTTTTAATGTTTTTCCGTAAATAGGATGTGCGTATTTATCTTCTACTGTTATGACAATTGTCTTGTCCATTCTATTACTTACTACAGTACCAATTTTTTCTTTTGTTGCCATAATTTTTACTTTATTTCATATTTAATTTTTTTAAATTTTGTACAGTAAGTAATTGCGAAAGTTTTCGCTTTATGTGTTTAAAATTATGAGGTTTAAAATTTTGACGGGTCGCTTTTTTTATTCTTAATTCAACTAGTTCTTTTGATAAATCTAATATTGTTTTTTCGATAGTAGTTTGATCTAAACTTTCTAGTTCTTTTATTTTGGAAAAACTCATTTTAATAATTTAAATTTTTGTTATAAATTTCGTTTTTACAGGCAATTTATATGATGCAAGCTTCATGGCTGTTTGGGCTAATTCGACAGGTACACCTCCTAATTCAAAAAGAATAGTTCCGGGTTTAATTACGGCTACCCAATAGTCAACGGCTCCTTTACCAGCTCCCATTCGTGATTCTGCTGCACGAGCAGTTACTGGTTTATCAGGGAAAATCGTAATCCATAATTTTCCACCACGTTTAATTGATCGTGTTATGGTACGCCTCGTTGCTTCTATTTGTCTTGAAGTAATCCAACCTGGCTCCTGTGATTGTAATGCATAATCTCCAAATGAGATTTTATTATTTCGATATGCTTTTCCTTTCATACGACCTCGGTGTTGCTTTCTAAATTTAGTTCTTTTTGGACTGAGCATAAATTTGGTATTTTAATTAGAATATGAAAAAATTATAAGACTTCACCTTTAAATAGCCAGACTTTTATTCCGAGAGTTCCATAAATTGTTTCTGCTCGTTTTTCCGCGTAATCAATATCGGCGCGTAATGTTTGTAATGGTACACGTCCTTCACGAACCCATTCACATCTAGCCATTTCTGCTCCATTTAAACGCCCGGATACTTGAACTTTAATCCCAGTTACTCCTGCTGCATTTGCACGCACGATTGCTTTTCGTACAGCTCGTCTAAATGCAATACGTTTTTCTAATTGTTCAACGATAAAGTCACCGATTAAATTAGCTTCGGCATCTGGGTTTTTAATTTCTATAATATTTACAATAATATCGCGATTTTTTGCAATAATTTTGTTTAATTTTGTGTAAATTTTAGTTAATTCAGTACCAGAGTTTCCAACTAAAATACCAGGTCTTCCACTATAAATAGCAACCTCAATTTTATTTGCATTACTGTTACGTTTGATTTCAATTTTTGCTATTCCAGCGTCTTTTGCTTTTTCATTTAAAATTCTTCTAATCGCCTCATCTTCAGCGATTAATTCTGGATAATTTTCGAATTTCGCAAACCACATTGAACGATGTTTCTGTGTTGTTACTAATCGAAACCCTAGTGGATGTACTTTTTGTCCCAAAACTAAGATCCTTTTCTTTTAATAAATATTTAATTTTTCTCTGCTACGGTTATTACTATATGACATGTTGGTTTTCGAATACCAAACCCTTGCCCTTGTGAACGTGGTCGAAAACGTCGAAAAACAGGTCCTTGATTTGCAAATGCTTCACTAATTATTAGATTTTCTTTATTTAGATTCAAGTTGTGTTCGGCATTTGCGGCTGCGGAATAAATAACTTGCCAAACGGGACCACATGCTTTGTAGGGCATGAATTCCAGTAACATTAGTGCTTCTTTATATGTTTTTCCACGAATTTGGTTGAGAACACGCCTAACTTTTCGGGGCGACATTCGAATGTAACGTCCTACAGCTTTTGCTTGTGTACGGTTTTTAGTAATTTCAGTCATAAATTTTAGGTTAACTTATATTAACGGCGTGCTTTTTTATCGCTTTTTATATGTGAGCGAAATGTTCGTGTTGGGGCAAATTCACCTAATTTATGTCCTACAATTTGTTCCGAGACAAAAATTGGAATATGTTGTCTTCCATTGTAAACAGCAATTGTATGCCCCACCATTGATGGTAAAATTGTTGAAGCGCGCGACCATGTTTTAATTGTTGTTTTTTTACCTGTGTCATTCATATCATTAATTTTTTTAAGAAGATGATAAGCGACAAAAGGTCCTTTACGTATTGATCTTCCCATATAGATTTATTTTCTTCTTCTTATAATATAAATATCACTTGCTTTATTTCGTTTTCGCGTTTTAACCCCAAGTGCAGGTTTACCCCAAGGTGTAATTGGGCGTTTTCGACCAATTGGTGAACGTCCTTCTCCACCCCCATGTGCATGATCACAGGGGTTCATAACAACACCTCGAACTGTTGGGCGAATCCCTAACCAACGTGTTTTTCCAGCTTTTCCAATTGTCAAGTTACTAATGTCTCCATTACCTACTATACCAATTGTGGCGTAACATTCTTTTCGAATCAAACGAATTTCTTTTGAAGGTAAACGAAGAGTTATATACTTACCTTCTTTTGCCAATATTTTTGCACTTGTTCCTGCTGCGCGTACGATTTGACCACCTTTATTTGGTGTTAATTCAATATTATGAACATCGAGACCAAGAGGAATATCTTCTAATGGAAGGCTGTTTCCAATTTTGATTTCTGAATTTGACCCTGAATAAATATGGTCATTAATTTTTAAATTTTGTGGGTAAAGAATATACCGTTTTTCACCATCTTCATAATTTATGAGTGCAATACGTGCATTACGGTTTGGATCATATTCAATACTTGCGACTTTTCCTAAAATGTTTCTTTTATTTCGTTTAAAATCGATAATACGGTAAAGGCGTTTGTGTCCGCCTCCGCGATGACGAATAGTTATACGTCCTTGATTATTTCGTCCTTTGACACGGTGATTTGCCTTAGTTAAAGTTTTTTCAGGTTTTTGTTTTGTGATTTCATTAAATGAAGATACTCCACGATTTCTTGTTCCTGGTGTATTTGGTTTAAAAATACGAATCGCCATATTTCTTAATTTTTTTTCTTATTTGATGTCAATTTTGTTTAAATATCAGGAAATAGATTAATTGTATCGCCCTCTTTTAAAGTAATAATAGCTTTTTTGTATTGTGTTCTATAACCGGTAAAACGTCCTACTGTTCTTTTTTTACGAGGTACCGTTAGTGTGTTTACATTTAGCACATTTACCTCAAAGATGTATTCAATTACTTTTTTGATTGTAAATTTATTTGCTCGTTTATCTACCATAAACGTGTATTTATTTCGTTCAAGTAAACGTGTTGCTTTATCACTAATGACTGGATATTTTATTGTTCCGAGCATTGTTCGAAAATCTTGTGCTGTTGAAGGTTTAGTTTCCACTACAATATGTCTCCTTTATTACTTCAAATGACGATTCATCAACAATAATTTGTTTTGCCTTTGTTAATGCATTTACATTTAATTGATTTGCCATAATATATTCGAAATTTTGTAAATTTCGTACTGACAATTTTAAATTTTGATTTGGTTTTGATGAAATAACTAAAATTTTTTCGTTTTTAGTTTCTATTACTAAATTTTTTAAAAATTTTGCTGTTTTTGGTTCATCCAATTCAAATTTATTAAAAACAATAATTTGTTTTTGTTTGTTATATAAAATAGTTCGAAGCGCAAGTTGTTTTTCTTTTTTATTTATTTTTTTGGAAATATTTTTCATTTTTGGTCCAAAAATAACGCCACCACCTCGCCAAAGAGGTGAACGTGTTGAACCTGCACGTGCTCGACCTGTTCCTTTTTGTTTCCAAGGTTTACGTCCACCGCCGTTTACTTGACTTCTCGTTTTTGTTGAGCTTGTAAATTGTGCTTTATTCATTGCGGTAGTTTTTACTACCCGATGAATAAGGTATTGTGCTTTATCAGCAATTTGTAATGAAAATTCTTTTTTTCCTAAAGATTCATTTGTTGGTGAAACGCTATCTAATATAGTGTATTCAAATGTTTTAATAACCATGTAATTATGATCTAATTTTCTAAATTTTTTCTCTTATACGCGTTTTGTTGGTCTAATACTTAGAAGATTGCCTGGTTTACCAGGCACAGCACCTTTTACGATTAATAGGTGTTCTTTTGTATCAATTTTTAAAATTTCTAATTTTGAGATTGTAACGTTTCCACCGCCTTGTCTTCCTGCCATTTTTTTACCTGGAAAAACACGACCCGGACTTGTACCCTGACCAATTGAACCAGGTTCACGATGATTTTTTGAACCGTGGGTCATTGGTCCACGTGAGAAATTATGACGTTTTTGATTTCCAGTAAATCCTTTACCAATTGATTTCCCTCGAATATCGACAAATTCACCTTCTTTAAATTTATCCACCGCAATAATTTGACCTAATTCGAATTTATGGTTACCCGTAATGGTATATTCCTTCAGATACCTTAAAGGTTCTGTTTGGGATAATTCCAAATGTCCTAACTTTGCCTTAGTCAACTTTTTTTTTTGAACTCTCTGGTATCCGATTTGAATGGCATCATAACCATGAATTGCAGTCGATTTAATTTGTGTAATTGTACACGGCCCAACTTTAATAACTGTAGCTGCGTTTGCATCACCATTATCATTAAAAATTTGAGTCATTCCTACTTTATTCCCCAATATACCTAACCCATCTTTACTTTCTGATATATCTCGCACGAAAGATTCTCCCTTTCTTTGATAATTTTAATTGAATTTTTTATTTGTTTTCATATCAAGTATTATTTTGTACTTTTGATTTTTATAAGTTTCATATTGAGACATATCGTAGATTATAGCTACACGCGCTTGTTTTTACAATTAAGTTAAAAAAACTTTAATAAATATTTTATATAAAGTAACTTTGGTAATTGTTAAAGGTCAACATTAAAATTTTTTAAATATTTAAAAACTAAGAAAATTTAATTGTTGTTTTTCTTTAGATACTTATATGAGGTTGGAATGGTGGTCAATTCAATGTCGTATTTGAACGTTTGATCATTGATTTACATTTAAGAAGATGGTGGTCACTAAATAAAAAAAATCATTTAAAAAGGAATTTTAAAAATGAGTGTATTAAAAGAGTCAACAGTTTCACTTTTAGCAGATGTGTTGGTACCTACCGTATTGTCTTTAGCATTTGGTACTGTTACTGAAGCCCTAATAAAGTCGGTACTTATTACTTATTTGGCTAAGACTATTCTTGGGACCACTGTATATGTATACCATATGAGTGCTAAGGTTTTACCTAACTGTTATCGATGTATAAGAAAGAAGTTTAAGAAAAAAGTTAAAAAATGACTGTTTTGAAAAACTCTTCAGTTTCGTTAGTAACAGATTTACTGATATCCAAAACTGTAGTACTTATCGTTGATTTCCTGGTATCGGTTTTATAGCCCCTGGTAGTTGGGCCTGTCACTGAAACCTTAATAAAGGCGGTAGGTATCACTTGTTTGGTTAAGACTACCTCAGGACCACTGTATATGTATACCGTACGGGTGCTAAAATTTTACCTAACTCTTAACGACGTCTGCGAAAAAAGTTTAAAAAAAGTATTGTTAACTTTCCATATTTATTAATAATATTAAAGGGTTGACATTTTTTTAAACATGTAGCTATAATCGTTTTTGTGGAAATTTATGTCATAAAACATAATATTAAAATAAAATTGTGGAAATTTTTAGAGAGTTTGATCCTGGCTCAGGATGAACGCTGGCGGTATGCTTAACACATGCAAGTCGAACGAAAGTTTTTAAAACTTTAGTGGCGGACGGGTGAGTAACGCGTGAGAATTTGCCTTTAGGAGGGGAACAACAGTTAGAAATGACTGCTAATGCCCCATATGCTATTTTATAGTGAAATAGAGTTTATCTGCCTAGAGAGAAGCTCGCGTCTGATTAGCTAGTTGGTAAGGTAATGGCTTACCAAGGCGACGATCAGTAGCTGGTTTGAGAGGATGATCAGCCACACTGGAACTGAGACACGGTCCAGACTCCTACGGGAGGCAGCAGTGGGGAATTTTCTGCAATGGGCGAAAGCCTGACAG
>Ga0209302_10000556_pt1 | contig 21804 bp, 27 predicted proteins | sample ArcOceMetagenome_2_FD_187445 | JGI IMG/M metagenome (GOLD analysis project Ga0209302, IMG submission 187445) | Marine eukaryotic phytoplankton communities from Arctic Ocean - Arctic Ocean ARC135M Metagenome (SPAdes) (version 2) | ecosystem: Environmental > Aquatic > Marine > Oceanic | place... | reverse complement strand
GGGGTGAGCTGGGGGGGGGGGCAGAGCGGAGGGAGGTGAGGGGGAAAGCACCTCGATCTTGCCAGTGACGTACGCCACGTTCAGGATCGTCTCCGAGGCGTACACAAAGGTGCCCTTGCCAAAGTCCTTGGCCCACACGTTGGTGCCGTCGTTGCCGTTGTGGAGCAGCAGGCGGCCGTTGGTCGTGGAGCGGCCCGAGTCGCCGTAGTTGGAGGTCGAGACGACGTGGCCCTCCTTGGTGGTCGAGACGCTGCCCCCGACGGAGGTGGGCTCGCTGCACTCCTTGTCCGGCGAGCCGTCGGTGTTTTTGTTGCACGTCGGCCGCTGCAGCGCGTCTCCGGAGGCCCAGATGACCTTCTGGGTGGTGACGTCGAACTTGGTCAGGAAGGCGTCGTCTGTGGTCCAAAGCGAGGCTCACACGGGTGTAGCAGAGCAGACTAAGGTCCTCTGTTAGTCTAGGGTTCGAGCCCTGTGTGGCGTACACTTCTGCCACTTGGGGTTCTTCAGCTCCACGGGAGCGGCGCCGTCGGCGGTCGGGAAGGTGAGCAGGCCGCGGAACGAACCCATGACGACCATGTGGTCGTCGTTGCCGGCCGACTCAAAGCTGTCGAGGTCCTGCCAGGGTGTGGGAGGAAAGGGGGTCAGCCTTGAGGTCGGAACGCGTTGTTGCGGCGCGATGGTACGGCGGGGGAGTGGCGGGCGAGAGTGGGGCGTGATAGGCGCGTGAGGGGGCGTCGGCGCACCGTGAAATAGCTGTATCCACCCCAGCCGCTGTTGACGGAGGAGTCGTTGAACTTGCCATCCACGGGCATCGTGTCGACCGCGTAGATGCCCTCGAACAACCCCCCCGCATCCGAGATCTTGGTGACCACGGCGTCCCATCCATTCTGGGCCCGAGGGTCGAGCTTAGTGAGACCCGTGATGGGGTCCGGGTCCGAGAACGAGCCCGAGGCGTGCTGCACTACGACCTCGGTGTGGTTTGTGGCCGAGCCCGAGTTGGCGCTCGCGCCGTTGACGATGTGGTTGCTGCCGAAGGAGAAGTCTCCGGCCCTGCGCGCGGCGGGCTGGCGGTCGGCTCGGGGCGGCAAGGGGTGGGCGTGAGACGGTGCAGTTTCGCGCACTGATAGCCAGCGGTGTAGATGCTGCCGGCATGGTACTTGGCGCCGTAGACTCCGCCGTTGCCTACGGCCTGCGCACGACGTGTGCGGCGCAGGTTAGAGTGGCGACCCAGGTTAGGGTGGCGGCGCAGGTTAGGCCGTGGCGGCGCAGGTTAGGGTGGCGGCCCAGGTTAGGGTGCTGGCGGCGCAGGTTAGGCCGTGGTGGCGGCGCAGGTTAGGCCGTGGTGGCGGCGCAGGTTAGGGTGGCGGCCTAGGTTAGGGTGGTGGCGCAGGTTAGGCCGTGGTGGCGGCGCAGGTTAGGGTGGCGGCACAGGTTAGGGTGGCGGCACAGGTTAGGGTGGCGGCACAGGTTAGGGTGGCGGCGCAGGACTCGTGGGTGACGACGCTCTGCTGCTGTCGCCATGTGGTCGACGCACCTGATTGAGGCCGGCCCATTGGGCTACGGGCCGGTCGCAATTGTCGTAGGCCGCGTGCGCCACACCAAGGATGGCGACGATCGAGGTGGTTCGAAGCATGAGATGTTAGGCTGATCGGTCGCCTGTGATGCAAGGGGCGGCGAGTCATGTCACAAAGCGGCTGGGTGGAGTGGTGGATGTGGTGGTTGAGTGGAGGGACGGCTCGGCGCGAGCATCACGATGTGGGTTCCTGAATCGATGATCGATGGGCACCATTTCGATGATCGATGATCGATGTGGGCACCATTTCGGTCGGGCACCTCTGTGAAGAGGGGGGATTTGAAGAGGCTCAGGGGAACCAAAACCGTGTGTAATGGGCTCCCTGTGTGATACCAGAAGTAAATAATGAAAACAGCCTGTTTACGGCTTTATTTCAAATCCTCCCTCACCCGTCTCCGGGACCATCCCACACGCGAGCCGCATGCCGGCGGCAAAATAAGGAGTTTGACCACGCCAGCGGAGGCGGCCCCGTGTGCCCCGCGGAGACGTACGGCTTTAGCTCGGTGTCCGCGGTGTGCGCTCCCATCGGCGACTACAGGACTTTAGTAAGGCCGCGTGCTCCGTTATGGTGCCCCGTCGTCCTTGCCATCTTCTTCGCGGTCCTCCTCGAGCGCCTTGAGCACCTGTTCCGCCTCGCCCATCGCCTCGTACAGGCGCGGCACGTCCGAGAACTCTGGCTTTGTCTGGGTGCAGGAGAAAGGGGCAAGGTGTTCAAACTTTGGCAGGAGTGGACGGTGCCACCGCAGCCCCCTGGTGAAGACCTGAGAGGGTCGGGCGCTTCGACCAAGTGCATAGAGGACAGCCCAAGCAGCCGGCGGGTCCGTCCGAGGAGGTCAGGAGGTCAGGAGGTCAGGAGGCCACCGGTTGCCCAGCTGCGGCGCTCCACAGGCGACACAGGCTGCGGCTCTCAACAGGCTGCGCACACCACCGGGCGCACCTTGCGTGCCTCGCTCAGCGGCGGCGCGCCGTCGACGCAGACGTGAAACGGGCCGTTGTGCGTCCGCTCGAGCGCGCTCATGTGTGCCCCGCTGCCCACCTGGATGGGGTTAGGATCAGGGGTAGTATCAGGCTCAGGCTAAGGCTCAGTGGTCAGGATCAGGCTGAGGGTCAGGACAAGGGCCAGGGCCAGGGCCTGAGCCAGGGCCGGGGCCAGGGCCGGGGCCAGGGCCGCGGTCAGAGGTTCGTGCGCTGCGCTGCCCACCGCGCGCGCTAGGTCAACGATGAGGGTGCGCACGTAGGTGCCGCCGCCGCAGCACACGTGGAGCGCGAAGGTGCCAGTGGCGGGGTCGAGGTCGGACACGCGCAGCTCATGCACCGTCACCTTGCGCGCCACCATCTCCTCCTCAGTGACCGCGCCCTTGCGCGCCAGGTCGTACATGCGCTTGCCGTCCTTCTTGATCGCAGAGAAGATCGGCGGCCGCTGCAGGATGTCGCCTTGGTTGGGGGTAGGGTCGGGGGTAGGGTCGGGGGTAGGGTTGGGGGTAGGGTTGGGGGTAGGGTTGGGGGCAGGGTTGGGGGGGTAGGGTTGGGGGTAGGGTTTGGGTTTGGGTTTGGGTTTGGGTTTGGGTTTGGGTTTGGGGTTGGGGTTGAGGTCAAGCTTGGGGTTAGAGTTGGGGTTAGCGGTAGGGCTAGGGCTAGCAGGCTTGGGGTTGGGGTTCCGCTGCAGCATCTCGCCTGTCAGAGCGACCGCCGCCTCACGCAACGCGTCCTCTGTCACGTCCTCGTACGGCGCGTGCTTGATGATGGAACCTTCGGCGTCCTGGAGTTTGAGGGTAGGCCCAGGTTCGGGTTCGGGGCTAGGATTGGGGCTAGTGTCAGGCCCAGGGTTAGGATCAGGCTCCGGCTCCGGCTCCAACTCCGGCGCAAGGGTTAGAAGCGGAGGGCGGCACCTGCGTGTCGGTCTCGCTACCGAGCTGCGCAACCGCGGCGTACGACTTGGCGCCTTTCAGGTAGCCCTCGAGCGCGCGGCAGCCCTTGCCCACGCCGATGACTAGCAGCCCTGTCGCCATCGGGTCGAGCGTGCCGCCGTGCCCGACCTTGAGCTTCTTGCGCCCCGTGAACTTGTGGCCGTGGCCGCGGAGGTGGTCCTGCAGCGTGTTGCGCACCTTGGCCACCACGTCGAAGCTAGTCCAGTTCTGCGGCTTGTGCACCACCAGCACGCCGTCGGGCAGTGGACAGGTCGGTGCAGTAGGCTCGGTCGTGCCAGAAGCACACAGCCACGGTCCCACCAGCCGTGGTGGCACGGCGGCACGGCCGAGTAGTAGCGCGCCGCGACTGGCTGGCGTGCCGCGGCCCCGGCAGCATGCCGCCGACGAAGAAGGACAGCATGGAGCCAGGCCGCGCGTGCCGGACGGTGCGCGCGCGCACTCGCTCGACGCGCGCGAGGAGTCTTTGATGAGGCGAGGGTGAAACGGAGCGGAACGAAGCAAAACCTCCTCCCCCCCCCCCTCCGCCCAAACGAAAGTCTCGTCTCTTGTAGCACACGCCGTAACTTACTGTAACTGGGTGACTCGATTCCTCGCGCCGTTTTGCCTGAAGTGAGAGACACTCACTCACACAAAGTCTATAACAAACACGACACGGGGTGATAAGATAAGATAAGAGATACGGGGTGGGCGAAGGGCGCGCCATCCGAAGACCACACTACCCCGCCGTCCTCCCGGACCGCTAGCAGCAGCCGGTTTGTTGGGGGGCCCGCCGTCCGCCCGTTTCGGGGGTGGCTAATCCCCCGGGGTCCCATATACTCTGTCTGGTCTGGTCCCACAGTGGGAGCAGACGGCTGTCTCTGCTTTTTTATCGTCTTCTCAATCAACGTGAACGCGAGCTTTGACAAGCATGCTTTCGTTCGTGGCCGCGGCAATCATGTCCTCCGAGTCCTCCTCCGGGGAAACCCTGGCGAGCTTTGCCGCAGTAAGGGGTTGTGAAGTATCTAATAGAAAGAAGCCCCGGCACACGTCCTGTCGCCGCGTGCCCTTGCCCTGCGTGCGGAGGTCACGCCTGCGGTTGACTTGCACACGCCGCTCTCCGGAGCGCTCGAGCGAGGCGGGCCCGCGCGGCGACCACACGGGCACGTCCGCCTGGCTGGTGGCCGCGGCCGGTGTGCGCACGGCCAGATGCATTCGACCGAGGGCAGTGAGCGGTGAGCCAGCGGCGATGACGCCACACAAGCTACCATTTTAAAGGCTGTTACTTGTAGTAAATTAGGTGCTTCAATTGCCCAAGCATCAATTTCCCATCGGAGAGCTGTGGAAGTGTATACCCCTGGAGCGGGCAGACGTGCGGGTGTGGATGGTCGGCGACGATTTGAATCCTATGAAGCCCCTCCCCCGCCCCCCCCACCACCACCCACCCCACCCACCCCACCCCACCCCCATTCGCACCCCACACGAACGCATATCTAGACGGTTTATTCTTAGCGCGACGGACCCGTCGCCGTCCTCTCTTTGCATGATCCCACAACAGCTACCTTGTACCAGAACGCCGCGTCGGGGCGTGACCGAGCGAGCTTCTGATGTCAGAGGCAAACGACAGAGGAGTTCAGCTCAGGCTGGCAAGAGAACGCGCCGCAGAACGTCGGAGCAACGGTATGCCTGCGATGCGGTTGGTGAGACACAGGCCACAAACGGCGCATCTTTGAGGCAGAGTGGACACGTCGGCCAGGTTGAACTTGCTACCATAGGCGTTCATGCTGCACCGAAGCTGAAGCAAAAGCGCCACACTCTCACACGGCGAGTGTCTGTGGAGACCATCACTGCTGCGCCCGTGTCGGTGAGAACGCGCTGTTATTTACCCGTGCTCAACGCTGGCCGGGGAGACGGAGTGGCGCTCTTGCGCTCTTCTTGAAGACTGCCGCTGAGGCAGCTGGTGCAATTGAGTATGGTCTCGTCGTGATTGGTCTCAGCTTGCAGGCGCTGATACGGATGGGTACGTGCGGGTCATTGCGTGCGAGGACACCGATTTGCACTTGATGCAGGAGCCTCCGCATGGCATACCACACGGTTACAATGGGCACACCCTTGCCCCTGACGCTGCCACTGTAACTATTGGTGTACAAGCTCAGTACAACCCATTCGCCGGACGCAAGATACTGCCGGGGCTAGTTCATGCATTTGGAGAGCCTGGACAGCGCCAGAGAGATTACATGGGCGGCATGCCGTGCAAATTTCATCCCGGCGGCAAAAGCTTCCTAGACTGCATCAAGCGGGAACTGCACCCCAGGAGCCGTACCGCCTCACTGAGAACAACAGCCAAGGGCCTGTTCCGGGTGCTGTCCCAGGAGCAGGGAGAGAAACTTATTGCCCAGTGCTCGAAGGCGAGCAGCGAGCTTTACTGCCCGGGCAGCCCATTCGCCGGCATGCCGCTGAGCGCGTTCGCAGACCGCCTCCCTGTGTGTCACCAGGTGGCAGATGCAGGCTCTTCCACAAGGACTTCATGCAGATGCTCTCTGGTTAGGCCAACTCAAGGCCGACGCTATTTTCGATGGGCACAGCATACGGAGCTGCAGAAACTGGGCAGTTATTGTCTCCAAGGAGAGCACTTCTCACCATTTCCAGACTGTGCCCGACATTGTCGCCAACGAGATCTGCCGTGGGTTAGCAGCACACGCGGCCGGTGTTTGCAGTCTGAGCAGCATTCTTGGAATTGGCGACACAGTAACGGCAGGCATGGAGATGACGGCTGGAGATTGCATACACCTCCTCCGCGCCTTGGTCGCCAGCAATCCGCTGCCCGGCCTGACTGCTCTCTGCTTCATGATGCCTGGGAAGGTCTCCAACTACCCTGAGCATCACGTTTGCACCACACCGTACACGGACTTATACGCAGAGGGACTTTTCAATGGCACCATCGACGTGGTGCAGATCACCACTGACACCTTGTGCTCTCTGCGAGAGCTGCGCCAAGGCAGGATGGCGGAGATGATGCTAAGCAAAGCTTTGCTCCTCGCCGTTCCCCTGCCAGATGCGCCACCCGAGACGGGGTTGCTGTGCCAACTGACGCCGAGAGAGAAGGGAGCCTACAACTCCTTTGACAAGAACAAGACACGACAGCAAGGGGTATGCAGAACATCCGCGGTTAGGAGCTTCTTTGTCTACAACCCAACCGGAAAATTGTCGCCCACCTCCACATTCATGCAACCCGCCTCTAGCATGTCCTGATTATGCACCCTACACTCTCTCTGATGCGGGGGGAGTACGTGAAGGGCAGCGAGTTGAAGTGGTGGTAGGGTGTGTGTGGTCCTGCGTCCTCCATGTTTGAAGAAGAAGAAGATTATGGTTTCTTCTTCTTCTGCATTAATGGTGTTCATTAGACGGAAAACAACGGACACGACAAAGCACACGACACTTCTTCTTCTTCTTTTCCGAGTAACAAAGCTAAATTCAAGTGCAACAACAAAAAGTTGCAGATTCGACGACGGGTGGCCGAGGCACCACACACTTGATGCCTATCAAATCCTTGCCCACTCGCCACTGCAGCGCAGGCAATCGGCAGCTCGGCACAATCATGACAATGTGGGCACAGCCGGGAGTGCGCTGCCCTTCGTCCGTCCAGCGTCCGTTGCCTGATGGCGATCGTGCGGCACGGGGGTGGCGCGGCCAGCTCGCCCGGAACACTGCGCGGCAACGCCGCGCCGCTCGAGGGCTTGGCCGCGAGCAACTATGATAAGGAGTGGGTGCGCGCTCGCGCAGCCGAGCAGACGGTGAGTCGGTGACCGGAACCATTTGGGTGCACGAGGGGGCGTGTTGGGTCCGGAACCAGGCGGCGCGGCGGTTTTGACTTGTGGTGCACCGTGTTTTGTAGCTTTTCCTACCCCTCTATTGCCTTTTCTTTTTAATAAGTAAACACTATATTAAGAGTAAAACATTCTTCCGCGCTCCTCACTCCTCACAAACGCCGCCTCATGCGCTCCCGCAAAGAAACACTCTGCTCGCAACAACATGCCTGTTAGCGTTTTCACCGTCAAAAAGAGCTCTAACTTCACCGAACAACAATTTGTACTTGTACTATTTGTTTGTGATATGGAGCCGGTAAGCGGCACTTGTGTTCGGGGGCGGCGCTCGCTGCATGTTTGCATGTTGCATGTATGTGCATGTGTGCATGTGCATGTGCGCATGTGCATGTGCATGCAAGAAAATTGTACCACGGTGCACACGAATCTGTTTCAGTCATGGCACATCCATAGCACATCCACTTCCACTGGCGGCGCGAGAGACTATATTGCTGTATATTGCAATAAACAATAACGGTCCTGGCCGGGAAGTGCTGCAAGTCTAATTTCACATTAATGGGGCGTTCATTTAGACGAAAAAACAACAACAACTTGTACTTGCGCTATTTGTGGGAGTTGTTACGGCAAAGTAGTAACTGACAGCGACGCCACAGTGCCCGTTTTCATCAGTGCCCGTGTTCTTCTCCTCGCGAGAGATGGCGACTTCCGTGGCGCCCTCCTCCAAGAGGCCCGCGCCTCCCGAGCCAAGCGTCAAGAAGGCCCACACGAATCCCTACCTCGACTTCTGCAGCGAGCAGCGGCCGCAGCCGCCCAAGGGCCTCGGCCATGCGGCGAGGGAGACGCTCCTGGGCCAGCCCGCGCCGCTGCCACCAGGCAGTAACTCGAGCAGTAACGTGGTGCCCGTGGTGCCAATGGCCGTGGCGGTCGCCCCTGCGAGTTACTGCTCGAGCCCCTACTGCGCGCCCGGCCAGGAGCTGCGGCCGCTCCTGCCGGCGGGACCGCACCACGGGGAGCTCGGTGCGCAGCTCTTCAGCCAGGGCTCGCAACAGCAGCAGCAGCCTGAGTTGCAGGCCCAGCAGCAGGAGCTGCAGGTTAAGCAGGAGAAGCAGCTTGAGCAGCAGCTCCAGCAGCTCCAGCAGCTTCAGAGCCCGGTGAAGATTCAAAAGGCAATCCCAGAAAGCGAGTGGGCTATGCGGCACGTGAGCCCCCCGGGTAACCCTCTGGTGGCCGGTTCGGCGGCCGGCCCCGTTTCCGGTTCAGCGGCGCCCAGCACCATGGCGCTCGCCACGGGGCATGTTCCTGCGCAAGCGGCTACCCCGGGTGGAGGTAAGGCAGGAAAGTGGGTCACGAGCCCGTACCACGAGTTTTGTCAGAAGCACCGGCCGCTGCTGCTGGCGGGCCTGAGCAACTCAGGGAGGGAGAAGCAATTGGGCCAGATGTGGAGGGTGCTCCCCGAGGCTGAGAAGGAAAGGTACAAAGCATCTCTAACAAAGCTACCAACCTTTGGCCGAGGGGGGATGCGCGCTTGGGTTCCCGCTAATATGGCGCACACACCGCCTCCGCCTTCGGCGCCTGCTATGTCGGGTACGATGTTTGACCGTTGGGACGACCTCCAGCAGCGGCACAGTAATGCCGAGGCAGCTGAGCAGGCCGCTGCGACCGCGGTCTACCATGCCTCCCACCAGAGCTACATGGCGCCCACAGCAGTGCCGTTCAGCGGGCTAGCAGTACTCGCCAGCCGCGTACGAGCGGACGCGCCCCTCATCGGTGCAGCCATGGTACAGGTCGTCCAGGCGAGGTGCGCGTCCAGGATCTCTGCGATGTCCTCCGCTAGGCCAGCCGCCACGCCAACCTCAGCGCCAACTTCCGCGCCACCGCCGCACTCGCAAGGCAACCGCCTCTTCGAGACCAACACGGCCACCTCTACGCCAGTGCTCACAACCAGGGTCGGGCCCTTCGGGACGCGCCGCCTGGCAACGGACGTAGATGCAAGCAGCTCTGTGGCGTCCAAGAGGGCAGCACCAGCAGCGCCGGCTGACGCGCCGCCTGGCAAGAAGCCCTGCACGAACCCCTCGGGCGCGCCCACAAGCCACAGGGGCTTTTGCGGGCAGGCGCCCGCAAGCCACGCAGGGGGTGATTATCAGCAGAGCTACGCCCCTCTTCTTGCCGCGCCTCTTAATACCGAGTTCAGCTCCAGGGCGGCGCTGGCGCTGCAGCAGGCGCACGCCGAGGGGCTGGCGCTGCAAACGTCCGACAATCTGTCCGGCTTCGACAACGTATTCATGCTGACCGGTGGCTCCAGGCCCTTCCAGGCGCAAGTGACCCGCGGCCACAAACCGGTGCACCTGGGCAACTTCGCCACCGCCCAAGACACCGCGCTATGCGTCGCACGCTCGCCCGAGGTACAGGCGGCGGCGGATCGGACGGCGGCGGAAAGCTACGTCCGTGGCATCCCTGTGCAGCCACACGCGCCAATTGTCGCCAAAGGCGCAACGGGCAAAGAAGCGCTGCGTGCAGATCAGGTTTACCTCGTCGCCCCAGGCTTGACTCGCCCCTGCCAGAAGGCCACATGTACTCCCAGGCCCTCTGAGCCATGGGTCCTCCGGAGGACCACTGGTAGCTCGGAGGACCAGGCCCTGGCTGCAATGGCCTTGGCCATGCTATCGGACCACCGCCCTAACAAGCCTGCAGAGGAACGGGCATGGATGGGCATGGACCATGGGCAATCATCGCCGCCGCCGCATCGCCCTCCACCGCCGCAGCGCCCCAACCAGCTTGCACAGCGGGCCGCGTCGCCGCCGCTGTCGGCTGACCTCTCAGGCCCCGAGCTGAGGCGCCGCTGCGGAGAGGTCGGTCTACCGCAGTACGGCACGAGGGCACAGATCGTCGCACGCCTTCACAAGCATGAGCGCGTGCAGCGCCGCACCTACGAAGCCGCGCAGCTGCTCGCCGGGCGCTGCCCTTCGCCGCCGCAGCGCTCTCCGCCGCTTGAGCACCCTCCGCCACCGCAGCGCCCTCCGCCGCCACCGCCGATGATGTACTCGGGCCTCCAGGCGACGCGTCAGGTGGCCGCTGCAGAGCCGACGCCGTTTACGTGGTCCGAGTGCCACAACCTGATCTCCACGGACGCCTCGGGCACGCCCGTGTGCCAGGTCGTGATCGTGCGCCAGCCATCGGCAATGGCATACCCGGCCGTAAAGTTGCAGGTGAAGCTGCTGCTGCCTCTGCTCTACTCGGCCGAGCGGCGCAGCTGGCTGTGGCACAAGAAGTGGAGACTCCCCAAGCTGCAAGTGCAGGCCCACTGTAACGGCAAGCCGGCGGTGGGCCGCGGCTCGTGGACGGCCAACGGACAAGTCTTAGGAGAGCCGCCCGTGTACGTCGTCGTCTCGGCGGGCACGCTGCGCGACGGCAGTAACGGCATCGGGCTGTACGACAAGGGGCTGGGTGGCGAGTGCCAAAAGCGGCTGATCTTAGGCGAGGCGACCTTCTCCTCGCTGCTCTTCCAGAACACCTCCTTCAACTGCGGCGGCCGCCCCTTCCACCTGGTGGTCACCGTGCTCGCGCCCGCGCACCACCCCCTCGCAATCGCGGCGCTGGCCAATGGCGAGGTGGCCGGACCCACCGGGCTGGCGCCACTGCCGGAGCAAATGGTGGTGCTGGCAACCGTGTGCTCGAGCCGAATCGTCGTCGACGCGCGCAAGCGCACAACTGGCGAACGGCCCGACGCCGACGCCTCCGACGTCCGGCTCGTGCGGCGGCCGCGCGGGGGTGGCGGCTTTGTCCTCGGCTCCTCGCCCCAATCGCTTAAGCCCCAGCCTCGTCCGCCGCCACCTCCGCACGCTCCCAAAATGACGCGGCGGGAGCACCCGGAGGAGGAGAGATCGGAGAGCTGCCCCGTGCCGTTTTATGCCGCGCAGAAACGGAAGGAACACGAGGCATACGAGGAGGAAGAGGAAGAGGAGGCAGAGGCGGAGGACGAGGACGAGGACGAGGACGAGGTTGGGGAGAAGGGTGGAGGCTCAGCGTCTGAGCCCTACGGCGCAGAAAGGCGCAAGCACGAGCGCGAACATAACGGCAAAGAGACAACGCGTGTCGGCGATGTCGTCTTCACAGCCGAAGCACGTGTGGCCGCGCACCAGGCCGCGGCCAAGGCTCCGCCAGTTTCGTCAATCGAGCCCGACGCGGCGCTGCTTGCGATGGCCACCACTTGCGCCACCATGCTCGCGGCGGTGAGCCCCAACAGAAGCGAGACTGTGTCTCAATCTCGCCTCTGCCAGATGGCCTTCCGCTGATTCCGTCGGCCTCGTCAACGCAACCACGCCCGAGAAGAAGGCATTCGGGAGCGCGGGGCATTTTGAAGACGAGCTTGGCTACGCTTGATGGTTTTGGACCGGCTATTCCGGTGTCCTCAGAGAAGTCCTCGAATGTTTAGCAGGCTAGAGTAAGATAAGGTTGCGTCGCGAGTCGTGTAGCGTGTGAAACGCCTTTAGAAAACCATCTTATCTTATCTTAAATCAGGCTGAGTGTACACAGGGTAAATTTCTAGAGTATGCATGGGGTAAATAAATTCTAGAGATGATGGTGAAGCGCCGCATCACACAGGCATACTAAGATAATATAAGATAAGATCTCTATCTTATCTTATCTTAGGCTGCACAGAAGGTCCGCGTCCTCCTCCCCAAACATACAGACGTAATGGACGCACCGCGATGGAGCTGACGGGCGACGCGGTGCTGCGTGAGGTCCGCCCACTAGCCCGCATCCCAGTGGTCTTGCTCAACGTCAGGAGCACGCTGCCGACGAGCTCGTGGACCGTCCACTTTGTGCATGGCCCGCGCAACACCAACGCGGTGACTGCATCACCACCGTTAGCTGCTGCGATCACGAGTGGTGGGCTGCGGCTACGACGGTACACCATCGGCGGGCGCGAGCAGGACGAGTCACTCGACCGACACATGCACTTTAACTACCAAAAAACACCCGAGTTCTGGCGCGCCTTCGCCGCACCGATGCTGCTCCTCTTTGAGCCCGACACGGTCATGTGTCCACAGCCGCACGTGCCGCTGCGGGAGTTCTCACGGTACGCGTTCGTTGGCGCCCCATGGGGCGCTTATGCCAGCGGGATGCTGCCGGCGTGGTGCAACAATCTCGAGCACTGCGTCGGCAACTCGGGCTTCTCGCTGTGGCGGCGCGACGTTATAGCGGAGGCGCTCTGCACCGGCACCTCGTCGCCCTGCACCCTCTGCACCCTGCCACCCCTGCTCTGCACGTTGCGCCTATGCGTGCTGCGCCTCTGTACATTGCACCCTCTGCTGCACGGCGGGTCTCTCTGCCGCCCACAGCGCCGTCGACGGAAATGAGTCTGCACACTCTGTACAGGCAATCGGCAATGAGACCGTCAGCAGCCTCGCACCGCTCGTGATAGACTATCTCAAGGCAAGCCCCAGCACCTTCGCCCTCGCCCTCGCCCTCGCCCTCGCCCTCGCCCTCGCCCTCACTCTCGCCTTCACCCTCACCCTCGCCTTCGCCCTCACCCTCAGCTTCGCCCTAGCCCTGGCCCTAGCTTCGCTGCAACCCCAACCCCAACTCCAACCTAACCCTAAACCTAGCCCCAAACGCCACCAGGCACCGCCGCGGCGTGGAAAACGCGCCGGGCTTGGTATGGGCTCGCAGAAGGCGATGCTGCTCGGCCGAGCAGGCCTGGCACGCAAGGGCATTAAGATGGCGACGATTGAGGCGAGCACACGCACCCGCCTCCGCACCACTATACCGCTGCTGCCTGCTCCCTGCTCCCTGCGCCCCTGCGCCCCTGCGCCAATACGCCCCTGCGCCAATACGCCCCTACGCAACTGCACCTTTGCGCTAGGTGGTCATGAACAAATGGGGCGTCGACATATATATGAGCACAGTGCTGCAGTCGCTGCGTCACCACGGCCGCCTGCCCATACCGGCGGTGCCATCGGCGTCACTCGCGGCAAAGTTCTCAGTAGAGACGGTCTATAAGGACGACGAGCACGCGCCAGTGGGCACGCACAAGCCGTACCGGTTCCTCAACTCGACCAAGCTTCGCCGACTGATGCGGAACTGCCCGCCTGTGCGCAAGCTGCTGAGCACCACCGCTAAGGAGGACGCCAGTGCTGACTCGCGCATGGCCAAGGGTGAGCAGGCCATGCTCGCCAGCCTCGCCGAGTAGTCTCAGTAACTGGGAGGCAAGACAACCTAAACTGCAAGGTGGTGTTAAAATATATATAGTCACTGAGACTACTATTTCATATATAGGCCGCCTGCGCGACCCAAACTTACTTCCAGGACAGCGCTGTGCCGACGCGATGGCGACGGCATCCAACAGCCCAATCGCCGTCGCGTTGGTGCTGCACGGCAAGATAGGTTTGTGGACGCTCCGCTCAAGTGACGTCCCGGCGGGCGACCTTCGCTCGACGCGTTACTCTTGCGGCAGAAGCCTTTGCAAGCCGAACCCTCTGCAAGCCAATGCGATGGTAGCGCCGCCGAAGACGCCAGTCCGCGCCTCCAACGTGAGCCTGTGGCAGCTGGAGCGCTGGCCGCACAGCCTACGCATCGGCTTCGCGCGTTTCGCCTCACGGAGCATCTTGCGCCACGTGGTCGATCCCAATCGCGCCCGGGGCGTGCGCATTGACGTCTTCCTGCACTCGTGGCACCCGGAGATCGGGCGCGACCTCGACGCGCTGTACGCGCCCGCCGCGAGCCAGCACGAGCCTGTGCAGCCCATCCACAAGGTGGCGAGTCAGCACCTCTCGATGAAGCGAGGCCTCGCACTCGCCGCTACGCACCCGCAGCGACACGACCTTGTCATGGTGGCACGGTACGACCTGCTCTTCTTCAGCGAGCTGCTCTTCGGTGCGCCGCCCTCTTCCTCTAGGCATAGGATTGCAGCCTGCTTGTGTGGGGCTGCAGCCTGGATGCATGGTGTTGTGTGTGCAGCCCGAATACCTGTGGTTGCAGCCCGGATACAAGGGGGTTGCAGCCAAGCCTGAGCCGCGACAGGCGCGCTTCCCTCGCGCTCAGCACTGTGGCTGCCCACGTGGTGCATGCGGTACGACGCCCAGTTGCGACGCAAGGTGTACGGCCGTCTCAGCCGCGCGTGCGGCGGCGGGCAGTCCGCCTACGTGCTGACGCCGCCCCTGGTCAGGTGACGCCTCCACCACCACCACCCACCACCACCAGCCGTCAGCGCACGGCCTTGGGTTGGGGCTGACCCGCACCACACCCGAACCCTGCACCCTTCACCCTTCACCCTTCACCCTTCACCCTGCACCCTGCACCCTGCACCCTGCAGCGCGATGCACCCGCGGATGGCACGCGCCGCGCGTGCCGACGACTTCAACATGGCCATGCTCGACTGGTGGTTCATCTCGCCGCCCAGCGTGGTGCGCCTCGGCCGCGGCCTCGGCCCCAGCCTCGGCACGCGCACGGCATGCACACGCCGCATGCACACGCCGCATGCGCACTGCATGCGCACTGCATAGACTCTGCTGCACACTCACTGCACGCACACCACTCACACGCACACGCACAGGCGCGCTCCTTCGGTGCCATCTATGACCGCTTCGGCGAGTACTCGCGTGCGCTCAAGCGGGCATACCCGCTCCTACCGGAGGAGGGGCACTACTTCTGGGCCTACCACATTCGCCATGTTCTCAGTGCCGGACGCGCCGCGGCCGACCCACTGAGTGACCCCGCCACCACCGCCACATCTGCCACCACCGCCACCTCCGCCACCTCCGCCACCTCCGCCTCCACCACCTCCACCTCCACCACCGCCGTCGCCGCCGCCGCCGCCGCCGCTGCCGTGCCGTCGCGTTTCAAGTGGCGCTTCCTGCCATCGATGGTGGAAGGGGCCGACTTCCGCCTCGCCCGCCAATGGATGTACGCTCCCTTCCCCCCTTCACCGCCTCCGAGACTGCATCCCTACATGATCCAGACCGCGACCCTGTATACCCAGGGTGCAGCCCCAACACGCAATCCAGGTACGGCCCGCACTGCCGCCTTTCTCTCGCTTCGGCGATGCCGACCGAGGTCCGACCTCCGACCGATCTCGCCCGACCTCCGGACGATCTCGCCCGATCTCCAGACGAGCTCGAGCTCGGCCTCGGCCTGAACCTCAGCCGCTGGATGCGCGGCGCGGCCACTCCAGCAGAGCAGCACGGCCGCTCGGTCGAAGCGTGCCCTGCGGCGCCACCTCGCTTGCGACCGCCCCCAGCTGGCCACCACCGCAGCGGCACGGCTGCTCTCCCGCTCCGAGCACCCTGGGGTGGTGCCGGCGGCGGCGAAGCCCGCTGGGGATGCGCGCGGCATGCCCCGGCCCATGCGATGACCTTGAGCGCAGAGACCAGATGCATCCCAGCCGTGACCCCACACGCATGCATAGCATGATGCATAGCATGATGCATAGCATGATGCCTTGCAGGTGCGGCCGCCTCGAGCACGGCACGCAACTCTTCTGCCCTTGGCATGCACGCGCGTGCGGAGCCGAGCTGCAGCGCGAAGTGCTAACCTCGGAGGCGGAGGCGCGGCCGCATGGTCAGACGGCCGTGGCGCGCAGCTAGCTGCCCATGCGGCTCACTTGCCACACCGAAGGCCCGCCCGCTTGCTCGGGGCTGCCCACTTTCGGCCGGAGAGGAAGCGCCCTCGGCGCGTGGGTGCCAAGGGGCGGTAGTGGTAGCAGTAGTAGTAGCAGTGGTAGTAGTGGTAGTAGTGGTAGTAGTAGTAGTGGTAGTAGTAGTAGTGGTAGCAGTAGTAGTGGTAGCAGTAGTAGTGGTAGTAGTAGTAGTGGTGTCGAGGAGCGCTTCCGGCGGGGAAGGCCCGCCGCCCTGGCACCTACCCGCTCAAAGCCGCCGAGTGCAGCCTCTTGACCTCCCAGGCACTTCTGGCATACCGAGACACGAGCCTAGTCTCACCCCTGCCACGCCTCTGGCTCAGCACCGGCCGCCGCAGGGAGCTGCGCACGGTGGGCGTGCGGAGCCACGTGCGCGGTGGCCGCGGAGGGCGAGGGACGGGGCGCGGCGCCGGCAGGGCGCGACGGGCAGGGCGGGGGGGGTCCTCTGTAAAACGGCAGTTGTAAGCCCCCGCGCTCAGGCATGGCTCTGGCCTCTGCCGCGTCGCCTTCGGCGCGGGCGGCGCGTACCCGTACGGACTACGGTGTGGTCGCCGTAATCTAGTCCTTCTACCGTAATACACAGAACACACACGGTCATGGGTCAAGCTGTAGCTCTCACCGCACGTCTCAGCCTCACGGTATCTCATCACATCTTTTTTCCCCATCAAATATAGTAAAGCAAGAGTGTAAAATCGCACGGTTTAATTTGTCGTTTAGGTTTTTTTGCTCCTTACGGGACGCACCTCGCACCACGCACGCTGTCATTATCGTGTACATATAAAGTGCTAAAGTATAAGTCTCTTAAGTCATAAGTGGCGTCAAAGCAGGTGTCCATGCAGGTGTCATCTCTCTTCCCTTGCCTTCAGTCTCCACCGCACTAACTGTCTCCAGCAAACTCGTCCGCGTCCGCGGGCTTGAGCCGCTTCGGCCCGCGTGGCATCGTTAGCCCCGCGGCTCGATCGTGTCGCCAGTCCGAAGGCCGCTTGCCGTCCTTTTTCGGCGCGCCACCATCACCATCGCCGCCGCCGCCGCCGCCACCGCCGCCACCCGGCGCCGCAGGTCGCTTCTTCTTCTCTTTCGTCGCTGCTGGGGCGACTGAGATGGTGCGGCCTCGCACCTGCGCCGTAGCAAGTAAAGCCATAGTAAGTAGCTGTGGCCTCGCACCTGCGCCGGCATAGACAATCAGGGCGGCTCAGCATGACTTGCTCATTGTATCTACCGCTCAACTCTTTCGCCCGGCTTTTGCAAGGCATGCTCACCATATGCCTGGTCATTCTATGCCACGGCCACCCTACGCGTGATCAGCATATGCATGGCAACCCATATGCCATGGCCACCCTGTCACCCTGTGGCCACCCATATGCCGTGGCGCGCCTCGGAGCCGTCGAGAGCCACGGCCGAGAGCGCGGGCAGACCCTTGCCGTCCTTGTCCTCGAAGACGACGTGGCAGAAACCTGCGCCATGGTCAGTCATAGTAAGTCATAGTAAGTCGTAGTAAGTCATGGTAGTGAGGCATGCAGAAGCCTGTGGCGGCGCGGTGGATGCCATCTTTGGGGCAGACACGCGGCGTGGCGCGGCCCACGGGCTGCGGGCGCGCCCACGCGGGCGTGGGCTGGCAGAGGAGTATAGCGTGGGCCCGATCGCTCCGGGCAGGCGGCGGCGCGGCGGCGCGGCGGCGCGGCGGCGCGGCGGCGCGGCGGCGCGGCGGCTGAAGGCGGGGCGCGACGGCGGCTGCCATCGCATTGCTCAGGGCAGGCGCACGCCTCTGCCACCGTGCCTTGTCAGCGGCGCCGTGCATGCCAGCGGTGCCATGCCGCCGTGTCAACCGGCGCGGGCGATACCTCGCGCCTTCTCGGTCTCGTCGACAGCGAAGCGCACGAAGAGCACGCGTCCGCACGCGCCGAAGGTCTGCTTGAGCAGCGCGTCGTCAGCGTCGAAGGGCAGGTTGCCCACGAAGACGCGGCACGAGCTGCACGCCTGCGTGGCGGGAGGCGCTGGATTGCAATGGCACCCTCACGCACATGGGTTGTGGCTCCGCTCCTCATCTGGGCTGGGACTCGGGGCTGGGGATCGGGCTCCGGGTCGGGCTCGGCTTGAACTTGGGCCAGGGCTCGGGTTCGGCCCGCGCTGCTAACCTGACCGCGCGGCTTGGGAGGCCGATTGTTGATTGCGATGACCACCTGTTAAGATGTGGGCTAGGGCGTAGGCGTGAACGTGGGCGTCGGCGCTAGGCGTCGTGATGTGAGGATGTGACGATGTGCCGGAAGCCACCTCACGGTCGCCGAGGTACGAGCCACTCAGTCCCAGTGCCCGTTGCACCGCCTTGTTCTTCTTGAAGGTCACCAGCGCCAGCTCGTAGATCCGGCCGTCCACCGGATCCTCGCCCCACTTGTTGAGGACGCTGGTTGGCTTGCCGACGGCGGCGTCCTCGAAGAACTTGAGCAGATCATCCAGAGAGATCTGCAACGGCTTTCCCTGCTTGGCTCGAACGTATATCTGGCGGCGTGGCCCGTCGTCGTCTTCCATCCTGGAATCCAGGAGAGCGTCCCAGCCGGACACGAGAGCGAGTTTGCAAACTCCGCCGGCGCGTCGCGGACTGACCAAAGGGGTAAAGTGTGCAAACGCGGCGGGTGCGGCCGAGGTAGCAGCACGCTATATCAATATCATACAGCAGCACGGCCGCTGTGATAAGACGCAGGCGGCACTCAGCACACCCACAGTTTCTCTCTCTGTTTCTCAACGCTCGTGACCTCGATGTGGTGAGCGTCGCGGATGCACACTTTGCGCAGCGGGATGAAACTCATTATTCAGGGGACTCAGCAGAGGCATACATGGAAATGGGTGGAGGCGGGAGTCACTGGGGGGAGGGAAATAAACAGCGGCTGGCCGCGCGAGAGAGTGAGGACAAGTAAAAGAAGATCCGCCAAATGCGCGCCTTGCGTGCGCTGCGCTGGGTGGTGCTCTGCAGCGCCGTCGCCTCCGTGCCTGGGACCTCCCCGTCGCCGCCGCCATCACCGCCGCCACCTTCACCACCGCCTTCACCGCCGCCGCCCTCACCGCCACCCTCACCGCCACCCTCACCACCACCGCCCTCACCGCCACCCTCACCACCACCGCCCTCACCACCACCCACGCCGCCACCCCCTTCACCACCACCGTCGCCACCACCGTCGCCACCACCACCGTCACCACCGCCTCCATCGCCGCCGCCGTCGCCGCCACCGCCCTCCCCACCGCCCTCGCCGCCACCGCCATCGCCACCGCCATTACCTCCACCATCGCCGCCACCGCCCTCACCGCCGCCGGCGCCGCCGCCCTCGCCGCCGCCCTTGCCGCCGCCGCCTTCACCACCGCCATCGCCGCCGCCGTCACCGCCACCGCCGTCGCCGCCACCGCCGAGTCCGCCGCCCGGGCCGCCCCCATGTCCGCCTAACAAGGCTCCTTTGCCACCGCCGCCCTCACCACCACCACCCTCCCCACCGATGCCATCCCCGCCCCCCTCGCCGCCTCCCCCGTCGCCACCACCATCGCCCCCACCTCCGTCACCGCCGCCGCCCTCCCCGCCCCCCTCGCCGCCTCCCCCATCGCCACCACCATCGCCCCCACCGTCGCCACCGCCGCCCTCACCACCGCCCTCGCCACCGCCCTCGCCGCCACCGCCCTCGCCGCCGCCGCCCTCGCCACCGCCCTCGCCACCGCCAGCACCCCCGCCCTCTCCGCCACCGCCCTCACCACCACCATTGCCACCGCCGTCACCGCCGCCACCTTCACCGCCACCGCCCTCACCGCCGCCCTCGCCGCCGCCGCCATCGCCACCGCCATCGCCACCGCCGCCCTCACCGCCGCCCTCACCGCCACCGCCCTCGCCGCCACCGCCCTCGCCACCGCCGCCCTCACCGCCACCGCCATCGCCGCCACCGCCGTCGCCACCCCCTTGCCCGCCCGGTAAGGCGCCTTTGCCACCCCCGCCCTCGCCGCCGCCCCCCTCGCCGCCCCCGCCCTCGCCGCCACCCTCGCCACCACCACCCTCGCCGCCACCTCCTTCACCGCCGCCGTCCCCACCACCGCCATCCCCGCCTCCCTCACCGCCTCCAGCACCGCCACCCTCGCCGCCACCATCTCCACCACCGCCCTCGCCGCCGCCCTCGCCGCCGCCGTCACAACCGCCGCCCTCGCCACCGCCCTTACCGCCCTCGCCTCCCAGCCCACCGCCCAGCCCCCCTTTGCCACCGAGCCCCCCGTCGCACCCCTACCGAGCCACGGCGGACGTTCTGTTGCAGTTCTGCGGCGGCCACGAGTCAGCAAGCCTCTCATGGTGCGACACGCCGCCAGGGGAGCTCGACCTCTGCGACGTCACGGGGAAGGAGGACCCCCGCGGGATCGCCCTGTGCAACGCCCACAACGAAGTCACCGCGATCAACCTGGGCGGCCTGGGGCTGTCAGGTGGGGTGCTGCCGACGGAGCTGGGTCTGGTCACTACGCTCACCTCGATCGAGCTGTCGAACAACCAGCTGCTCGGCGCACTGCCGACGGAACTCGGTATGCTCGAGCTGCTCACTGAGCTAACGGCGACCAATGCTGGCATTCAGGGGAACCTTCCCACCCAGCTGGGCACGATGCACGAGTTACGGGAGGTGCACCTGGCTGGCAACTCGCTGAGTGGCACTGTGCCGTTCGACACCATGGGAGGGCGTGAGCTGCGCTACCTCTCTCTGTCGGACCAGACCGGCCCGGGCATCAGCGGTACCCTACCGCTGGCATATGCCGAGGTTGCAGGCACATCGGACCGAGGCCAGTGGTACGCCTCGCGACCCGCCACGCGCCGGCTGCACGGCGCCGGGCCTAGCCACCACGCCCCCCATGAGCTTGCTGGAGGCATCAAGACAAAGCACTTTCCAGCGATCGACGTCATCGAACTGCGCGGCGCCAGGCTCAGTGGGACTCTGCCCACCCAAATGGGTGACCTGAGCGGACTCAAGGTGCTCGACCTGCAGGACGCGCGCCGCATCCAAGGCAACATCCCCACAGAGCTCGGCCGGCTCAAGAAGCTGCAGTACCTCTACCTTGGCGGCACGCGGATAGGCGGCGCCCCGACCCACATCCCAATACAGCTCGACTTCCCGTACATGCCAGGCAAGAGGCTCTTCTGCTTCCCGATGCGCCTCGACGGCGTCCTCGACGGCATAGGCGAGGCGTTTCGCAAGCCGAGCGCCTACAACCCGCTGCCCACCTTCGAGACGTGGGAGCAGCAATGCTTCTGAGGGCTAGAGGACTAAAGTACGATCTACGTGGCGCATAAAGTACGCGTGCTCTTTTCACTTTTGTGGCGTGTTCACGTGTACGGTATCGTTATCTATAAATTATATACAGGCGGGCGCGCGCGGCGGGCGGCGCGCGGGCACCGCCGCCGCGCCACGCGGACGGACCGGACGCTGCCGCCGCGCGCCGGCGGAGGCGGCGGCGGGGGTGGAGGCGAGGGCTACTATGCTCTATGGCGGATCGAGCGGGTGGCGGAGGCCTTGCGCGCGGTGGAGACGGCCCGAGGCTGGCGCAGGTACTGCGGTGTGCAGCGCCGAGACCGGGTCGAGTCCCTAGTTTTCTCAGGGGCGTACAGCCGTACACCGTGCATTTTTGTGTCTGGGTGTGAGGGGTCCAGCATGCAGTATTGTGTAGCGTCGCAATTACGTCGTGTTGCGCAAGTACGTCGCAAGTATAACGTCGTGAAACCTAATCATATTATCTCTTATCGTCTGGCGTGTCACCCTGGCTCCTTGTCCGCTCGTTGTGTGGTTAAAACCTTTCGCGCCGCCTGACGCGCACCGCATATCGAGGACGACCAGCGGCCGACTCTCGGGTGGGCCACGCGTT
>Ga0209302_10000555_pt1 | contig 21840 bp, 15 predicted proteins | sample ArcOceMetagenome_2_FD_187445 | JGI IMG/M metagenome (GOLD analysis project Ga0209302, IMG submission 187445) | Marine eukaryotic phytoplankton communities from Arctic Ocean - Arctic Ocean ARC135M Metagenome (SPAdes) (version 2) | ecosystem: Environmental > Aquatic > Marine > Oceanic | place... | reverse complement strand
CCCCCTCCTCCCCCACTTCCCCCCTGACGGCTGGCGCAGGTCTACCCCAACGGCATCCGGCACATCCGGGCCGGCGGGCAGCACAACGAGTGGAAGGCGCCGCGCGGCCGGGAGATCACAAAGGCGACGGCCAACGCGCGGCAGGTGGTCATCGCGCTCGCCGGCGGCGAGGTCATCTACTTCGAGCTCGACGCGCAGGGTACGCTCGCCGAGATGGACAAGAAGGACACGGGGCACGACATCTCGTGCCTCGAGATCGGCGCGGTACCGGCGGGGCGGCAGCGCGCGCGCTTCCTGGCAGTGGGCGGCTGGGACAACACCATCCGGGTCTTCTCGCTCGACCCGGACGACTGCATGAGCGTGCTGGCCGTGCTCGCGCTCCCCGCGCAGGCGGAGACGGCGGCGATGGTCTCGATGCCGCTCGGCACCGGCGGGCGCGGTGCCGAGACCTTCTTCCTCACCATCGGCCTCAACAACGGCGTGCTGCTGCGCGCGAAGCTCGACCCGCGCAGCGGCCAGCTCTCCGACACACGCACGCGCTTCCTCGGCACCAAGCCCGCCAAGCTCTTCCGGCTGCCCATCGGCGGCATCGACGGCGTGCTCTGCCTCTCGTCGCGCCCGTGGGCCGCGTACTGCTGGCAGCAGCAGCTCACGCTCTCGCCCATCTCGTACCAGCACCTCGAGCACGGCTGCTCCTTCGCCTCGGAGCACTGCCCCGAGGGTCTCGTCGCCGTCGCGGGCAACACGCTGCGCATCCTCTCCCTCGACAAGCTGGGCGACGCCTTCAACGCCGAGAGCCTGCCGCTGCGCTACACGCCGCGCAAGATCGCGCACCACTCGGCGAGCGGCCACGTCGTCGTCGTCGAGTCGGACCACAACGCGTACAACGAGGACGAGAAGGCGCAGCTCTACGAGGCCGCCGGCATCCCGCCGCCGCTGCCCGCCGGCAGCGAGGTGCCCGACGAGGACGAGGCGGAGGAGGGTGTGCTCATGGAGAGCGTCGTCGGCGTGCCGCGCGGCGGCATGGGCAAGTGGGCCTCTTGCGTGAGGCTGGTCGACCCCGCCACCAAGGCCACGCTCTCGCTGCTCGAGCTGCCCGACAACGAGGCGGCGCTCTCCGTCGCCATCGTGCCCTTCCGCGAGCGCGCCGGCGAGAGCATCGTCATTGTCGGCACCGCTAAGGACATGACCCTGCACCCGCGCACGTGCGCTGCGGGCTTCATCCACGCCTACAAGTTCACCAACAACAACACGACGCTCGAGCTGCTGCACAAGACGCAGGTGGAGGACGTGCCGTACGCGCTGTGCGCCTTCAGCGGCCGGCTGCTCGCGGGCGTGGGCAAGAGCCTGCGCATCTACGAGCTAGGGCAGAAGAAGATGCTGCGCAAGTGCCAGCTGCTCGGGCTGCCCACGATGGCGCAGAGCATCCACGTCGTCTCGGCCACGCGCATCGTCGTGGGCGACCTGGCTGAGTCCTTCCACTGGGTCAAGTACAAGCGCGCCGAGAACGCGCTCGTGCTCTTCGCCGACGACCCCGCGCCGCGCTGGCTCACCGCGTCGTGCGTCGTCGACGTCAACACGCTGGCGGGCGCCGACAAGTTCGGCAACGTCTTCCTGCTACGGCTGCCGCAGGAGGTCTCCGACGACGTCGACGACGCGCAGCTGCTTACCTCGGGCGAGGGCATCGTCAACGGCGCGCCGAGCAAGGCCGACGCCATCGTGCAGTTCCACGTGGGTGATACGATCACCTCGCTGCAGAAGGTCGTGCTGGGGCAGGGCTGCGCCGAGGTGATCATGTACACGACGCTGCAGGGCGGCATCGGCGCGCTGCTCCCCTTCTCCTCCAAGGAGGACCTCGAGCTGCTGCAGGCGCTCGAGATGCACCTGCGACAGGAGGCGCCGCCCCTCTGCGGCCGCGACCAGCTCTTCTTCCGCTCGGCCTTCTTCCCCATCAAGGGCGTCGTCGACGGCGACTTCTGCGCCTTCTTCAACCGGCTGCCGCCCGACGAGCAGCGCACCATCGCGAGCGACCTCGACCGCACCCCCGCCGAGATCGCCAAGAAGCTCGAGGAGCTGGCGTCGCGGATCCTCTGATGAGGCGCCCGTCCAGCGCAGCCGCCGTTCAGGTCCAGGGGCTGGAGCGGGGCACCCACCCGGAGGGACAGCGCGGGTTGGGGCAGCGCCGCGCATCTGGTCCCGTGTCGGCACGGCACATGAGAGGCGCGCATTTGCTACTTTACCGCAGCCGCCGCCCCTTCGTTCGGCCTTGGGCCGAGAGTGTGTGAACACGCATCCCCTTTTTAGCGCAGCGCCGTGTAGTCCCAAAATTGATACGGCTTTTTACAGCTTCTCAAGATCTCCGTACAAGGGCGGCAGGGGCACGATTGCTCGTGGACGTGGCGTGGTAAAGGTAGCCGTACTTTTAGTTTTACACACACACGTACACACAGTACATAGAGTACTGTGGAACTGGCGAGATAAGGAGGTAGCTTTTATGTTTTTTAAAAACGCACGTGCACGCGAAAGGGGACCAAACGGACACACACGCAGAGAGTCAGGCGGACGACACACATACAAACGTCGATGCGTGGAGCATGCCCCGCAACCAGGAATGTCTCGCGCGCCCGCATAGGACGCAGCGACTGAGTGCGGTGTGGTGGGGGCGCAGCTCCGAAGAGGGAGACGTCGAGCTCGAGGCGCGTGCTGGCGCGTCAGTCGTCGCCGCAGAGCAAGCGGAGGAGGTCGTCGTCGTCATTCTCAGCGTCAAGAAGCAGAGCGTCCACAGCGATGCGAGCAGGCGAGGGAGGAGCGCGTGGAAAGGTGGCGGGGTGCAAGCCTGCTTCAGAGGTGCATAGGTAAGCCAGAACGCTTCGGGTTGCTGGGATAATGGCCACGATTCCACATCGCTAATTGTCTCGCTCGTCTCGCTTCCGCTGCTCCCGCACGCCAGCCGGCGCTTGAGTGACGCGTTTTCCTGTTGCAGTGCTGCCACCTGCTCCTCCAGCTCGTCGACCCGTTGTTTCTTGCGCTCACGGCTCACGGCAGCAGCCCTCCGGTTGCGAGCCATCTTGCGGGCCTTGCGCGTGTCCTCGTCCACGGCCACCGGAAGGCCCGTCTCGTCACAATCCATTAGCTCCTCGGCCTGCTCGGCCACCGTAGGCTGGCGGGTTGGCCGCTTCTTCGACGCGGTGATGAGCAGCGGCGGAAGTACGGGCGACGAGGACGAGGACGAGGACGGCGCACTGGAGCTGTCATCAATCGGCGCGGAGGAGGAGAGCGTGCGCGAGCCGGCGTTAGTTAGTGAGATGAGCAGTTCGTCAAGTTCGTCAGAGGTCAGCGCCCGTGACATCCCGTGCGTGGGTTGCCAGGACGCACGAGTGTGTTCTTTTCGCAAGCGCGTTCGCTTTGTGTGGGAGAGGGGGGGCATTTCCAGCGGACCACCCCTTGCTTTCCCTCTCAGCGAACAGCAGCTTCAGAGGCGGCCACGTCGGCTCAGATGAAGCCCAGCAGCAGCTCCTCCTCCTCTGCCGCCGCCTCCTCCTCCGCCGCCTCCTCCTCCGCCGTCGCCTCCGCAGCTCGTCGGGCGGTCCGAATGGCGGTGCCGCTAGACATCGAGGCGTCTGCGTCCACGCGCGCCGCTCGGGCCCACGCCGTACGGAGCTCCCCCATCTGCGCCCGGCTCTGGGGTACCAGCTGGTGGATGTGCAGCCCGTTGGCGCCGAGGGTTGCGAGGGTTGCTGCCAGCGGCGGAGGCTACCCCCCCCCGCTCCACCAGAAGGGGTCGCGGCTGCCGTCTGCACCCCAGTAGAAGCCTGCCGCGCCCCCGTCGCTCTCACCGTGCACAGTGTAGAAGCCCTCGACCTGCTCCGACGACCAGCCCGCATCCATCAGCCAGCGCGCCACAGCCCGCTTGAGCTCGCCCATGAGGCGTTCTTGAGCGGCGACTATCTGCTCGTCCGCCTCCGCCTCCGCCTTGGCCAGTGCTGCAGCCTCGTCCAACGAGGCTGCACCCTCCTCACTGTCGTCGCCCCCCTCGCTCTCGCTCTCGCTCTCGCTCTCGCTCTCGCTCTCGTCGCTCTCGCTGTCACCTCTGCCGTGGTGAGAGTGGCCGCCTGGGGGCCGCCGAGCGTACAGGGGCGTCGCCTGCGCCAGGCGCGCTGCGGCACGCTGCGCGCGCTCCTCCTTCTCCTCCTCTCGCCGCGGGCTGCACACCTGCTGCCGCAGCACCGCCGCCGGCTCAGCCTCGCGCAGCCGCCGCTCTGCCTCATTCCGCGCCGCCTCTGCCTCCGCCTGCACCACGAGCAGCTCTGGAGCGTGTTGCCGCTATTGCCGCGTGTACTCTTTGCCATCGAGATCCAGGCACGGGCAATGGCCCGCACCTTGCTGAGAGGGGCAGGAGCTGAGAGGGGCAGGAGCATTTGGGAGGGGGTTTTGTGTGAAAATGGGGGCGAATTAAACATTAAATCAGGTCAAATTAGGTCTAATTAGGCCTAATGAGGTGTTTTCAACCACCTAATAAGGCCTAATTTGACCTCATCAAATTAGGTAGGCCAAATTCGACCGTAGGTTGAATGTTGAAGTCTCCCCCATTTTCACACAAAACTTAACCTTTCGTGTCCAGTCAAGACCGGGTCTCAGTTGGGCAAACGATAAGATAAGATTGTTGGGTTATCTTATCTTATCTTGGGCAAACGGGGGCAAACGTGTTTGCGGGATTTTTTCCACCCCTCGATGTCCTTTCCACGAAAGCACCCATCTGCGATTGCGCCACCAGATGCGACGCTTCGCGCTGGTGTGCCTCCTCGCGCCCGCCGTCGCGGCATTGTCGGTCCCGTCGACCAACCTGGCGAAGCAGCAGCAGCTTCTTCTGCAGAGCAAGCGTCCCATCGGTCGACGCCAGCTCGGGCAGCCAGCCTCGCTGTGGCTGAGAGACGAGATGCGTGTGAAGGCCGATGCCTTCATTGCAGAAGTCTTGTTCGCCGACCCGACGAACGATAGGCAGGAGAAACTGACGGGGCGCATCCTTGCCGAGACGTTCTCGCCGGAGCAGCTGGAGGCACACCTGAAGAAGCGCCTGGAGGAGAGTGGCCTCGAGCCTGGAGAGGAGCGGCTCGCCCACGAGCTGGCGGCACAGCACGCGCCGACGCTGTGGGCGGCATTCGTGGTCTCGGTGCAAACCGTGCTACAGAAACGGCTCACCAACGACACGCTTGCTGACATGACCGACTGGCGCGTCTTCCTGCACACGCAGCACCACGCCAGCCCCGCCCGAGCCCAGAGGGAAGCCAAGCCGAGCGGCGGCCGCGAGGGCAATCCGTCGCGCGCAAAAAGCGCGCGGGCCCGCGACGGGGCGCGGCGTGCGAGCATGCGGCCCGCGAGCGACCCCCGCGTGCTGACCGCGCGCGTGAACAAGCAGCCGTACGGCAAGCAGGCGCTGGGCGGCCGGGCGGTCGCGTGGCTGCAGCGCGCCGGCGCCGTCTGCGCCGACGAGTACTGCACGCTCGTGGCCGGCGCGCGCGCCGAGCAGCTGAGTGGGCTGGTGGACGTGCTCGGCCCCGGGCAGGCGGGCACGCATGCGGTGCTCTCGGCGCTCAACACGGAGGAGGCCGTGAGCGCCGCGGCGGTGACGACGGCGGCGGAGCTGCTGAGCAGCAGGAGCCTGGAGGAGTACCGGGAGGCCTTCGACCGCATCGACACGGACGGCAGCGGGGACATCGACGCGGAGGAGGTGGAGCAGCTGCTCAGGGACGTCTACGGCGAGGAGGCGTCTCCGGAGGGCATGGCCGCCTTCCTCTCCCACTTCAACGCCGACAAGGACGGCCTCATCAGCTGGGAGGTATTCGCCGCGGCGCTGTGCGACATGGAGAACGATGGCACGTCGGCCATTGCCGAAGGGTGCGACATGGACCCCGAGGCGACGCGCGACGGCGGCATGGCGATCGACCCTGACTCGGTCCTCCTCGGGGGAGGAGGCGGGGCGGGAGGCGAGGCGGAGGGAGTCGTCGCGCACGAGATCGACGCGGGAGGCGAGGCGGGAGGCGAGGGAGGCGAGGCCTGGGAGCGGCTGCTCTCCGAGGCCATCCTCGCCGAGGCGCGGCCCCGCTTCGGCGTGCTGCCGCTGGCGCGTCGCTTCAACGCGGAGCTCGTCTTCAGCTGCGGTGCGCAGCCGCCCCTGGCGTGGACAGGGCTGGAGTCTCTCGAGCTGCGCGGCCACGTGCCGACGCTGTGGAGCGTCTTCATCCGCGCCGTGCGGCTGCGGCTGCAGGCGGAGCTCGGGCCGCAGTGGAGCGTGTCCACCGAGTGGCGCGTGCTGCAGGCGCTCTACGACGAGGCCAAGGCCGCGCCCGGCATGCGCTGGCAGCTCCCTGCGTCGCAGGAGGCGGTCGTGGGCAAAGTGGTGCCCAAGCGCAAGCAGCAGCAGCGCCGCCCGAGCTCGCGCCGCGAGCCGCAAAAAGTGGGCGCGACCAGCGTGTAGAGGGTCGACTCAATCTCGTACGGTTCCTGTGCTTTCCCGTTTAACACATTGGTATATGCAGTCAGTGTCGGTTGCAGAGATTCAGCATGCGTACTGTAGCCCCTCAAGGGTATCATTTGCGAACTTGTCTTTTGGGGTGCCTTCGCCCCTCATCGGATGGAAGGAAGAGTGTTTGGATAACCGCGCTCGGCGATGCTCGATGCTGCTCTCGTGCTGTTGGTCGACGCTTCGGCGTTCATGGTCGGTGTGAATCGGATCCCCTCGGCACGATGCTCGTCCGCGATGGTCGAGTCGTGGTACGACGCCAAGATGGCCGCAGACGGAGAGGCCGTCACCGCCCGCCGGCCCTCAGCCGGGAACAAGCCGCCGACAACCCCGAACTGGCAAAGAAGATTGCGGGGCGGCCGCACACGCTGAACAAGGTAGCTCGATTCGCCCGATTTTATAAGCTCGATTGAACACTGAGAATTTCCGCAGGGTGAACACTTTCGGAATTCCACAAAAGAAGTTCAGCGTCAAAACCGAAGGGTGCCCGCTGTTCGTTCGTCTTTCGTGACTTCTAAAACGCACCCATGAAGCTCTTGCTCATGGGCCTGAGCCTTGCATCGATCGTGCCAGTCGAGCCCGCTATCTTGACGGCAGTGCACATGCTACAGACAAGCATGGAGCACACATCCATCACACGCGACCCGCTCCTCAAGGAGGACTCCTGGACCGTGCTTGAAGCCTCCTTCCAGAAGCGCCGCGGCCACCGTTAATGAGCGACTCCCAACACACTGAGGCAGCCCCTGGGCTCCACACCTCTGTCAGTGTGCCTCTAGTCGTACACAGTCTCGCTCTCCTACTCTACACGCGCGCGCCTGAGCACGCAACTGCACACCACACAGCTCAGAGGCGCCGTCACAGGAGCCAGCCTGGCAAAGATCACCCAGGACTGTTGCGTCTTGCGTGTCCGCGATGGCAGGGTCGTTCCCAGTGGCAATATCGTGTCCTTCCCAGAGCACATGACGGTAGCGGCCCTCGCGCCAGGCCTCGTCGTCGTGCGCGGTGCTCTCTGACTCCTAAACAGAGACTATAAGCCTAACCTCACCTTAACCAACCCTTCCCCTGACCACTGATAGACCACTGACCCTCGCTGACGCTAAAGTATAACCACAGGTGCTCTCTCCGAGAGCGAGCAGAAATTTATCCTCGAGAAGACCAACGAGCTCGGCGCGAGGGAAACCAACGGCTTTGCCGCAGCGGGCACCTCTGGCCGTGAGCGTATCTACGATGAGGTCGGCCGCGTGCCCGCTGAGTTCACTGAGCTCGCCATTCGGAGCTCACAGGTTGCCTCCGCGTACGACGCGGACATGCCAGCATGCTCGCCTTCGCACGTGCTCATCAACAAGTACAGCAACGCCGCGGGCCTTCTGTGGCACCGTCCGTGGCCGAGGCTCGAACATAGAGAGCCGCGCGCCCTCTTATTAACCTGGGCTAATACCCGGGTATCGACGCGGGCCTTGACGCGCGCTGTCCTCCCTGTTTCCCGGCCCTCCTCTGCATTCCATATGCCCGGCCGAGCCCGCTGCATGTGGGTCGTAATATAGCTCACACACGCCCACACACGCTGGTGTGTGGCACGCGGGCTGCAGGTGACATCTACTCTAACGACGGCGATGGGGACATGCCCGTGATCAACCTCTCTATCGGAGCCTCGAGCTGCTTCGGGGTCACTCTCCTGCTGCCCGACAAGACGAGCCAGCGCTTCGGCGTCGAGCTCCGTTCGGGTGACGCGATTCTCTTCGGCGGGCCGAGCCGCTTCATCGAGCACGCCGTGCTCGGAGTAATGCTCGACAAGAAGCCCACGTGGATGACAGAGGACCCGTGCCGCATGTCTCTGACGTTTCGTGCGGCGCCGTCGGTGTCTGGCCGCGAGGAGTTCTTTCGCAACTTCAAAATCAAGGGCGACTGGTGCGGCACCGCCCGCCCTTTTGGCCCCCGCCCCCTTCCTCCGCCGCACCTCCTACTCCGTGCCTGCTCCGAACCGAGCTTACTGATTACTGTACGCTTCCGCTACATCCGTTAGCCCGCTGTGTCCATCGAGCCACACTATCTTACCCTTCGCCCTCTCCGCTTCCCACATACTTCCCACACACACACAGGTTCCAGCGTACGCAGACCGAGTGGCGCGAGGGCGATCCGCTCGTCGAGCCCGAGGAATGAGCCAGAAGCAGTCATTATCTTATCTCTTAGTGTCGGTTGCAGAGAGTATTCAAAGATTGGTACTGTAGTTAGTTATCCCCCAAGGGTATCATTTGCGAAATAGTGTTTGCGGGGTGCCCACGCCCTCATTGGAAGGAAGAGTAATTGGAAATGCGCTCGGCGATGCTGCTCGTGCTGTTGGTCGACGCTTCGGCGTTCATGGTCGGTGTGAATCGGATCCCCTCGGCACGATGCTCGTCCGCGATGGTCGAGTCGTGGTACGACGCCAAGATGGCCGCAGACGGAGAGGCCGTCACCGCAGGCCCGCCGGCCCTCAGCCCGGAACAGGCCGCCGACAACCCCGAACTGGCAAAGAAGATTGCGGCGGAGCAGGAGACGCTCGACGGGCTGCGTGCGCGGATGGACGCCTTTCCGAAGAAGGAGGGCACCATGTACTGTGCGCGCCTGCACACCAGCACCGCCCACACCAGCACCGCCCACATACCAGCACCGCCCACACCAGCACCGCCCACATACCAGCACCGCCCACACCAGCACCGCCCACACCATACACCTGTGTGCGCAGATATCACCAAGGAGAAAGTGGAGATCTCCGAGAATCTTCTGGCGAAGATGATGAAGACCGCCATGACGGCCGAGGAGCGGGCGGAGGCGGAGGCGGCCGAGGCTGCGAAAAAGGCCGCGGCGGCCGCGGAGAAACAAGCCGCGGCGGATGCCAAGAAGGCCGAGGCCGAGGCGGCGAAGGCGAAGAAGGCGGAGGAAGCGGCGCAAAAGAAGGCGAAGGCCGCGGGGGTGGCGGCGGAGAAGAAGGTCGCCGCCGAGGCGAAGAAGGCGGCTGCTGCCGAGGCTGCCGCGGCCAAGAAGGCCAAGGCGGCTGAGGAGAAGCAGCGCAAGGCCGACGAGGCGGTGGCCAAGAAGGTCACCAAGCTGGTACGTTAGTAGCACGCCACAGTAAGTCAGAAGTGGCTGTGTAGCGTGCGATGTGGAGCGTATGGTACGCCTCTACTCACTCACTTGCTCACCTGCTTACCCCGTGAAGGCGGCCACCTCGGCGGAGGATGGGGCGGAGGCACCGCCTGCCAGCGCGGGAGCGCCGGCCAAGAAGAAGGGCTTTGAGCTGCCCAACCCCTTTGCAAAGAAGAAGTGAATATGCTATAGGAGCTTTGTGCGGGTGGCGCCCCTGCGAGCTGCGTGAGTGTCAGGAACTCTGTACTCTTCCTTTCTTTCCTGACACGACGTTTAGTCACGGTCGCGGGACGCCGCGCTGGCTTTACGTAAAGTTCTTTTGGGCACTACACGGCGCGTTCTACACCCTATTTTCTAATCGAAAACCTGACGTTATCTTACACATCTCAACTCACCTCTACACGAACACGCCCCAACAGCAGGGCCTCATCACATCTGGTCATCACTCGCCGTCGCACCTGCTATCGGCTAGCATGAAGAGGAACGTGACCGACTGGCGCACGAGCAGCTCCTCCATCACAAAGGTGCGCACGAAGAAGGCGATCAGGGCCTCGATGTCGTCGCGCAACGTCGGCTTGTCCGCGGGCGAGATGGCGCGGCCGGGCAGGTCGAGCACCGCTGCGAACGCCAGCGCAACGCGGCCAAGGATGCCGATGGCGAGCTGCTGCGTCCAACGCGGCGCCGCCGCGGCGGTGATGGTCTGCAGCTTGGGCTGCAGCTGCTGCAGCACGGGGCCGAGGCGCGCGGCGGGCGCGGCGGGGCTCGGCACGTAGAGCCGCTGCAGCAGCGAGATCTCGAGCTCGTAGAAGACGAGCTTGCTCGAGATGTAGTCGGCCAGGTCGGAGCAGGCGGCTTCGCACGCCTGCACCCCAGCCGGCATCGCGGCACTGGGCAGGCCGGCGAGCGCAGGCAGCGTGTTGCGCAGCCGGCCGGCGAGCGCGAGCAGCTGCCCACCCGCCCACTCGACGTTGTTGAGGCGCAGGCAGAGCTGCTGCGCGCTCTGCAGCTCGAGCGCCTCGACGCGTGCTGCGGGCTGGGGCAGGCCTGCGTCGCCGCCGCCGCCGCCGCCGCCGCCGTTGAGCGCCGAGAGAGGCAGCGGCGCGCAGCCGGAGACGATCTGCGCGGCGTACTGGCAGACTTGTGTCTCGAGGACCTCGAGGAAGCGCGCGTACGAGGCGGCGGGAAGCGGCTGCTGCTGCGCGAACATGGCGTAGACCTGCAAGCGGGTGCAAGCGGGTGCAAGCGGGTGCAAGCGGGTGCAAGCGGGTGCAAGCGGGTGCAAGCGGGTGCAAGCGGGTGCAAGCGGGTGCGAGGGGGCGCGAGGGGGTGCGAGCGGGTGCAAGCGGGGGTGCGAGGGGGTGCGAGGGGGTGCAAGCAGGGGTGCGAGGGGGTGCGAGGGGGTGCAAAGGACCTGCGTGAGCTGGTCAAGTTGCGTGAAGAGGTCGACCACCGATGACGAGTGCGTGGTGCCCTCGTACAGTGGCTGCCAGCTCTCGAGCTTGAAGGCCTGCTGCATGTTGGCCGTCATCACCTCGAGCAGCTGTGTGCACCACCCGTCGGCCATCTGCGTACAGAGCGCCTGCAGAGCGGGCAGCGCGTCCTCGCCCTCCGCCTTCTCCTCTTCCTCGCCCATGGCCTTCCTCATCGCGGCCTTGAGCGGCACGAGTGCCTCCACCATGTCCATCGAGCAGCGGTCGATCGTCTGGTTGGCACGCACCACGGGCTCGAGATCGCTCGAGAGCTCGCGCCGCAGCACCACCACCGCGTGGCGTACGGCGCGCCGGCCGCGGCCGCCGCGGCCGCCGCCGCCGCCGGGGCGCATGCAGCCCTCGAAGCAGCCTGCAAACTGGTCCTCCACCTCTAGCTCCTCACACAACGCCGCCGCGAGCTCGGACAAGGCGCGCTCCGCCTCGCCATCGTCGCCGCCCGGCTCGCCACCCCCCATCGCACCATATGTGCGGCGCGCGGCGGTGCGCCCCGCGGCGAGCGAGAGGCGGAGGCGGCGCAGGTAGCGTGTGGTGGCCGCCTCGACGATGGCGAGCGCTTGCTGCTCGAGCTGGAGATTGCCCCGCTCGCTGCCCTCCTCCCCCTCGTCCTGCAGCGCGAGGACGCACCTGCCCCAGGGTGAGGGGTGGGGTGAGGGGTGGGGCGAGGGGTGGCCGCCCTGGTGGTGGGTGGTGGGTGGTGGGTGGTGGGTGGTGGGTGGTGGGTGGTGCTGCTGCTGGTGCTAGTGGTGCTGTTGGTGCTGTTGGTGCTGCCGCCGTAACTGCTGCAGCTGCGGCTGCCGCAGTTGCTGCGGAAGCGGAAGCGGAGGCGCGTACCGCTGCCACAGCGCGACGCAAGCGGCGAGCTCCTCCGGCTCGCTGCCATAGTGCTCGCGGTAGTCGCGCAACTTACCGCCGAGGAAGCCCACGATCCCCGCCAGCAACATGTCGCGCCGCTGCCGCAACCACGCCAAGTCCTCCTCGGCCTCGGCCCCGCCCTCGGCCGCGGCCTCCTGCAGTGGCTCCTCGTCGAAAGGGTTGTAGCTCGCCTGCTTGCCTGGGGCGGCGGCGGTGCCCCCCCTGCGCGGTGGCGGTGGCGCGGCGGCGAGCACACGGCCCAGCACCTCGGACACGGTGGCTACCATCTGCGGCGCATCGGCGGCGGCGTACCGGCACTGCTGGTAGTGCGAGAAGCTGGTGGTGAGGAGTGCGAGGTCGTGCGCGCGCGGCCCCACCCGCAGCGCCCTCCACACACCCTCGAAGAGCTGCAGCACTTGTGGCGCGTCGGCCGCCGCCTCTGCGGGCTCGTCAGTCTCAAAGGCCGCCTCGAGCAGGCTGCAGTAGAGCCGGAACCCGAGGTTGGCCGGCCACTGTCCCGGCAGGCCCTCGCACACCTCACGCACCGTGCCGCGCAACGCCGCCACCTCGGCGCGCGTCGCCTCGTCGCCCGCCTCGTCGCCCGCCTCGTCGCCCGCCGCACAACGCAGCTGCAACAGTCGGCCCGCCTGCGCCTGCAGCCGGTCGCACGCGATACTTGCGGACTGCACGCCTGCGCCGCCCGGCTCGGCGCAGTTGCGCAGCAGCGCCACCTGCCAAATTAGCCGAGGAGACCACCATGTAATGCACCGTGTTGCACCGTGCACCATGCGACGCACCATGTGACGCAACGTGCAACAACGCACCATGCAACGCACCTGCCTCTCGCAGAGGGCGCGCAGCTCACGCACGTCCCTCTCGCGCCGCTCGGAGGTGCGCGGCTGCTCACTCGGCTCAGGCGCCACGTGGAGGAGCAATGCGCCTCGATACGCGGGCGACGACGGCGGCGGCGCGCCTCCGCTGTCGTCGCCGGCGTACCGCGGCGCGCGCAGCCACGGGAGCAGCCGCTTGTGCTGGCGGAGGGTGAGGCCGAGCCGCGCGCGCACCGCCTGCAGAGTCTCCTCCTCGGCGCCGTGCGGCGTCGGCGCGCCCTCGCGGCGGCCCAGTGTGCAGAGGAGCAGCGCCTCGTACGCGGCCGCAGCGAGCAGCTCGTCGGGCAGGGTGTAGTCGTGTTCGAGGGGCGGGTGCAGCACGGCGAGGGGCACCGGCAACGGCGGCAGCGAGCCGCCCGGCGTGCCACGCGGCGTGCCACCCGGCGTGCGCGGCGAGGCGAGGCCAAAGGCGGAGTGCGCTCCTTTAGCGCCAAAGGAGGAAGAGTGCGGGCCAGGCCCAAAGGAGGGGCGCTGCTCACCGCGTGAGGCCACGGGCGGCGAGAGGAAGAGGGCCGCTCGCTGGCCCCAGCTGGGCGAGAGCAGCTCGTTGGGCGCCATCGAGGGGGTGCGGCAGCGCGAGGCGGGGGTCTGCGTGCGCAGAGGCGGCGAGGTGAGTGCGTGCGGCACCGCGCTCTCGGCGTGCTCGGCGGCGGCGTGCGCGTGCGCGGCTGCGTGCGCGGCGTGCTCGGCGGCGACGGCGAGCGTGGCGGCGACGTCGATCTGCCGCAGCTCGAAGTCCTCGATGGCGTCGGGCTCGATGGCGGCGGTGCCAAGCTGCGCGCGGCACACCTCCTCGAGCCCCGCGGCGGGCAGCTGGCGCAGCACGAAGCGCAGCAGCGCGCTGCGGTCGGCCGACGCCTGCTCCGCCTGCTCGCCCGCCTCCGCAGTGAGCAGCTTCGCCGCGCCGACGCCGCCGACGCCGCCGACGCCGCCGCCGCCGCCGCCGCCGCCCTCGCCGCCCTCGCCGCCCCCGCCGCCGCCGCCGCCCTCGCCGCCCCACGCCTGCCCGTTGGGCGCGCCCAGCCACAGCTTGGTCACGGCGGGGGCCGCCGCCGCCGAGGTCGAGGGCCAGAGCAGCCTCGCGTGCAGGATGCGGCGCAGCTCGGGGTCGCTCGCCCCGGCCTCGGCCTCCTGCTGCAGGCTGCTCTGCAGCAGGACCGCGCGCGCCGCATGCCGCCCGAAGGACTCGAGCATCTCGAGCACGCCACCCGGCCGCGCGCCCACCAGGTGCGGCGGCAGTGAGAGGAGCTGGCTCTGCAGCGCCGCCGCCGCCGCCGCCTCGCAGCGGAAGAGGAGCAGCGCATCCTCGACCACACCGAGCCGGAGCGCGTGCAGCGCGGCGCTCGCCGACGGGCCGAGCGAGTCGAACGAGGCGCACTCGAGCGCGCGCGCGAGCAGCTTCTGCAACTTGGGCAGGTCCGCTGTGATCTGGTGCAGAGGGTAGGCATGCCACCTGCCGGCGTCGGCCGTGTGCAGCACGCTCACCTGCGGCCACTCGCAGAGCTCCTTGAGATACCAGGCGCAGGCCTCGACGTAGTCGGCCTGCGCATGCCGCGCCTCTGGCTCGCCACACACCTGAGGTAGCTCGCGTATCGCCTCGTGCAGCACCTCCGTGTGGCCGGCGACGGCGAGGCGGTGCACGAGCACGAGCGCTTTGGCGGCGACGACCGTCGTCTTGGCGGAGCGGCACGCCTGCAGGCGCTTCGCGAGGTACAACGAGGCCTCCGCCTGCTGCGACGGCGTGGCTGCGGCTCGCAGCACGAACAAGACATGCTTCTCCTTGGGTGGCAGCTGGTCGGCCGCGGTGGCCTTGTATACGGCCGTCTGCAGATCGTTCATCTGTGCGGTGGCCAAGGTGTTGACCAGCTTGTTCTTTCTGCTCCTGAACATCTTGCTGGCTTAGGGCGGCGGCAAGGGCGGCGGCAAGGGCGGCGGCGGCGCGGTATAAGGCGTCGGCCACGACGCCCTCCGTGTCGCGGCAAGCAAGTCAGACAGACAGAAGAATTCGGGGGCGATAATTTTGCCTGAAGTCCCAGAAAGTATATAACAAACACGCCTCGGCCATAAGATCATGATGTGATAGCCCCCCGTAGCCCCGTTCCCCTGCCTGACGGTGGTCGGGCGGGAAGGGGGGGGCGGCCGGACTTCGTCTACGCAGATTGGCAGATAAGAAGCATCCGCCCGTAAGTGGTTGAAAACGGCCACTGGCGGCCTGGGCGTGCTTCCAGGCAGGCCACTCCAGAGGTATCGGCGGGTGCGCACGCGTGCCCTGCGTGTGCCTAGCCGCGGCGGAGCGCACGGAGCGAGGTTCGGGCCAGAAGCGGTGCGGAAAACCTGTTTTGTTGCCTAAGTGGCGGTCGCCTCCAGGCCGGCATCCGAGCCGGCGCCAGGGCCGGCATCCGAATCAAATGCCGGCCCCGGCCGCTTGATGAGTTACGAATTGTCGTTACGCAAGTTTTCCCTCACGCTGCAGCCTTCGTCGCACGACTCGCCGCGATGGCGCGGCTCGCTTTCGCCAAGATCAGGGCGCGGGCTCTCGCCCTGCGCCCGGAACACCATCCGGGAAGCGATCAGTCGGGACAGACACGCGGAGCAGCCAGCATGCAGCACACGCTGCCCGAAGGAACCGCACGCTTACTTACCGCACGCGCAACGCAGCTGGCACCTTCAGCGGTCACCGCCAGCGCAGTCGGAAGGTCTGCGAACAGAAGTGTGGTTTGCCGAGTCTCTTCGACGACGAGCGGCTCGTCCAACGCCGCGCAGTCACACTGGATCCTCGACGCGGCCCCTAAAAAAACGCCCCGAGTATGGTACAAGTCAGACCTTTCTTTACCGGCTTCAGTATTTAAAGGAAGCGCCGATATTTCAGTTTCATTGCCCATCATTCATATCTTATCTTATCTCCAGCCGAGGTGGCCGCGTATCCGTTCCCCCCCCCTGCCAAAACACGAAGCAAGCTCTGCGCCAACGACGCGCGCCGTGCGAACATACCCACCAGACATCCGCCCATGCAACGAACCAGGGGCTGTGCAACCTGCAGGCAGCACAGGAGCGTGGCGTGCGATGTCCTCATCTTCCCGGCAACGCTCTGCCTGGGCGGCGTGCTCTTCTCCTGGCTCGAGCACCAGGGCTACGAGGAGCAGGAGGGTCGCCTGCTCGACTTCCTTCGACGCGTGAACGGCTCACTTGACCGTCCCGAGTACGAGGAGCTGCTCGACTATATGGGGCGCGACGCCCTCGGGACCGAGTCCGAGTTGCTCGCGCTGCAGCAGGGCCGCCTGCACGAGACGTACGCCAACCCGTTCGATTGGGCGGGCGCGACGTTCTGGTGCTTCACGGCGGTCACCACGATCGGGTACGGCAACTACACACCGTCTGCATGTGCACTGCGTGCCTAGTGTATGTGCGGTGTACGCGCACTGCATACACCGCATGCGCACAGGTACGGCAACTACACGCCGCTCACGGAGGCGGGCCGCCTGGCCTCGATCTTCTTCGCGGCGGTCGGCATCCCAATCTGCTTCCGCGCGTGCGCGCAGCTCGCCCGCTGGATGCTCAGGTGAGTGCGTGAGTGCGTGAGCTAGCCAGTCAGTCAATCGGCCAGCCGGTCGATTAGGCAGTAAGTGATAGAGACACCGTGCCTCGGTGTTGGGTTGGGATATCTGGCATCGCAGAGCTGTGTAGCGCACTAGCCGCAGCTCGTGATACCTTTCGACTCACTCATCACTCACTCACTCACTCACTCACTCACTCACTCACTCACTCACTCACTCACTCACTCACTCACTCACTCACTCACTCATTCACTCACTCACTCACTCACTCACTCACTCACTCACTCACTCACTCACTCGATGCTCAGGTACCTGGTGCGGCGACTCTGCGGCCGGCCGCCTGCAGAGGATCGCGGCGTGCGCACTCTTTTAGCACTCGCCGTGTGGGCGTTGCTGCAGGCCTGACTTAAGTTGGGGCTGCCCTATTCCTATCCCTAACCCTAACCCTAACTACCCTCACCCTAACCATGTTACACGATGCCCTTCCCAATCGCAGAATTTTAACTCCAGCCTCTACAACCAGGCCTGCTACACGGTCGCCTTCGGGCTGTACCACGACGACTGGACTTATCTCGACGCATTCTACTTCACCTTCGATACCTTCACCACAATCGGCTTCGGAGATCTCGCCATCGAGCCGCGCCCCTGCCTGTAACCGTATACGCCTAGCTTGCATGCCAACGGGAGGCTGCGACGGGTGCTCTGGTAAAGCCACCACCGCTTGCAAAAGAGAGGCTGCGACGGGCGCCCTAGTCCCGGCGGCCTAAAGTTGTCCATGCTCCCGCCTTTGGCTAGCCAGGCACCCCGCCGGGCTGTGCTTCGTGTACATGGCGACGTGCTCGGTGGGCATCGGCGCCACCACGCTGCAACCCTATGCAACCCAAGCTGCAACCAAGCTGCAACCCAAGCTGCAACCGTAGAGTTGCCGATTGAATAACCCAAGCTGCAAGGTTATTCAACCGGCAACTCTACGTGTCCAGCCCGCAGCCCCACGCACTCCAGGTGGGCGTCGGCGTCACGGCGGTCATTGTCGCCTCCATGACCGAGGCCGACTTCGGGAGCGACATCGCCGCGGCGTGGCGCAGCGTGGCCCAGGGCGTGGGCCGCTCCTCGGAGAGGTGGCGTGCCACGTCGCCCTCAACCTCCACGGGATCGGCGGCACAAATACAGCCCACGGCCCAGCGAAAGCTGCCGTGTGAAGTCGTGGTTGATGTAGAACTCAGAACAAGCTGAAGCCGAACGTAACGGCTTCAGCTTGTTCTGAGTTCTACATCACCGCATGTAGAACTCAGCCTCCCACAGCCTCCGACAAGCTGAAGCCGTAACGTTACGGCTTCAGCTTGTTCTGAGTTCTTGGGACGTCTTTTGGGGGGTGGGACGTCTTTTTTGGGGAGGGGTGGGACGTGTGAAGCAGGCGTGGGGGGGGGTGGGGGTGATAACGTCCGGAAGGATCATGCCTACTGTGCAGTAGGCGGGCCGGGTTCCGCCCTGTGCCACGCGCACATCTCTCTTTTGGATCGCGGCAGCCAGGATGGGCGTCCACGCGTGATTACACTGTGGTGCCAAACCCCGCCGCATTTCGGACGGGGGGGGCAAGGTTGCCTGTCCTCCAACCGTGGCACCTGTCGTCGCCCAGGTCACGCGAGAGCGAGGCAACGGCTTCGGAGATCTTATCTTATCTCCTCGATTTTGTGAAGGCGTCGAATTACACCCCCCTGTTGTTGAGGGGAACGGCAAGTTGGAGCATCGCCGCGGCGTTGGTGCTATCTCATCGAGTGGCGGCGCAATGGCGTTCGGTGCTTACGCCCTGAGCGCTGTCGACAACGTGCTGCTCAAGGGCGGCCTCGGCGACCCGTGGTCTGCCACAGCGGCGCAGGTGGCGGAGGACCAGAAAACCAGCGAGCCTCATCGACCTAGCAGTGCCACCAACACCAGGCCAGCACAATCCGCTTCAGAGGCGTTGCTTACACGGGCACCGGCTCGACCGAGCTCAGCGTCGTTTCGAAAGGCGCTCAGTGCGGAGGAGCTCGCCGAGTCGAGTGACCCTCCAACGAGGGCTCTCCGTAGAAGTCAGAGCACCGTCTCGCAGCAGAACAAGTGCGTCGAGCGGCTCATGGTCACGCAGATCCATCGGCTGCCGCCCACGCATTATGACCACCAGCGGTACCACATGCGTGCGGAGGAGCTGCGGCACAATGTACGCCCTCAGAGCGGACCTGGCACGCAAACGCAGCCGGGTCAAAACGTCGGCCTACCAGGCCTCCGGGCGGCTGCCTGTAACCCACCACCAGCACGCGGCAACGCAGCCTGCTACCCCCCCGGTATAGTTACGCCCTCTGCCTCGAGGTCCCAGCCGCGGCCTGTGGCTGGCAGGAAGCACGCCGTGAAGCACCTGGAAATTGAGCTGAAGAACCTCAAGCGCGTCTTCGCGCTGCTCGACGTCGGCAAGGACGGCGTGGTCGCGAGCGAGGACATCTTCGTGATCACAGGTTAGGCTTAGGCGTAGGCGTAGGCGTAGGCGTAGGCGTAGGCGTAGGCGTAGGCGTAGGCGTAGGCGTAGGGTTGAGGAGATCTGCGTGATCACGGGCCGCGCTAGCCGGCTGGACATCGGCCCGATATCCGGCCTGGGCCTCGCAGCGACAATACCAGCGCCCGCCTCGCCTGTGTGCTTCGCGAGCCCCGGGGCCGCTCCGATGCCGCACCAGCTTGCAGTCAACCTCCCTATCCACCTCCCCTCCGCCTCCCATCCACCTCCCCTCCGCCTGCAGGCAAGCTCGGCAGCAAGCTGAGCCTGGGCGAGGTGTCGGAGCTCATCTGGGAGATCGACGACAGCCTGGAGGGGCGCCTGACGTGGGCGAACTTCTCGTCGGCCTACTACCGATGCCGGCGGAATGCGAGCGGCTTCGAGCCACGCGGCCTGCTGTACCTCATCGAATTTCTCCTCATGGACAAAGACCTCTCCGGAAGTGTCTCGGTCGACGAGGCGATGCAGGCGCTAACCATATACCCCAAGCCCCAAACCCTCAACGTGGTGCAGGCGCGGCGCAGGGGGAGCTCGCCCCGCACCGCCCAGCTTCGGCGCAGGCCTGCCCTGCCCTGCCCTGCCCTCACACACGCACATGCACATGCAGGTGCTCTACGAGCGACACGGCAAGCACTCGCTCGAGCGGCTCACGCGTGACTTCTTCCAAGCGTCTGCCGGCGCCGCGGTCAGCCACCACTCGGTGGTCACCTTCGACGACTTCTACCGCCGCTTCGCCAGGCCGTGGCCCAAGGTGAGCCGCACGCACATGCACATGCACGCGCGCATGGCACCAGAGTCGCCGCGCCGCGCCGCTCCCTGCCCTAGAGAGGCGACGGGCGCTGCGTGCGGCCATTCCAGCCTTGCCCTCCCTCAACCCTTGCTCCCGCGTGCCTGCTCCCCAGGCGATCTCTCAGCCCGATCGGCGCAGCTCGTACTCGAAGGCAGCACAGGCCAAGCTGCACGCCTCTGGCAGCTGGGCGCCGCGCAAGGGTCTCGCCCAGCGAAGCAGCGCGTGGGCGCGGGCAGCAGAGGGATCGGCCGCGACGCAGTCGGTCGCGGCGCGCTCGGCGGCAGTGCGCCACCACCAGGCCTGCAGAAGCTCCGCGTCGGCCCCTAGCTTGGGCGCGCGGCCGCCGTCGCCACAGAAAAGCGGCCCGTCTCTTGCCTGGTGGGACCACGAGCCGGACACGCCCGCCCGCATGGGGCCGTTGTCCCGAACGGGCCCGCCTCGCTCACCACCGCGCTCACCTTCGGGCTCACCTCCGGGCCGCGGCCGCCGCCCGCCGCCCGACGCGCTGGGTCTGAAGGCGAATCGCCAGCTGTCCGAGCGAGGGATGGGGGAGAGGGCGCGCCGCTCTGGAAGGTACCCTGACCATGCCCGCGTTTGCAGGCAACTTGGCAGCTGGCAAGACGATTGACACCGCGGGGTGTAGTAGCCAGTGGACACGTCCCCCAGTGGACACGTCCCCCCTCCGCGCGAGCTCGCCCGAAGCCCGCCTCGCCACGCTCCTTTACCACAGGGCCAGTTCCCGCGTACACACCAGCCTGCTCCCGCTGGCCCACCAGCCTGCTCCCGCCAGCCGAGTCGGAAGACTCACGCCTCCGCAGCCCAGAGCAGAGGGAACCAGACGGGCGCTTCTCGAGCTGCGTGGCCCATCCAGGGAGGCAGAGCTTCAATTCTGCACGCCTCTACCGGTGAGACGCAGCCGAGGTTTAACGTTAATGTTGGCTAGACCGTGATCGGTTCGCCAAATTAGCCCTAAATTAGATATCTATCTATCTATCCTAAATTAGGTCAAGCGGACGATCAACCCTTTTCCCCTCCCTCCCCTCGAGTCGCGGCGCTCGCCGCGCGACAAGACTCCATGATGAATACTGCGAGACGCATGTGCGCCGTCTCGATGATCTCGGTCGCATCGGCCCACCGAGTGGCATCGGCCCCGCGTGGTAGTGCAGCCGCGGCTGGACTCTCGATGGGACGGTGCCACTCGACGGGCCGCCGGCTTGCGCAGTGGCTCACCATGCTCAGCGACCCAGCGGCACTCGTGGCTGACAAGCCGCACGACCCGGTGGCGCACTACCAGCTCGGACTCGCGCAGCTGGACTCCGGCTCCGCTGCCGCCGCAGCGTCGAGCTTGCGCCGTTCGCTCGAGCTCGGCTACCTCGAGGACATGACGGCGTGGCAAAACGACGATCCGCTTGGGCCGTACCACGCGGCGGCAGACGCGCTGCTCGAGGCGGAGGCGTTTGCGGCGGCGGAGGCGTGCTATCGGCACAGCCTGCAGCTCGATGGCCAGAACGTGGCGGTGCGCGAGCGGCTGGCGGCGACGCTGCGCCTCTCGGGCAGGCTAGCGGAGGCAGCGGACGAACTGCACGACACACTGTCGCTGCTGGGCGAGGCGGACGAGGAGGTGCGGTGCTGGCTCCTCCTCGACCTGGGCGCGGTCATCGAGGACCTCGCACCTATCGCGGGCACCGGCGCCGACTGGCCCAGCACCTCCTCCGCAGGCGCATCCTCCGAGGCTCCTGCGGTGCGCGTGGGCAGCCTCGGGCCGGAGCGACTCTCGGCGGAGGAGTGCTACCGCCGCGCGGTGCGCCTGGATCCCGAGGCGGGCGAGGCGCACAAGCGGCTGGCCGACGTGCTCGCCTACGCGCGCGGTGCGGCCACCGCGCAAGCCTCGTAACCCTAATCCTAACCCTAACCCTAACCCTAACCACTGACCCTGATCCTGATACTGACCCTAACCAGGTGCGGCCGCCGCGGAAGCCTCGTACGCGGCCGCCCTGCGCTGCATGCCCGAGGACATCTGCAGCGCCACACACGTCTTCTTCGGTGAGAGCCCCGAGCCCCGAGCCCGAACCCCCAAGCCCCGAGCCCGAACCC
>Ga0209302_10000554_pt1 | contig 21857 bp, 18 predicted proteins | sample ArcOceMetagenome_2_FD_187445 | JGI IMG/M metagenome (GOLD analysis project Ga0209302, IMG submission 187445) | Marine eukaryotic phytoplankton communities from Arctic Ocean - Arctic Ocean ARC135M Metagenome (SPAdes) (version 2) | ecosystem: Environmental > Aquatic > Marine > Oceanic | place... | reverse complement strand
AGGTCGGGATCGGACCATTATGCTAGAAAACGTGTCAGTGGACGTGGTGGAGGGTGCTAGAGTGAAAGGCGTGTTGGGGGTGTCCGTCCGTCCCGGCGGTAGCCAAGGGGTTGTGTTTCTACTTCTGGGTGACGGCGCCGCGTGTGGCGCGGCAGACGCCATGACCCCAGACGAGGACGCTTGGTCCGACTTTGGCCAGAAGGTGGATCTCTGCGTGAGGCTGCGAGATGTGCTCGTCAACTATCCTGAGGGTGCTCTGCTCAAGGAGATGACGCAGAATGCAGACGATGCCGGTGCGAGCGCCTTCAAGGTGGTCCTCGACCTTCGCTCGCACGACTCGCGCAGCCTCTCGTTCCCAGGCACTGCCGAGTTCCAGGGCCCAGCCTTGCTCACCTACAACGACGCAGTCTTCACCGACACCGACCTCGAGTCGATACAGAGCGTGGGAGCCAGCCGCAAGACGGATGCAAGGGCCAAGACCGGCCGCTTCGGAGTGGGCTTCTGCTCGTGCTACCATGTCACAGATCTACCCTCATTCCTGAGCCGCAAGTTTCTCGTCATCCTGGACCCGCACTGCAAAAGCCTGCCCAACGCTAACTCTAACGAGGCGAGCCCGAGAGACTCCCGCCACCCGCCACCCGCCCGCCACCTACCCGCCCACCGCCTTGTGCCGTTGCCAAGCGCGCGTCCCCTCGGTGAGCAGCCGGGCAAGATGGTCAACTTCCTGAGCCCCGGCTTGGTCGACAAGTACGCCGACCAGTTTGCGCCGTACCGCGCCTTTGGCTGCGACATGCGTAGCGAGTTTGACGGCACCATCTTCCGGCTGCCGCTGCGGACCGGTGCGCAAGCGGAGAGCTCGCGCATCGCCAAGCGGGCGTGCAGCCCGGCCATGGCCGAAAGCCTTGTGCGCGAGTTTGTCGATCAGCTGCCGGAGCTCTGCCTCTTTCTTACCCACATCCACACCCTGGAGGTGGGCGTGTGGCGAGCGGGCGAGGCTGCGCCAGAGCAGCTTTGCCGGGTCAACGTGCAAGAACAGGCGACAGGCAAGCCACCGAAGCGCCAACGGCTGCATCAGCTCGTGGCTGCCGCCAAGAATGACTTGCGCGCTCTCGAGCAGATCGAAAGCAGCTCATTAGTGTCGGTGGGTGTGCGCAACGGTGAGGACGGGCCGAGCCGCAGCTGCAGGTGGTTGGTGGCGCAGTCGATGGGCGGAGGGCGGGCGCTCGAGCTTTGCAACGACCCACTCGCTAAGTCGCATGGCCTACAGCCCCTGCCTTGGTCTGGCGTCGCCGCACCAATCAGCCGGAAAGAAGACGGCGTCTCAATGGACGACCAGCTGTGTGCGGGAAAGCCATACTGCTTGCTGCCGCTCAACACGATCACTGGCTTGCCTGTGCACATCAACGGCTTCTTTGAGCTCTCCTCCAACCGGCGCGACATCTGGCACGGCGACGACCTTGTGGGCGGTGGCAAGATGCGCGCAGACTGGAACCGCGCCCTGCTCGAGGACGTGGCGGCACCGTGCTACGCGCGAGTGATTGCCGAGGCGCGGGATATGCTCGGCGGTGGCGCGTCTTACTACGCTCTGTGGCCGCAGCAGCTGACGGCGGAGCCGTGGCGCGGGATGGTGAGCGTGCTGTATCGGATGCTGCTGAAGCAGCCCGTGCTGCACTCGGCGGCGCAGGGCGGCACTTGGGTGAGCCCGGCAGCTGCGGTGTTCGCCGAGGTGGCGGGCGGCGAGGAGGCGGCGCCGGCGGCGATGCACGCTGTGCTGCTGCGGAGCGGCGTGCCGCTGGTGGTGGTGCCGTCGGCGGTGCACTCGCAGCTGCACGAGGCGGCTGGCGCGTCGGGCCTTGCGTTGCGTTGGGCTTCGGGCGCGCTGGTGCGCGAGTGGCTGCGCGGGCACGGCGGTTGGGAGGAGGGTCTTTCGCGTGAGGAGGCGTTGGTGGTGCTGCGGCACGTGCTGTCGGGGCTGGAGGGCGACGCACTGCGCGAGGTGTGCGGGCTGCGGCTGCTGCCACTGCTGAGCGGCGGTTGGGCATCGCTGCGCGCTGCGGGCGCGGCGGCCGATGCGGGCGATGCGGCGCCGCTGCTGTTGTGCGCGCGGGCGGAGCGTGAGCTGCTGGGGCCGCATGCGCGCCTGGTGGTGGACGTGGAGTTGGAGTCTCCACTTGGCCAGCTGCTGCGCGTGGTTGCGGCTTCGCACGTGTCCAACCTGAAGGTGTTCTCTGCCGGGCTGCTGCCATCGCTGCTGCCGGCGCTGCTGCCGGCGCACTGGCTCGGCGCGGAGCTTGCGGAGGTGTGGAAGGAGGGTGGTGAGGCCGGCGAGGGTAGCATGGCTAGCGAGGCTGGCGGCGAGGGTGCAGCGGGGGCGGTTGGGGAGCCGACAATGGAGTGGCTGCTGCAGCTGTGGGAGTTCCTGGGGCGGCAGCAGCACTCGGAGCTACCGCTGGGTGCGCTGGCAGGGTGGCCATTAATTCCTGTGGAGGATGGGCGCGCGTACGCGTTGCCGGCGCTGGCGGCGGACGGCGGCGGCTCGCGCTTGCTCGAGCTGGGCGGCGTGGGTGAGGAGCTTGGGCGGGCGCTGCGGCGCGCCGGATGCCTGGGTCTCGACGCGCGCGTGAGCCGCGCGCACCCCGAGCTGTCGGAGTACGTGCACGCGCCTTCGGCATGCGCGGTGCTGCGTGCGGTGCTGGCTGCTGCGGGCGGCGAGGCTCGTGGCGCAGGTGCGCAGGTGGAGCTGCTGTCGCTGACGGAGCGGCGCGCGGTGCGGGCGCTGTTGGCGGAGCGGCGGCACGTGGAGGAGCGTGCGCTGAAGGCGGATGCGGCTCTGTGTCCGCTGCTGCTCTCGCTGCCGCTGTTTGAGCTGCACGGCGCCGGCACAGTCGGCAGCAGCGGTGACTGCGGTGGTGGCGACGGCAGCGAGGCGGCGGCCGCGAGCGAAGGTGGTTGTGGTGCTTCGTCGTCGTCTTCCTCATTGTCTACGGTCGCATCGGCGCCGGTGCAGTGCTCAGCGCTGCGCGTGGGTTTCCACCGGCTTGCGCCGGCCGGTGTGGCGGAGGAGCTGCTGGATGGTCGGTTCGTGCGGTGCTCGGTGGGCGGCGAGGAAGGGCTGCTGCGCTTCCTGGGCGTGGAGCAGCCGCGGCGCAGTGGCTTCCTGCGCGAGCATGTCTTCCCGCGGCTAGGTGAGCTGGGCGCGGCGCAGCGCGACGGCGCGATGCTGGCGGTGGTGCACGGTCTGCACGCGCTGTGCGCTGAGGACGAGGGCTTCCTGGCGTCGCTGCGCGGGCTGGCGTTCGTGCCTGTGGGGAGCGGCGCGCTGCGGTGTGCGTCTGCGCTCTTCCACCCGCAGGTGCAGGAGGCGAAGGAGCTGCTCGACGCGTCGGAGGCGTTCCCGGCGGGCGCATTTGCTGGGGCGGAGGTGCTCAGCGTGCTCGAGCGGCTTGGGATGCGCAGCCGCGTGACGCGCAGCGCCGTGCTGCAGAGCGCGCGCTCGATCGAGGAGCTCGCCGCGTCGGACGCGCCCGCCGCCGCGCGCCGCGCGCGCGCGCTGCTGCGCTACGTCGACCGGAATGCCGACTCGCTTCTTCACTTCCCCATCGCAGCCCCTGCCATTGTCAACTCGGCAAAAACGTTGGTCATGAGCATGCTCAACAGCGCTTCTGAGCCTTATTCGGATGCCCTCGCTGACTCGGAACACGACGTGCCGCCTGAGCTCTTTCACGAGGAGCTTCACCATCTGCCTTGGCTTCCAGCGCTTGTTGACCGACCCGACCCTTTCCTCCCTTGGAGTGTCGAACAGTGCGTGAGCCCTACCGTGAGCGCCGATTTGGCTCGGCCTTTTGAGGACCGCTGGCTTGCCTCGTCTAGCTGCCGCATCCTTGACGGCGAGGTGCACTCAGCGGCGCTGCGTCGGCTCCTCGGGTGGCTCGAGCCGCCCAATCTCTTCGTGCTCGCAGCTCAGCTGGTTGCATTGTCTGCACAGCAACCTGGCGGCACGATCGTCAGTTGCATTGCAGATGTTGGCCTTGCAGCAGAGGGTCATGACAATGCTGAGGGTGGTGAGGTCGCAGACGGCAATAACGCCTTCCGCAAGAGTATGGCCTTGGCTGTGCCACGGTTGTACCAAGCCATGGACGCGCTGCTCGAGCAGGCTGGCCTTGAGGGTGATGACGACGCCTGTGCCGTGCTCGAGCAGTTGTGCGAGCAGACGTGTGTGTGGGTGGGGGGCGAGTTCGCGGCACCCGCCGCTACAGCCTTCAACTCACCACTCAACTTGGCACCGCACCTGCACGCCGTCCCGGCCGACTTGCGGTGCTTTCGCACGCTGTTGCGTAAGCTTGGCGTGCGCGATCATTTCGAGGCGAGCCAGTACCTTGACGTGCTCGTGGTGCTCGCCGGGCGGGGCGATGGCGCGCTCGAGTCGGCGCCGCTGCAGATGGCGCTCGCCATTGCGCAGCAGCTAGCCGCGCCGGAGCACACGCCGCTGCCACAGCGCGCCATCTTCTTGCCTGATCAGAGCGGCGTGCTCACCTCAGCACACGAGCTCATGTACGATGATGCACCGTGGCTCATAGACGGCGGGGGGGGCGCGCCACCCGGTGGCAGCGTCTCCGTACCTCCGACTGCGCCGCCTGCGCACGAGTGGAAGCGCGTGCACCCCAAGCTGTCGCACGAGGTGGCTGACCTGCTTGGGGCGCACTCGTTGCGCCGTTGGCTCGTGGCACGGAATGCTGACACCTTCACTCTCGGGCTCGAGGGCGTCGAATCCTTTGGCCAGCACGAGTCCCTCACAAGTCGCATTCGCAACATCCTAGAGTTGTATGCAGACGGCATCGGCATCATCCACGAGCTGGTGCAGAATGCTGACGACGCCGGGGCGAGTCGGGTGGCGTTTGTGCTCGACGAGAGTGTCCGGGGCCGCGCGTCGCTTCTCTCGCCGGCAATGGCGGCGTGGCAGGGCCCGGCACTGTACGCGTTCAATGATGCACAGTTTACGCCGCACGACTTCAAGAACATCTGCAGCATTGGTTCCAACACCAAGGTCTCCTCGAGCGTCGCGACCGGCCGCTTCGGCCTCGGCTTCAATGCCACGTACCACTTCACGGACGTGCCGTCGATCGTCAGTGGTGAGCACGTCGTCTTCTTTGACCCGCACGCTCGCTTCCTCCCCGGTGCCACGCCACAGAACCCGGGGCTCAAGATCCGCTTCACCGGCGCCAACTACTTGCAGCAGTTCCCCGACCAGTTCAAAGCCTACCTCATGTTCGGCTGTGACATGGCGTCGCGCTTCGATGGCACCCTTTTCCGCTTCCCGCTGCGCACTGCCGAGACCGCATCAAGCTCCGATCTGCGCCAGCAAGCGTATGCAGCGCACGCGGTGCGCGGGCTGCTCGAGTCGCTGCGCGGCCGTGTGGCCGAACTTCTGCTCTTCCTCAAGAAGGTGTGCACGGTCGAGTTCTACGAGAAGCGCGGTCTTGACGAGGAGCCCAAGCTTATCTTCCGCGCGCACCGCCAGCCCGCCGCCAGCCAGCCTGAGGCGACCGAGATCAGCCAGTTCGTGCGCGGCCGACCAGGCGAGGCGCGCGCCACGTCCAAGGCCTCCTTCTACCAGAGGCTGCAGACGGCCGACGTGCGCAAGCTGCCCATGGAAGCAAACCGGCTGCGCGTGAGCGTGAGTGGCGGGCCAGGTTCCATCGAGCAGGTGGAGGAGTGGCTGGTGTGCAGCTCTCTTGGCCGCGGCGCCGCTCGGATCTGTAACATGTGCTTGAGCGAGGAGGGGCAGCGGCTTAAGCTTTTGCCGTGGGGTGGGGCCGCCGCGCGGCTTACCCGGATAGAGATGCCGGTGGACGCACCAGCAGCCGACGTGGGAGCGACAACTGCCGGCAACGTGGGCGTAGAAGAGGGTGGTACGAACGGGGCAGAGGCTCAGGTGATAGGCGTGGCAAACAGCGACCTCGGTGAGACCATGCATGGCCGGGCATTCTGCTTCTTGCCGTTGCCAGCAGAGACGGGCTTGCCTGTGCACATCAACGGCTTCTTTGAGCTCTCCTCCAACCGGCGCGACATCTGGCACGGCGACGACCTTGTGGGCGGTGGCAAGATGCGCGCAGACTGGAACCGCGCCCTGCTCGAGGACGTGGCGGCACCGTGCTACGCGCGAGTGATTGCCGAGGCGCGGGATATGCTCGGCGGTGGCGCGTCTTACTACGCTCTGTGGCCGCAGCAGCTGACGGCGGAGCCGTGGCGCGGGATGGTGAGCGTGCTGTATCGGATGCTGCTGAAGCAGCCCGTGCTGCACTCGGCGGCGCAGGGCGGCACTTGGGTGAGCCCGGCAGCTGCGGTGTTCGCCGAGGTGGCGGGCGGCGAGGAGGCGGCGCCGGCGGCGATGCACGCTGTGCTGCTGCGGAGCGGCGTGCCGCTGGTGGTGGTGCCGTCGGCGGTGCACTCGCAGCTGCACGAGGCGGCTGGCGCGTCGGGCCTTGCGTTGCGTTGGGCTTCGGGCGCGCTGGTGCGCGAGTGGCTGCGCGGGCACGGCGGTTGGGAGGAGGGTCTTTCGCGTGAGGAGGCGTTGGTGGTGCTGCGGCACGTGCTGTCGGGGCTGGAGGGCGACGCACTGCGCGAGGTGTGCGGGCTGCGGCTGCTGCCACTGCTGAGCGGCGGTTGGGCATCGCTGCGCGCTGCGGGCGCGGCGGCCGATGCGGGCGATGCGGCGCCGCTGCTGTTGTGCGCGCGGGCGGAGCGTGAGCTGCTGGGGCCGCATGCGCGCCTGGTGGTGGACGTGGAGTTGGAGTCTCCACTTGGCCAGCTGCTGCGCGTGGTTGCGGCTTCGCACGTGTCCAACCTGAAGGTGTTCTCTGCCGGGCTGCTGCCATCGCTGCTGCCGGCGCTGCTGCCGGCGCACTGGCTCGGCGCGGAGCTTGCGGAGGTGTGGAAGGAGGGTGGTGAGGCCGGCGAGGGTAGCATGGCTAGCGAGGCTGGCGGCGAGGGTGCAGCGGGGGCGGTTGGGGAGCCGACAATGGAGTGGCTGCTGCAGCTGTGGGAGTTCCTGGGGCGGCAGCAGCACTCGGAGCTACCGCTGGGTGCGCTGGCAGGGTGGCCATTAATTCCTGTGGAGGATGGGCGCGCGTACGCGTTGCCGGCGCTGGCGGCGGACGGCGGCGGCTCGCGCTTGCTCGAGCTGGGCGGCGTGGGTGAGGAGCTTGGGCGGGCGCTGCGGCGCGCCGGATGCCTGGGTCTCGACGCGCGCGTGAGCCGCGCGCACCCCGAGCTGTCGGAGTACGTGCACGCGCCTTCGGCATGCGCGGTGCTGCGTGCGGTGCTGGCTGCTGCGGGCGGCGAGGCTCGTGGCGCAGGTGCGCAGGTGGAGCTGCTGTCGCTGACGGAGCGGCGCGCGGTGCGGGCGCTGTTGGCGGAGCGGCGGCACGTGGAGGAGCGTGCGCTGAAGGCGGATGCGGCTCTGTGTCCGCTGCTGCTCTCGCTGCCGCTGTTTGAGCTGCACGGCGCCGGCACAGTCGGCAGCAGCGGTGACTGCGGTGGTGGCGACGGCAGCGAGGCGGCGGCCGCGAGCGAAGGTGGTTGTGGTGCTTCGTCGTCGTCTTCCTCATTGTCTACGGTCGCATCGGCGCCGGTGCAGTGCTCAGCGCTGCGCGTGGGTTTCCACCGGCTTGCGCCGGCCGGTGTGGCGGAGGAGCTGCTGGATGGTCGGTTCGTGCGGTGCTCGGTGGGCGGCGAGGAAGGGCTGCTGCGCTTCCTGGGCGTGGAGCAGCCGCGGCGCAGTGGCTTCCTGCGCGAGCATGTCTTCCCGCGGCTAGGTGAGCTGGGCGCGGCGCAGCGCGACGGCGCGATGCTGGCGGTGGTGCACGGTCTGCACGCGCTGTGCGCTGAGGACGAGGGCTTCCTGGCGTCGCTGCGCGGGCTGGCGTTCGTGCCTGTGGGGAGCGGCGCGCTGCGGTGTGCGTCTGCGCTCTTCCACCCGCAGGTGCAGGAGGCGAAGGAGCTGCTCGACGCGTCGGAGGCGTTCCCGGCGGGCGCATTTGCTGGGGCGGAGGTGCTCAGCGTGCTCGAGCGGCTTGGGATGCGCAGCCGCGTGACGCGCAGCGCCGTGCTGCAGAGCGCGCGCTCGATCGAGGAGCTCGCCGCGTCGGACGCGCCCGCCGCCGCGCGCCGCGCGCGCGCGCTGCTGCGCTACGTCGACCGGAATGCCGACTCGATTCCTGCCGACCCATTGCCACCCTTGGGTAGCACTCCTCCTCCTCTGCCCATCACTGAGAGCTGGCATGAAGCATCTGAGGCCCAGCCTAACGCCCTTGCGCCAGGAATTGGGGCGCAGCCCCCGCCCCCACCGCCCCCACCGCCGCCGCTGCCGCCGCCGCCGCCTGCCAACGATGGCGACGAGCAACGCCTTGGCCCCTCTTTCGAGTCGCAGCTGTGTGGTACCGCGTGGCTTCCCGTGCTCACTGAGCCGCCGCACCCCGGCATGCCCTGGAGCGAGCGGCGCGGCGCCGTCGCCGCGCCTGCCGCCGTCCGCCCCGCAGGTGATGGCTGGCTCGTCTCGCACCGCCTCGGGCTGCTTGATGGCGAGGTGAGCTCTCCGTACCTCTGGCGCCTCTTTGGCTGGCATGAGCTGCCGCGGCCGGCGGTCGTGTGCGCGCAGCTCGTCCACTTCGCGGGCAGCTACGACGCGGTGGTCGGCCCGAGCGGCGCCGAGCTGTGGGGCTTGTTGCTCACGCCAGTGTACACGCAACTCGCACAGCTCGTCGAGACGGCGGCCTTCGTGGGTGTGGGCGCGATGCTGCGCACACGGCCATGCCTGTGGCTTGGCAAGGAGACGGGCTTCCTCAGCCCCGAGCACGTTGCGATGGACGCGGCGGGCCTCGGCGGCGACCCCGCGCTTCTAACCCTAACCCTAGCCCTAGCCCTAGCCCTAGCCCCAACCCTAACCCTAGCCCTAACCCTAACCCTAACCCTAACCCTAACCCTAATCCTAACCCTAACCCTAACCCTAGCCCTAACCCTAACCCTAACCCTAACCCTTTGAAGGTGGCGACCCCGCGCTCTCCCCTGCGCTCTACGTGGCCGCCGCGACGGCCGAGCTACGCGTGCACGAGCCGCTGCTGCGCGCGCTCGGAGTGCGCGGCGCCCTCGAGGCGCGCGACATCTTCCACGCCAACACGTGCCTCGTGCGCGACTTTGCGGGCGGGCCGCTGCCGCCGTGGCCGCTCGCGGCCTGCCTCGCGCAGCTGCGCGCCGCACCCGCGCACCTCGGCGCTGCCGACGGCTCGGGCCTCGCCTCGGGCCTCTTCCTGCCCGACGAAGCCGGTGTGCTTAACCCTAACCCTAACCCTAACCCTATCCCTGACCCTGACCCTGATCCTCACCCTAACCCTGACCCTGACCCTGACCCTGACCCTAACCCTAACCCTAACCCTAACCCAGGCGTGCTCTGCCCGGCCGCGGAGCTCACTTTCGACGACGCGCCGTGGATGTCGGCGACGCTGCGCGGCCGAGGCACCGGCGGTGGCGCCGAGGCGGCGGGTGGTAGGCCGCAAGTCTAAGGAGCTGGTTAGGGTTAGGGTTAGCTCATCTTAGCCCTAACCCTAACCCTCGCCCTCGCCCTAGCCCTAGCCCAAGCCCTTACTTTAACCCTGACCAGGCGGGCCGCGCTTCGTGCACAAGGCTGTCGGTGCTGAGCTGGCCGAGAAGCTCGGCGCGCGCTCGCTGCGGTACATGCTGCTGCTCGAGGAGAAGCTCACCGACGCGCTGCCGTGCCCGGCCGCCGCGCAGGTCACCTTAACCCTAAGCCTAAGCCTAAGCCTAAGCCTAAGCCTAAGCCTAAGCCTAAGCCTAAGCCTAAGCCTAAGCCTAAGCCTAAGCCTAAGCCTAAGCCTACGCCTACGCCTAGGCCTAAGCCTAAGTCCCGTGCCATGCCGTTGCGCAGGTGGCGCGTGCGCTCGGCGACGCTGGAGGCGGTGAGGCGCACCTGCTGCTCGACCTGCTCGAGGTAGCCGACGTGCTCTCTAACCATACGCGAGCCCTAGCCCTAACCCTAACCTAACCCCAGCCCTAACCCTAACCCTAGCCCTAGCCCTAACCCCAACCCCAAACTCTAACCCTAACCCTAACCAGGTAGCCGACGTGCTCGGTGCCAAGGCAGCACACTTCTGCGTCGACCGCCGCCGCCACCGCGCACAATCGCTGCTCTCTCCCGCGCTCGCGCCCCTGCAGGCTGACGCCCTCCGCCTCTGGCTGCCCTACCCTAACCCTGACCCTAATCCTGACCCTAACCCTGACCCTAACCCTGACCCTACCCCTACCCCTACTCCTACCCCTACCCCTACCCCTACCCCTACCCCTAACCCCAATCCTAACCCTAACCCTAACCCTAACCAGGCTGACGCCCTCTGCCTCTGGCTGCCCTACCCTAGCCCCAACCCCAACCCCAACCCTAACCCTAACCCTAACCCTAACCCTAACCCTAACCCTAACCCTAACCCCGACCCCAACCCTAACCCTAGCCCTAGCCCCTGCCCTAAACCTACCCCTAACCAGGCCGACGCCCTCTGCCTCTGGCTGCCCGGCGTCATCGTCGGGCGCGAGCAGCTCGTGCTGCTCCAGCAGCCACCTTCCGACCGCACCTTCTCCGTCGGCGGACGCACGCCGCGCTTCGGTAACCGCCTCCTCGCCATGTATCAGGTGTCGGACGTGCCCGCCGTCGCAAGCGGCGAGCACCTGTACCTTTTCGACCCGTGCGGTACCTACCTGACCTCGAGTTTCAGCCAGGCCGACGGCGCGGTTGGCGCCGACGGCGGTGCCGCGCCGCGCCGAGGGCAGCCTATTGGCCGCGCCTACCCGATGGTACCCGACGAGCTGCCCCGCCGCTTCCCCGACCAGTTCGTGCCGCTCCGGCTCTTTGGCTGGAGGCCGGGCACGCCGATGGACGGCACACTCCTTCGGCTGCCGCTCCGCACGCACGCGCAGGCAGCGCTAACCCTAGCCCTAACCCCAACCCTAAACCCAACCCCAACCCTGACCCCAACCCTGACCCTAACCCTGACCCTATAACCCTAATCCTACCCCGAATCAGGCGGCGCGCTCTGCGCTCTGCTCACGCTACTGGAGCGCAGCGCGCATGCGCGACCTCGTCTGTGTGCTGCAGCGGCTTGCGCCCTCTGTGCTGCTCGGTCTGGAGAGCCTCGACGCGCTCACTTGCTCCGAGTGGGCGCGCGACGCCGACACGCCGACTCGCACGCTCAAGGTGTCGCTCGCGCTGCCACAGCACGACGCCGCGCGCCGCGGCGGGCTGGTGCGCGACGGCCACCTAACCCTAATCCTAGCCCTAACCCTATCCCTAACCCTAAAACCCTAACCCTAACCCTAACCCTAACCCTAACCCTAACCCTAACCCTAACCCTAACCCTAACCCTAACCCTAACCCTAACCCTAACCCTAACCCTAACCCTAACCCCAACCCTAACCCTAACCCTAACCCTAACCCTAACCCTAACCCTAACCCTAACCAGGTGCGCGACGGTGCATGGCGCAAGACAACCCTCTCATCCTTCTTCGGCGCGGCGGGCCTCGGCGGCGTGGTACCTAGCGGGATGGGCACCAAGCACGAGGTGCTCCTAACCCTAACCCTAACCCTAACCCTAACCCCAACCCCAACCCCAACCCCAACCCCAACCCTAAGCCTAAGCCTAAGCCTAAGCCAACCCTAGCCCGAACCCTAACCCTAACCCTAACCCTAACCCTAACCAGGCGCTCTACGTGGTCGACGTCACGACGGTCTTGCGCCAGCTCACCGCCAGCCCTTCGGCCGCTGCCAACGGCGCACGCACCGGTGCCGGGAGCCCCACCGCTGCCGCCGCGTTCTCCGCTGCGCCCCCCTCCTCCACCGCCTCCGCCGCCTCCGCCGCCTCCGCCGCCTCCGCCGCCTCCGCCGCCTCCGCCGCCTCCGCCGCCTCCGCCGCCTCCGCCGCCTCCGCTGCCTCCGCCGCCTCCGCCGCCTCCGCCGCCTCCGCCGCCTCCGCCGCCTCCGCCGCCTCCGCCGCCTCCGCTTCGCCCACCAGCGCCACGGTGGACGCTGCGTCCGTCGCCTCGTCAGCTGAGGCGATTCCTCTGCTGCAAGCTGCCGGCCCACCCCTCGCTCACGTGGCGACAGTGGAGAGCATTGTGATCGCTGAGCCGTCCCAGCCTGCAGAGCAGCCGCCGCAGCCGCCGAATGCGGACGAGGGCGCGGCAGAGGAGGAGGGTGCGGCGGAGGAGCGGTTGGCGGGTTGGACAGAGGCGCGCGAGCCGGACGAGACGCGCACGGAGGATGAGGCGGCGGCGGCGGCGGCGGCGGCGGCGGCGGCGGCGGCGGCGGCGGCGGCAGCGGCGGCGGCGGCAGCGGTGGCGGCGGCGGTGGCGGCGGCGGCGGCGGCGGCGGCGGCGGCGGCGGCGGCGGCGGCGGAGCAAGAGGAGGAGGAGGAGGCAGAGGAGGAGGAGGAGGTGGTGGTGGTGGGTCTCCTTGGCGAGGAGCAGGTGCACACCGACCGCTTCCTGGTGTGCGAGGCCATGGGCGCCGGCCAGAGCCGCACCCTTGCGCTCGAGCAGCGCTTCGCCTCGCGCGGCGTGGCGCCGTACGCCGCGGTGGTCGCCCACCTGCTGCACGATGGCGCGCGCGCGCCGACGCTCGGCCCGCAGGCGGGCGGCGGCGTCGCGGCGCCGCTGCCGCTGCAGGCGGGGCGCACCGGGCTACCCGTGCACGTGGTCGGCCACTTCGAGCTCGCCCCGGGTCGCGTGCTCACGCTGAGTGCGGCGGAGGGCGCGCGCGCCGACGAGCAGATGCGCGCCGAGTGGAACGGCGCGCTCTTTGCGTGCGTCGTCGCGGCATACGCGGCGCTGCTACTCGCGCTGCCGCGGCACGTGGGGCTGCCCGCCGAGCCGCAGCACCTCCTCATGGGCAGCAGCCCGCGGCCTCTCGCCGAGGCGGGGGCGGAGGCGGAGGCGGAGGGTCAGGCGGAGGCGGAGGTGGAGGGTCAGGCGGCGGTGCAGGCGGCGGTGCAGGCGGAGGGTCGGACGGAGGCGGCCCTACTGCCGCCCTCCATGTACACGTGGTGGCCGACGAGCGCGCCGCTGGCGCACGAGGAGCTGGGCTGGCTGCTGCTCGCGCCGCTCTACGCCGTGCTGGCGGACGCGCCTCTCTTCCTGGCACTGCCGCGCGAGGGCGCGGAGGGCTCCTCGCCGCCGCGGCGCGTGCTGCGCCGGCTCGAGGAGGGCCTGGTGTGCCACGGCGCGGTGGCGCCGCGCGTGGGCGAGTTCGTGCGCGCGCACTTTACGCTCTTCGACCTGCCACCGCCCGTGGCGGAGGAGGTGCTGCGGCGGCAGCCGAAGGGGCTGCGCGCCTTCACCGCCGCCGAGCTACGCGCCTACCTAAAGAGGAAGCTCACCGAGCGGCCCAAGCGCGACGCGCTGCTCGCCACGCGCGCGTGGGCGCCGCTGCACTCGCCCTCTTTCTGCCTCGAGTTGCTCAGTGAGTGCGCGCGTGACCTGCCGCCGCACGGCGGCCGCGCGTCGCACCGCGAGCTGGTCGGGCTGCACCTGCTCCCGCTACGCTCGGGCGGCCTCGCGCCCGTCGGCGGCACGGCCTACCTTGTGGCCGGCAGCCGGCCGCAGGCGCTGCTACCGCACCTCGCGCCGCGCTTCGTCCACCCGCTGTGCATCGAGCACCCCGCGGGCGCGCCGCTCTTCACGAACGCGGCCTTCCTGCGCTGCGCCGGGCTGCAGCCGCTCGAGCTGCCGCTCCTCGCCCGCGAGCTGCAGCCGCCGCACCGCCCGCCGCGCGAGTGGTTGCACGACTTCTGGGCGAGCGCCGCGCCGCTCACGCCGCCGCGCGCCGACGGCGCCTACGGTGCGGGCGGCGCCGGCACGGCGGTGGGCGGCGCGATCGGCGCCGCGCACCGCGGCGCGCTGCTTGCGCACTGCGGCCAGCTGGAGGTGCTGCCCCTCGTCGACGGCGGGCTTGCGTGCGTGCGCGAGCTGCCGCACACGCTCGTGCTGCCCGCGAGGCTCGTCGCACTGCCGGTGGGCGGCGCCGCGCGGCGCCCCGCGGGGCGCGCCGCGGCGGCCGCGCGCCGAAGGGCCGAGCAGGCGCGCCCTGGCACCGACGCCGGGCGCGGCGACGGCGACGACGGCGACGACGGCGACGGCGACAGCGACGTGGATGGTGACGGCGACGGCGACGGCGACGCACCGGCGATGCCACTGGTCGAGCTTGCGAGGCAGCTCGGCGTGCGCGTGCTGGACCCGCGATTCGCCCGCGGCGCGACGCTGTCGTCGATACCGTCGGCGTCGGCGGCGTCAGCGACGTCGGCGACGTCGTCGGCGGTGTCGGCTGCCGCTACCGCCGCCGGGTCGGACGAGGAGGAGGTTGGCGCGGGCTACTTCGTCGCCGACGCGCTCGAGCCGGCACAGCTACCAATGGCGCTCGTCGACAAGATCGCCGCGATGCGCGACGCGGCAGCCCGCGAAGGCGCCCAGCCGCCGCCGGCCGTCGCCGCCGTGACCCCGCGCTGCGCGCGCGCGCTCGTCGCCTTCTTGGCCGCCTCCCTCTGCGCCGAGGGCGCGCCGCCGCTGCCGCCCAAGTGCGAGGTGCTCAAGGCGCTGCCCATCTTCGAGTGCATGGCGGACGCGGCTGCGGCCGACTCGCCCCGGGCAGAGTCGCCGCCGGACGGCGAGGCGCCATCGCCGCCGCAGCGGCCGCCACCGCCGCAGCCGCAGCCACCGCCGCAGCCGCCACCGCCGCCCGGACTGGTGAGCCTCGAGCGGCAGCGCTACCTGCTTGGGGAGCCGCACCCCTTCTTCAAGCCAGTGGGGCCCGACTTCCTGCGCACGAGCGGCGCGACCCAGGGGCCCGAGGTGCGCAGGCTGCTGCTGGGGCTCGGCGTGCTCGAGCTACACGACGCGGACGTCTTCGAGAGGCTGCTGCTGCCGCGCTTCGGCGCGCAGCCGGCCGCCGCGCAGCGCGCGCAGCGCGCGCACCTGCTGCGCCACTGGGAGGGTGGGCACCTCTTCTCGCAGCACGGCGGGCTGTGCGCCGCGCTCCGCGCCACCGCCTTCGTGCCCGTCGGCACCGAGCGGCGGCTGTGCACGCCGGCCGAGGTGCTCGACCCGCGCGACGGGTCTAGCCCTAACCCTAGCCCTAACCTTAACCCAAACCCAAACCCAAACCCTAACCCTAACCCTAACCCTAACCCTAACCCTAACCCTAACCCTAACCCTAACCCTTACCCTAACCCTAACCCTAACCCTAACCCTAACCAGGTGCTCGACCCGCGCGACGGCCTACTCTCGTACGTCTTCGGCGGCGAGCCGGTCTTCCTCGAGTCGCCCTAACCCTAACCCTAACCCTAACCCTAGCCCTAGCCCTAACCCTAACCCTATCCCTAACCCTAACCCTATCCCTAACCCTAACCCTGACCCTAGCCCTGACCCTGACCCTAGCCCTAACCCTAACCCTAACCCTGAGCAGGTCTTCCCCGAGTCGGAGTGCGCGAGTGAGGCGTGGCTCGCGCTGCTCGCCGCGCTCGGCATGAAGACCCGCGTCGACGCCGAGGCCTTCGTGCGCTGCGCGCGCAAGGTCGAGGCGCTCGGGGTCGCGCAGGCGCAGGGGGGCGCGCCGCCGACGGCCGACGTGCTCGCGCGCGCCGCGCTGCTCTCTGCGCACCTGCACGACAACTTCCTCACCCTGTGCTCGAGCACAGAGGGCGGCGGCCTGGGGCCGGGGCCGACGGCCTTCGCCGACGCCGACGCCTTCTGCGACGCGCTGCGCGGCGTGCGCTTCGTGCCAAGCCACGCGGCGAGCGCGCTGGCCGGTCCACACGAGGGCGAGCCGGTGCTCGCGTGGTTAGGGCTTGGGTTAGGGTTAGGGTTAGCTAAGGGTTAGGGTTAGTTAACCCAGGGTTAGCTAACCCTAACCCTAACCCTAACCCTAACCCTAACCCTAACCCTAACCCTACCCCCAACCCTAACCCTATAGCTAACCCCAACCCTAACCCCAACCCTAACCCCAAGCCTAACCCCAAGCCTAACCCTAACCCCAACCCCAACTCCATCCCCATCCCCATCCCCATCCCCAACCCCAACCCCAACCAGCTGCTCGCGTGCTTCGGCGAGCTCGCGCTCCACCAGGACCGCCGGCTGCTCTGGACGGTGGCGCCCGTGCTCAGGCGAGAGTGGGCGCCGCCGCGCGAGCTGTGGCAGGCGCTGGGGCTGCTGCACCCACCCCCAATGGAGAGCGTCCTCGCCCACGCCGCACAGCTCTGTGCCGCGTGGGCACCCGACGCGTGGCCCTTCGACGGGGTCGCCGAGCCGCTGCGCGAGGTCGCCCTAGCCCTAACCCTACTCCGAATCCCATCCCTAACCCTCGCCCTCACCCAAACCCCAGCCCTCACCCTCACCCCAACCCTAACCCTGCCCCCTACCCCTACCCCTCACCCTAACCCTAACCCTAGGTGGTGGGTGCGCTCTGGGCGTACTTCGCCGAGCGGCAGCACACGGCCTCGGCCGGAGAGATGGCGCGCCTCGCGCAGCTGCCGCTCGTGCTATGCGGCGCCGCGTTCGTCAGGCCGAGCCGCGTCTTCGGCGTATGCTTCGGCGCGTGCCAGCCGCTGCTGCAGCCGCGCGCCGCCATCACATCGCAACCTCGGCCCTCCGACGCGCTGCTCGCCGCGCTCGGCACGGGCGAAGCCGCCGCGCTGCCCGACTACCTGCGCCTGCTGCGCGAGCTACCGGTGATACCCTAACCCTGACCCTAACCCTGACCCTAACCCTGACCCTAAACCGGACCCTGACCCTGACCCCAACCCTAACCCTAACCCTTACCCTTACCAGGACGAGTACCGTGGCGCGCGCCTCGCGCCGTCGGAGCGGCGCGCCGTGCTGGCGACGCTGCAGCTCGCCGCCGATGCGCCGGGCTTCCGTGCAGACGGGCGACTCGCGCTGCCCACGGCCGACGGTGGGCTGACCCTGACCCTGACCCTGACCCTGACCCTGACCCTAACCCTAACCCTAACCCTAACCCTAACCCTAACCCTAACCCTAACCCTAACCCTAACCCTAACCCTAACCCTAACCCTAACCCTAGCCCTCACCCTGGCCCTAACCCTAGCATTTACTCTAGCCCTGACCAGGTGGGCTGGCGCCGCTGCGCGCGTGCGTCGTCGACGACGCGCCGTGGATGCTGCGCCGCATCCGAGCTGGCGCCGTGCGCCTCGTGAGCGCCGTCGGCCCGTCGCTCCAGGTGCAGCTAACCCTAACCCCTTAACCCCAACCCTAACCCCTTAACCCCAACCCTAACCCCAACCCCAACCCCAACCCCAACCCTAACCCTGACCCTAACCCTAACCCTAACACTGCAGGCGCAGCTCGGACTGCGGCTGCTGTCGGCGGCGGTGCGCGAGGAGCTGGTGCCAGAGGCGCACGCCGCGGCGGCATCGGCGGCGGCAGGGGCGGTGCACGGGGCGGCGGCGGCGGCGGCGTGGGCGGGCACGGTGGACGCGGGGTCAGGGGCGGGCGGCGCGGGGCGGCTGGGCGGGGCTCATGAGACCACCGTCGAGCCCGCGCGCGCGGAGGTGCTCACGGCGCGGTTGCACTCCCTCGAGCTGGCTGCGGCGGCGGCCGCCCTACTCGCAGCCGAGGCGGGCCTAACCCTAACCTCAACCCTGACCCTGACCCTGACCCTAACCCTAACCCCAACCCCAAACCCCAGCCCTAACCCCAAACCCCAACCCTAACCCTAACCCTGACCCTAACCCTAACCCCCAACCAGGCGGGCGCGCGCGACGCCTCGCTGCGCGCGCCGCCGCGCGGGCTGCGCACCGAGGCGGTGGCGGCGGCGCTGGCGCCGCTGCGCGTGCGGCTCGTGCCGCGGCTGCGCACACGGCTGCTGCTGCTGCCGGCGTGCGAGGTAACCCTCTTCCTAGCCCTAGCCCTAGCCCTAGCCCTAGCCCCACCCCTGACCCCTACCCCTGGCCCCAACCCTAACCCTGATCCTAAACCCTAACCAGGACGTGACGGCCGACGGCGAGGCCGAGGGTGCCCCATGGTTCCTCGACGCCGCCGCCTCCACCGTCCTGCTCCTCGCACAGCCCCCCGCCGGCCTCTCGCACGAGCTCTGCCTGCACCAGGTGCAGTGCCGTGCGATGCTGCACGTTAGGGGTACGGGTAGGGGTAGGGGTTGGGGTAGGGTAGGGTAGGGGTTACCCTTAGGGGTTACCCTTAGGGGTTACCGTTAGGGGTTACCCTTAGGGGTTTCCCTTAGGGGTTACCCTTAGGGGTAGCTCCGCCTGCACCAGGTGCAGTGCTGTGCGATGATACACGTTGCACAGGGCATGGTGCATCGCACGTCGCACCGCGGCATTGGTGTCACGTAGCATGGATGCCTCACGTGCACAGTGCCCCTCGCGCACCCCGCGTGTGCGCAGCACCACCCCACCCCACCCCTTGGCACCACCAGGCAATCTGTGCCTTGCTCGGTGCGAGCGCGGGCCCCTCGCTAGCGCCGCTGCTCGCCCCCGCCGCCGCGCCGCCGCTGCTGCTCCTGCCGCACCTGCGCGTGCAGCCGCCGCGCGCCTGGGTGGCCGCCGCCATCGCGGGCGCGCCTAGCCCTAACCCTGACTCTAACCCTTAAACCGAACCCGAACCCGGACCCGGACCCTAACCCTCACCTCACCCTCACCCCTAATTCCTAACCAGGCGCGCCGGGCGCGCGCGTCGAGGGGGCGGACGAGGCACTGCTCCAGCTCAAGCCGGTGCGGTTAGGGTTAGGGTTAGGGTTAGGGTTAGGGTTGGGGTTAGGGTTAGGTTTAGGGTGTTAGGGTTCCCTAACCCTAACCTAACCTTCACCCTCACCCTCACCCTCACCCTCATCCTCACCCTCACCCTCACCCTCACCTTTACCCTCACCCTCACCCTCACCCTCACCCTCACCCTCACCCTGAGCAGGTGCGGCCGTTCTTCGCGGGCGAGGTGGTGGCGGTGCAGGCCGAGGGCGGCGGCTACCGCTACGCCGCCGTCGACGCCGCGCGGCTAGCCGACGCGCCGGCTGAGGAGTCGCGCCGGCTGGTGGTGCTGCGCGCGCCGGAGCTCACCCACGTCTCGCCGCTCGCCGTCTTCTCCTTCGCCACGCAGCGCCGCCCGCCGCCCGCCGACGCCGACGCCGACGCCGACGCCGACGCCGCCGCCGCTGCAGACGCCGCTGACGCCGCCGCCGACGGGCCTTCAGAGCCATTGCCGCCGCCGCCGCAGGCGCCACCGCCGCCGCCCGCCGCGCTGGGCAGCGCGCAACTCATCGAGGCGGTGGCGAGCGTGATGAGTCGCGCCGGCAAGCCGCTCGATGCCTAACCCTAACCCTAACCCTAACCCTAACCCTAACCCTAACCCTAACCCTGACCCTGACCCTGCTCCTAACCCTGACCCTAATCCTGACCCTAATCCCTAACCTTACCCCAACCCTAACGCTACCCAGGCACGCCGCTCGATGCCGACCGGCAGCTGCTGCTGCAGACCAACCTGCAGGTTGCGCTCGCCCTAGCCCTAGCCCTAGCCCTAGCCCCAACCCCAACCCCAACCCTAACCCTAACCCTAACCCTAACCCTAACTTGCAGCTGCGCGACGAACTCAAGGAGGCGTGCTTCGAGCTCGCCAAGGCACAGCGCGAGGCCGCCGACTCCAAAGTCTAACCCTAAGCCGAAACCAAAGCCGAAGCCGTAGCCGAAGCCGAAGCTGAAGCCGAAGCCGATGCCTGACCCTAACCCCAACCCTAACCCCGATCAGGCCGCCGACTACAAGGACAGCTTCGACTGCAGCATCTGCTACGCGCGCAAGGTCGACGTGCTCATCAACGCGTGCGGGCACACGCTCTGCCACGTGTGCGTGCGCAGCGTCGGCGATCGCTGCCCCTTCTGCCGCAAGGAGTTCGAGGCCACATCTCGCTTCTACTGGGGCTCCTAGCGCACAGGGCGCCTCTGACCGTGCTCGTGTGGTCGTATACTAATACCGTGTGCTCAAGTGTGTTCAATACAGTACCACAGCGAGCAAGATGGTTTGGTTTGCATTGGTTATCGTGAGAGCGGGCGACGCGGCGTTTGGTGTTTTAACGCGCCGGAGGGGTGCCGACACGACACACACACACACACACACATGGTACGGCCTACACACGAGGCACCTACTCGAGAGTACGCACTCCGTTGGCTTGGTTATCACCCCCACACGCGCGCAGAGCCAGGCCTGAAAGCCTCTCGCTGCCTCAAGGGGCGCACGGGGACGGGCGACCGCAGGCGACCATGACCACAGCGCATCGTGCGACCTTCCATGCGGCCATCGGCGGCAAGGAGCAGGGCGGCGGCCGCTACATCGCCGGCGTGTCGCGGGTGCATGTCCACGATCTGGCGGGGCAGATGTCGCTGAAGACGCGGCAGCCCGGCCAGGGCACTGCGGCCGAGGTATCGAAGAAGGACATGCTCTCCGCGCTCAAAGACCGCGAGCACGAGCACCTCAAGCGGATCGGCAAGGCGCCCGTGACCAAAGCACCGGCGCTGCTCCCGCCTCCACCTGAGGAGGACGACGACGACGACGAGGGTCCCGCGCCCATCTTGGACCCTGAGGACGCGGACGACAAGCGTACGCGCGCGCCCAACGAGCTGATCAAGGACGACGAGGACGACGACGACGACGACGACGACGACGATGAGGATGACGAGGATGAGCTCATGCGGGAGCTCGAGCGCATAAAGCAGGAGCGCCTACCCCTAACCGCCCCCACCCCCACCCCCGCCCCCACCCCCGCCCCCACCTCTACCCCTACCCCTAACCCTAGCCCAACCCCTAAGCCTAAGCCTAAGCCTAAGCCTAAGCCTAAGCCTAAGCCTAAGCCTAAGCCTAGCAGGAGCGCGCGCAGGAGGCGCAGAAGAAGGAGCAGGAGGAGGCGGACAACGACCACCAGGAGCGCGACAGCGCCATCCTACAGGGCAACCCGCTGCTCGACCCCACCCGGGTGGGTCAACCTGGTGGTAGCTTTGCTGTCAAGCGCAGGCGGGCGGCCTTCAACCTCACGCGCCCGAGCCCCACGCCCCCGCCCCGCCCCCCAGGCCCCAGGCCCAGGCCCAGGCCCAGGCCCTAGTCCAAGCCTTAACCTTTGCCCGAGCCTTAGCCCAGGCCCAGGCCTTGGCCCTAGCGCAGGCTCAGGCCCGGCCATTTAGCCCACCACGCCCACCCCTACGCCCACGCCTCCGCCCAAGTTCAGGGGTGGTCGACGGCTTACTCGCCACTTACCACGTACCATTTAGCGCGTACCAGGTGGGACGACGACGTGGTCTTCAAGAACCAGTCGCGCGAGCCGAAGAAGGAGGAGCGCCGCTTCATTAACGACACCGTGCGTAACGACTTCCATCGCAAGTTCCTCAGCAAGTACATCAAGTAAGCAGTGCTCGCCGCCACCGCCGCGCCGCCGTCCCGCCGTGACACCCCCAGTGGCAGTGCCTGGTCGCTGGACGCTGGTGTGTACTTTAGTGACCTGGGACCCGTCAGTGTAGTGGTCTAGTGCGACTGAACTATGTGGTGGAGAACATCGTGTAAAATTTTCGGATTTCGGCCGCGCGTTTGCCGGCTGCGAGAACCGCCGCGCCGCCCGCCCGCGCCTTCTTGGCGAGGCCTAGGTACCCGTTTCCGACGACCAGCTGCAGCTGTGGACTCTGGATCCCATAAGGTGCACCCTCTGTGTGAAAAGCAGCCTAGACCCGGGTGGTATCCAGCGGACAAAATCAAATCTTTCCCCTGAGAGGGTACATCGCTGAAACCTATGCCAAAGTGATGGG
>Ga0209302_10000547_pt1 | contig 22054 bp, 20 predicted proteins | sample ArcOceMetagenome_2_FD_187445 | JGI IMG/M metagenome (GOLD analysis project Ga0209302, IMG submission 187445) | Marine eukaryotic phytoplankton communities from Arctic Ocean - Arctic Ocean ARC135M Metagenome (SPAdes) (version 2) | ecosystem: Environmental > Aquatic > Marine > Oceanic | place... | reverse complement strand
ATTATAAATTTAGATTACCTTTAGCATCCCTTCATTAATCTTATACAATTAATATATGCACGTTGCAATTGCAGGAAATATTGGCGCTGGTAAAACAACGCTTACTAAACTTTTAGCCAAACATTATAAATGGAAACCTCATTATGAATCCGTAGATGAGAATCCTTACTTGGATGATTTCTACACAGAAATGGCCCGTTGGTCTTTCAATTTACAGGTTTATTTTTTAAACAGTCGCTTTAGACAGATTGTAGCATTAAGAAAATCTGGTGACAATATTATACAAGACAGAACTATTTACGAGGATGCCCATATCTTTGCACCAAATTTGCACGCAATGGGATTAATGACCAATAGAGATTATAGTAATTATAGCTCTTTATTTGACCTCATGGAAAACTTAGTAAAACCACCTGACTTATTAATCTATCTACGTGCAGATATTTCCACACTAGTTGGCCAAATTCACAAACGTGGAAGGGAGTATGAAAATTCCATTTCTATAGATTATTTAAGTCGATTAAATGAACGTTACGAAGCATGGATTTCTGAATATAGCAAAGGAAAATTACTAATTATTGATGTGGATAACTTAGATTTTGTTTCTAACCAAGAAGATTTAGGATATATTATTGACAGGATAGATGCTCAAATAAATGGTTTATTTTAAACCTTTTCAACTCATAGAACTATAAAAAAACCGCTCAAATGAGCGGTTTTTTTGTGTATTATCAAACCCTAATTTTTCTTTTGATTTAAAGAAGTAGGTTTTTCTTGTTTTTTAATTGGTGATCCATACAAATCGTAATCTCCAGCTTCATGAATTTCTATATCAATAAATTCCCCAATTTTTACATAATGTTCTCTCGCATCTACTAAAACGTCATTGTCTACATCCGGTGAATCTGATTCTGTTCTACCATAAAAATATTCTCCATCTTTCCTGTCAAACAGGCATCTAAAAGTCTTTCCTATTTTAGCTTGATTCAATTCCCAAGAGATTTGAGATTGTATCTCCATGATTTCATTTACTCTTTTAAACTTTACATCGGCAGGAACATCGTCTTCTAGCACATAAGCGCCTGTATTTTCTTCATGAGAGTACTCAAAAGCACCCAAACGCTCAAAACGCATTTCTTCTACCCAATCTTTTAATTCTTGAAACATTGCTTCTGTTTCGCCAGGATATCCAACAATTAAAGTAGTTCTAATTGCCATTTTAGGAACTGCTTCTCTAAATTTATGAAGCAGTGTTGTTGTCTTCTCGTGCGTTGTACCTCGCTTCATGGACTTTAACAACTCGGTATTTATATGTTGTAACGGAATGTCTAAATAATTACAAACTTTAGGCTCGCGCTTCATTACATCTAAAACATCCATAGGGAAACCCGTTGGGAAAGCATAATGCATACGGATCCATTCGATTCCGTCAACTTTTGCCAAAGCCTCTAGTAACTGTGCTAAGGCTCTTTTTTTATAAATATCTAGTCCGTAATACGTTAAATCCTGCGCAATTAGCATGATTTCCTTAATTCCTTTTTCTGCTAGTTTTGTAGCTTCTGTAACAATGTCTTCAATTGGAGTAGAAACATGCTTCCCTCTCATTAAAGGAATTGCACAAAAAGAACAAGGCCTGTCGCAACCTTCTGCAATTTTTAAATAAGCATAATGTTTGGGTGTTGTCGTCAGACGCTCTCCTATTAGCTCATGCTTGTAATCTGCTTCCAAAACCTTTAACAAATTAGGTAAATCGTGTGTTCCAAAATACTGATCTACATTCGGAATTTCTTTTTCTAAGTCCGGCTTGTAACGTTCACTTAAACAACCAGAAACAAATACTTTATCAATTTCACCCGCTTCTTTTCTTTTTGCATAGTGTAAAATAGTATCAATACTTTCTTCTTTCGCCTTCCCAATAAATCCACAAGTATTAATTACTACAATATTTCCGTCATCTTCAGGGTCTTCATGCACCACGTTTTTACCATTGGCTTTTAACTGTCCCATTAAAACTTCACTGTCATAAATGTTTTTAGAACACCCTAAAGTAACAACGTTTATTTTGTTTTGTTTGATAGTTTTTGTACGCATATATGTGTATTTGGCCTGCTGCTCAAGGCTTTCGACCTTCTGTTTTGTATTCTTATTTTAAGATTGCAAAAATAGTGCTTTTTAAACGATTGGTATTCTTTCTATTGATAGTTTTTAGGCAATTTTAGAAATATTAGAAATAGATTTAAATATTCAACTCGGTAATTATATTTTAAATATTAATTCTATAAATAAAATAACAACAATGAAGTTAATCATGGATTAATATTTACTTTCACTGCCTTACTTAAAAAACGCAATCAAATTTTAAGTTCTAAATCAAAATACAGTCTATAGAAAAAACCCAATCTTAATTTTTTTTATTTTAAATATAAATCTTACTTAAAAAAAGAATCTACAAATTCGTGTTTATTAAAAACTTGTAAATCGTCTATGCCTTCTCCTACTCCAATATATTTTACAGGTATTTTAAACTGATCTGAAATACCAATTACGACACCACCCTTTGCGGTGCCATCTAACTTGGTCACTGCCAAAGAAGTTACCTCTGTTGCCAAAGTAAAGTGTTTTGCCTGCTCAAATGCATTCTGACCAGTAGAGCCGTCTAATACTAATAAAACTTCGTGTGGTGCGTCTATAATTACTTTTTGCATTACGCGCTTAATTTTAGTCAATTCATTCATTAAATTAACTTTATTATGCAATCTACCAGCAGTATCTATAATAACAACATCTGCGTTTTGTTTTACAGCGGATGTTAAAGTATCAAATGCTACAGAAGCTGGATCTGATCCCATTTCTTGACGAACAAGAGGTACCCCTGTTCTGTCTGCCCATATTTGTAACTGATCTATGGCAGCAGCTCGAAAAGTATCTGCAGCTCCTAAAACTACTTTTAACCCTTGTTTTTTAAACTGACTGGCCAACTTACCAATAGTGGTTGTTTTACCAACACCATTTACACCTACCACCATGATTACATATGGTTTCTTATCTGCAGGAACTGTAAATTCAGTTTGGCTCTCAAGATTCGTCTCCGATAATAATCCTGAAATTTCTTCTCTAAGGAGTATGTTTAAGGCATCTGTGCCTAAATATTTATCTTTCGCAACGCGTTCCTCTATTCTTTTTATAATTTTCAAAGTAGTATTTACCCCTACATCAGAAGCAACTAAAACCTCTTCTAAATTATCTAAGACATCCGCATCTACTGTCGATTTTCCAACGATCGCTTTCGATAGTTTATCAAAAAAATTAGCTTTCGTTTTTTCGAGACCTTTGTCTAAAGTTTCCTTTTTTTGTTTGGAAAATATTTTTTTAAAAAAACTCATCTTTCTATTTTATGCTTTTTGAAAACATTATAACTCAGCATTTGTTTGTTTGCATCTATTTGTTATTTGAAATCAATTCGATACTTCTACTGATTCCGCTCTCTTTTTTGTTTCCAGCACAGCTCACACTTTTTTATTAGTGTCTCTAAAGACTTAAACAATAAGTGCTGTGCGTTTCTTCGAAATAGCTGCCCACAGCGCTTAAAACCTACTCAAAAATACGGAATAATAAGGCACAAAAAAAACTACTTTCTAAAATTAGAAAATAGTTTAAATATATTGTGCAGTAAAAACTACTTTTTTGCTAAAAAAGCATTTACTTTTTCTGGTTGCATGATTGCTTCTACGAAAGTATATGCTCCTGATTTTGGAGATTTTACCATTTTTATAGCTTTACTTAATCTCTTTGAGGTTGTTTGTAAAGATGCTACTGTTTTCTTTGCCATTGTCTAAATGTTTTTAATCTATGTGCTCTGTTCAGAGTTCTAGATGTTTTAATTATTTAATTTCTTTGTGAACAGTTACTTTATTTAAGATAGAGTTGAATTTTTTAATTTCCATTCTATCAGGACTGTTTTTTTTGTTCTTTGTTGTAATGTATCTAGAAGTTCCTGGCTTCCCAGTTCCTTTATGCTCTGTGCATTCTAATATTACTTGAACTCTATTTCCTTTTTTTGCCATCTCTATATAATTTTAAGCTGCTCGCCCTTATTTAGTTAAGAATCCGTTCGCTCTAGCTTCTTTTATAACTGCAGAAACTCCTTTCTTGTTGATATTTTTTAAAGCAGATGCAGATACTTTTAAAGTAATCCATTTATCTTCTTCTGGAATGAAAAAACGCTTGGTCATTAGATTAGCGTCAAACTTTCTCTTTGTTCTATTCAAAGCCTTAGAAACATTGTTTCCAACCATTGCTTTTTTACCTGTTAATTCACAAACTCTAGACATCTTTTCGACAGTATTTATAGTGTTATCTCTAAACGAGGTGCAAATCTACACATAATTACAATATTGAACAAAACAAATTGAAAAATTTTTAAAGAATTTCTTTATGTAAAATTTCTAAAGACTTACTTACTGTCTTATTGATTGTCTTTTCTCTTGGTTGACCAAAGTCGAACTCTTGCACCCATTCCTTTTCATCGGAAATAAAAGCAATGCATACGATACCCACACTTTTATCTGTATTATCTTTTGTAGGACCCGCATTTCCAGTCACTGCAATTGCATAATTTGTATATAGTTTGTCTTTAACACCTCTCGCCATTTCTAAAGCTACTTCTTTACTAACTACAGAGTGTTTTTCAATAGTTTCTGCAGAAACCCCAAGTAAATTAATTTTTGTTTCTACTGAGTACGCTACAATACTTCCTTTATAATAGGCGGAAGAACCAGCAATAGCTACTAAAGTTGCAGCTATTTTACCACCAGTTAAACTTTCTGCCGTTGCAATGGTCTTCTTACTTTTTGTAAGCAAGTCTCCTATTCTTTTTTCCAGAGAAGCATCGTCGTCAATCCCAGTAATAATTTCTGGAATTAATTTATATACTGCAGCCACTTCCTTATCCAACGCTTTTTCCAATTGTGCTTTGTGCAGTCCCCTTGCCGATAAACGCAAGCGTACTCTTCCAAAAGAAGGTAAATAGGCCAATTTAATAAACGGAGGTAAATTATTCTCAACAGACTCTATTCTTTCTGCAATATTACTTTCACCTTGTCCATACGTCATAATAGTTTTATGGATGATAAAGGGTAATTTAAATTGTTGTTGAATTCTTGGCAAAACTTCCTGCTGAATGAGTCCTTTCATTTCATATGGCACTCCAGGAAGCGATACAAAAACTGTTTTATTTTCATAAAACCACATTCCTGGCGCCGTTCCAAAATTATTCATTAGTAAAGTTGCTTTGGAAGGAAGTTGCGCCTGTGCTCTTTGCACCTCTTTAAAAGGATGATTTATCTTCTTGAAGAGGCTTTTAATGTGTGCGATCACCTCTGGATATTCTACAACTTTATGGTCCTTAAAAAAGGTTGCAATTGTTTTTTTAGTGATGTCATCTTTTGTAGGACCTAAACCTCCGGTGATAATCACAATATCTGCTCTTTCTTGGGCTTCTTTTAATGCATTTAAAATATGCTGTTTATCATCTTGTATCGAAGAAATTTGATATACGGAAACTCCAATTTTATTCAATTGCTGACCAATCCATTGAGAATTTGAATCTATAATTTGACCTATCAAAATCTCATCTCCAATCGTTATTATTTCTGCTTTCATATTTTTTTAGAATCTATACACTTCACCACCTTTAAATATGTTGCGTGTCGCTGTATTTTATTTAACCCTTATACTAAAAGCTTCTTTACCTGCTAAGAGTCCTTTTAATTCGTCATTTTCATAAACTTTTCCAACTCCTGCTGGCGTTCCTGTAAATATAATATCACCTTTTTTTAACGTAAAATATTGAGATACATAGGCAATTAACGCATCTATCTTCCAAAGCATTGCCTCCGTATTTCCGTCTTGAACTAAAGTATTGTTCTTGAACAACTGAAACTTCAAATGTTCTAAATCGAATTGTTCTTTCGCATAAAACTCACCAATAACGGCACTGCCATCAAATGCTTTTGCTTTTTCCCAAGGCAAGCCTTTTTCTTTACATTTTGCCTGAACATCTCTTGCCGTAAAATCAATTCCCAGACCGATTTCATCATAGTATTTATGTGAAAATTTTGCTGCAATATGCTTTCCAACTTTATTTATTTTTACCAATACCTCTATTTCATGGTGCACGTCATCGGAAAAAGGTGGAATAATAAAGGGATTTTTTTTTGGCAATATCGCAGAATCTGGTTTTAGAAAAATAACTGGACTTTCCGGTCTCTCATTTTCTAATTCGGCGATGTGCTTTGCGTAATTGCGCCCAATACAGATTATTTTCATTGTCTCTTATGAATTGAATGCTTCTAAAAATAGTGGATTCGATAAAAAAAACACCAATGAACGGTTGCTTTACTCTCCAGCTTCAGGAAAAACAATTGCTCGGTTCCCAGAAACTATAATTTGATGATTTAAATGACATTTTACAGCCCTTGCTAAAACTAATTTCTCGATGTCTGCACCAATTCTTTTTAAGGTTGTTGGTGTACTTTCATGAGTTACTGGCTTTACATCTTGCTCTATAATTGGACCTTCATCTAAATCCAAGGTCGCATAATGTGCTGTGGCTCCAATCAGTTTTACACCTCTTTCATAAGCCTTTTTATAAGGATTTGCTCCCTGAAAAGCAGGTAAAAAAGAATGATGAATATTGATTATTCTCTCTGGATATCGTTTGATAAAATCTGACGATAAAATTTGCATATAACGTGCCATAATAATTAAATCTATTTCATTGGCGTCCAACAACTCCATTACCTGTTTTTCTTGCGCTTCTTTTGTCTCTTTAGTAACCGGCAAATAATAAAAAGGAATCTTGAACATTTCCGCAATCGGCCTCAGTTTATCATGATTGCTAAGAATCATTTTTACATTACAATCTAAACGTCCTTCCTTGAAACGCTCTAATAAATCATATAAGTTGTGACTCGTATGAGAAACCATAATTGCTACATTTCGCTTCTTATCTCCATAATTTACAGACCAGTCAAAATGCAAAGGTGCTGCTAATTCTAAAAAGCTTTGTTCTAAAGTTTCTTTTGAAATATTGGTGCCATCAGCGTTCAAACGAACCCTCATAAAATAGGTGTCTTCAATGGCGTTTACATATTGCTGACAACTTAAGATATTGAATCCTTTATCATAAAAAAAACTGGTGATTTTTGCAACCAACCCTTTTTGATCTGGGCACTTTATTAAGAATGTTACTATTTGTGATTTCATTTTAATTAATTACGAATTAGTTATTTTCAATTTGTGAATTGACTATGGAATCCATTTTTTAGGAAAATTTGGCTTTCTTTTCTCAAGAAAAGCATCTCTACCTTCCTTCGCTTCATCTGTCATATATGCCAAACGTGTTGCTTCACCTGCAAAAACTTGCTGACCAACCATCCCGTCATCTGTCAAGTTCATTGCAAATTTAAGCATCCGAATAGAGGTTGGACTTTTCTCTAAAATTTCTTGTGCCCACACATATGCAGTACTTTCTAATTCGGCATGCGGCACTATTGCATTTACCATTCCCATATCATAGGCTTCTTGGGCAGAATAACTTCTTCCTAGAAAGAAAATTTCCCGAGCTCTTTTCTGTCCTACCATTTTTGCCAAATATGCAGAACCATAACCGCCATCAAAGGAAGTTACATCTGCATCGGTCTGTTTAAAAATCGCATGCTCTTTGCTTGCAAGAGTTAAATCACAGACTACATGCAAGCTGTGTCCTCCACCAACCGCCCATCCTGGAACCACACAAATAACGGCTTTTGGCATAAAGCGAATCAACCTTTGTACTTCCAAAATATTTAGGCGATGGTACCCATCTTCTCCAACATAACCTTGGTGTCCTCGTGCTTTTTGATCACCACCAGAACAGAAAGAATATACGCCATCTTTTGAACTCGGACCTTCTGCAGAAAGCAGCACCACCCCAATATCCACGTCTTCTCCTGCATCGTAAAAGGCATCGTACAGTTCCTTTGTTGTTTTTGGGCGAAAGGCATTTCTAACATCGGGTCTGTTAAAAGCGATCCTTGCGACTCCATTTGATTTTGTATACGTAATATCTTCGTATACTTTCGCAGTTTTCCAATCAGCTTTAATCATAATTTACGCTTTATTTAATACAATTCTATCTTCTTCAATAACAATTAGTTTTTGTTTGTATAAGTGTCCAACTGCTTTTTTAAATGCCTTTTTACTCATTTTCATGTGAAAACGTATAGAATCTGGCGAACTCTTATCGGTAATTAAAATAAACCCTTCTTTACTGTTTTTTAGTCTTGTAAGTACTTTCTCTACATCAGAATCAATCACATTTCTAAAACCTTGCGGTCTTAAAGAAACATCTATTTTACCATCCTCACGAATATTTTTCACATAGCCAGTCACTTCCATATTCTCCTCTAAGGCCTGAAAAACTTCACTTCTAAAAAGCAAACCATCAAATTCTTCATTTATTAAAACGGTGTATCCCAAACCTGTTTCCGTTTCAATGACCAAGCTCACTTTATCACCCTCTTTCAAATTCATTGTTCCTTCTAGCGCATCTTCTTGTAAATCCATTATTGTATCTGTTTAAAATATGTTTTTAAAATTAAATCATTTTCTGCACTTGGCGTAAAAATCTCTAATATTTTTGGCTTTTCTGAAGCATTAAAAAATCCAACCATCTGCTCTATTACGGATGCTGAAGAATATGCCTGCTGATATTCAAACCCATGCATTTTACATAAGTGTTCCGCCGTTAAGCAATGCGGCGTTGTAAAATACGCTTCCGCATTTGTAGTCCCTGGACCAGGAATAATTTTAAAAATACCACCACCGGAGTTGTTAATTATTATAATTCTGAAATCTGCAGGAATATTGGTATTCCAAAGAGCATTACTATCATAAAAAAAACTCAAATCTCCTGTAATAAAAACGGTTTGATTTGTATTTGCATAAGCAGCGCCAATCGCGGTACTTGTGCTACCATCAATTCCGCTAGTCCCTCTATTGCAGAAAATATTTACAGAATTTTTAATAGAAAATAATTGTGCGTACCTAACAATCGAACTGTTGCTAATTTGCAACTGGCAATTGTTGGGAATACGGTCTAAAACTTGTTCAAATACCTTAAAGTCAGAATGCTTCACTTTCTTAAGATACAGAGCATGCTTGTCTCTTCTTTGATCTCTAAATGCAATCCACTTTGATTGATAATTACTTTTTAAAGGTTTTATAAAACTATTAAAATGAGCGAAAAAATCTACCGGTGTTGTTTGAATAAATTCTGACAAACAAAAGAAGGTATTTGTTGCTTTTTTCTCATCAATATCCCAATGGTGCTCTGGTGGATATGCTCTTAAAAAATGTTTTATCCTTTTAGAAACAATCATGCCTCCAAAAGTGATTAAAATTGCTGGCTTTAATTCTTGGAATTGCATATTTTCTAATGAAAATATCAACTGATCAATTGAGTCAATCGCTTTCTCATGACGAAGATTAGATGTTGTTTCTGTAAAAATTAAAACGGAATCATCTGCTGCATATAAATCCATTAATTTATGTAATTCTGCATCTGGATAACTGACACCAACTAGAATCATTTTCTTTTCCGAGACATTCCAAATATCTGCTAATTTCTTATAGTTGATATTAGAATTGTCCAAAGAGCTCATAGAGATGTTAGGAAAATGATACTTGTTTAAACTCGGCACCGTTTCATACAACGGCTCATCAAAAGGAACATTAATATGCACAGGTCCTTTTTGGGCTACTGCTATTTGTAAAGCTTCCCCAATTAATTGGGAATTACGTGTTTTATATTTCTCATTTTCGATCAAATTTGCAGAAAATAAAATGTGATTTTCAAAAACATTTTCCTGTCTAATGGTTTGACCGTCTCCAATATCAATTAAGTGTTTTGGGCGGTCGGCAGAAATAATAACCAAAGGAATATTGCTATAAAATGCCTCTGCAATCGCAGGGTAATAGTTTAACAAGGCAGAACCTGAAGTACATAGAACTGCCACCGGTTTTTGCTGCTGTTGTGCAATCCCTAAAGCAAAAAAACCAGCACATCGCTCATCTACCACACTTAAAGTTTCTATTTCTTCATGACTAGAAAAACCTATGGTAAGCGGCGCATTTCGGGAACCTGGAGAAATCACAACCGTATCAATATTAAATTGAGTACACGCTGAAATTACAATTTGTGCGAGTTCTTTTTTTGGATACATTATTTTAAATCTTTTTAAGATTTAAAAAGTTATAAATAGTGAATTTTGAGTTCTCAGTGCCTGCCTAAAAACTCAAAACTCACAACTAAAAACTAATTATTAATTTCCTTTTTGATAATCTGCTAAAAACTTAGCCAAACCACTATCTGTTAATGGGTGTCTCAACAACCCTTCAATAGCGCTTAAAGGTCCAGTCATTACGTCAGATCCTAATTTAGCACAATCTATAATGTGCATTGTATGACGCACAGAGGCTGCTAAAATTTGAGTTTCAAATCCGTAATTATCATAAATTAAACGAATTTCTGCTATTAGATTTAAACCATCTGTCGAAATATCGTCCAATCGCCCAATAAACGGAGAGACATAGGTTGCACCTGCTTTTGCAGCTAATAAGGCTTGTCCTGCAGAAAAAACAAGCGTCACATTTGTTTTAATCCCTTTAGAAGAAAAATACTTACACGCCTTTATACCATCTTTTATCATTGGTAATTTTACCACGATTTGTGGATTTAAAGCAGCCAAAGCTTCCCCTTCTTTTACCATTCCGTCAAAATCTGTAGCAATAACCTCTGCAGAAACATCTCCTTCCACCAATTCACAAATTTCTTTGTAATGATTGATAATGTTTACTGCTCCGGTAATTCCTTCCTTCGCCATTAACGAAGGATTTGTAGTTACCCCGTCTAAAATACCTAAAGCTTGTGCTTCTTTAATTTGTCCTAAATTTGCAGTGTCAATAAAAAATTTCATTTGTGTTTATTTAGTTTTAATTATTATTTTTTCGGGGCATTCCCAGAATGTTATGGTGTGCACTTATATGCTCTACTTCCTTTGCAAAAAGACAAGCATACACTTCTTCGGCTCGGATGCAAAGATAACAACTTGCACCTAAATTCACGAAACACTGTAAGAATATCTTTTTAGTACTTATAAACACTACAGCAGCTCTTTTCTTATAATTTATAATGACGCATTACTAGTTTCTCATACACCCTGTCTGACAAAATTCTTTTTAAAAAAATAGAAACTTTTTCCATAAATCCGCCCACTTTATAGTGGATTTTCGGGTGTTTAGTATTTATAATTTCGTATACTTTTTCAGCCATCTCCCTCGGATTTTTACCGGTATTTACATGGGCATCCATTAAATCAAGGTTTCCTTGATACTTTTCTCTATATGCCGAATTACCCAAAACAGGTGCATGGTATCTACCCGCAGCAATGTTGGTTGCAAAATCTCCTGGAGCCGCATTTACAACATTAATTCCAAAAGACTTGACTTCCATACTTGTTGCTTCCGTAACCAACTCTAAAGCGCCTTTTGTTGCTGAATACACCCCTCGAAAAGGCAAGCCCATATACCCCGCAATCGAAGTAATATTTATTATTGTTCCTGATTTTTGTTCGCGCATCTGAGGTAAAACGGCTTTCATTACATCAATAGCTCCAAAGAGATTGGTGTTAAAAACTGCACGCATCTCATCCGTAGGTGTTTCTTCTATTGGCCCTGTAATCCCCATTCCCGCATTGTTAATTAGAATATCGAGCCTCCCTTCCTTTTCGATAATAAATTGCACTGCAGTTTTAATACTTTCTATTTTTAAAACATCTAAGGCAATCAATTTAAAAGTAAAATTATTCTCGTCTTTAGGAATACGGCTTGTGCCATAAACGATATATTCTTTCTCCGATAAAAACGTAGCTATTCCTTTTCCAATTCCCGAAGAAGCACCCGTAACTAAAATAATTTTGCTCATACTTAGTCAAATTTTAAGGTTAGAGAGCAATCAACAAAGGTCTAAAATCTTAATATTAGGTGTAAATATCCAAAAAGTAATGCAAGAAAACTAAAAAAGTAAATAAGAAATAAAAAAAGTGCCTCGAAAGTGTGTTCTAAATAAAGTTTTAAAACAAAAAATGGCAAGCGACCTACATCACACCGCTACAACCTAATACCTTTGCTGCGTTCCCGCCCTGGAGGATTCAAAGGGAGCTAGTTGTGTAGGACTTGCCAAGGCAAATTTACAAGCTTTTTTTATTTAAACAATTAAAATAATACTAATTTTTTTGTAACATATTTAAAAGACTGAATACTAATAAATTGTTTTAATAGTTCGTAAAAAATCAAACTATATCATTGAAAAGAATATATTTGTGTAAATAAAAAATAAAAATAATGGAAAATCAAGTAAATAGTAAAAATTTAATGGTTAACAATGGTGTCACATTGGGAATTGCTAGTGTCTTATTTGCACTTGTAATGTTTGCCACCGGAAATCACTTGACTCCACACTGGTCTGCTTCAATAATCAATGCAATCCTATTTATTGGCATCATTGCCTACGGTATTAAGCAATATAAAACTGCAAATAATAATTTTTTATCTTGGGGACAAGGTGTTAAGATTGGTGTTGGAGTCGCTATCGTTGGTGGGTTAATAATGGTAATTTACAATTATATTTTCATGAACTTCATCGAGCCTGACTTTATGAATCAAATGATGGAAATTCAAAATAAAGCATTCTTAGATCAAGGTTTAACCGAAGAACAAGTTGAGGCTGCAAATGCCATGACTTCAACTTTTTCATCTCCAGGAATTATGGCTGCAATAGGTATTATTAGTTACGCTATTGGTGGATTTATCGTTGCCGCGATTACCGCAGCAATCATGAAAAAATCAGAAGAAGAGAACTATTAATAGAATAATTAAAGTTTTAAAAGTTTTTCTTTAAAGCTTGAAACTATAAAACTTGCCTTAAAAACATGGATATTTCTTTAGTAATTCCTCTTTTAAATGAAGAAGAGTCTTTACAAGAGTTGCACGATTGGATTGCAAAAGTGATGCAAGCCCATCAGTATCGGTATGAAATCATTTTTATTGACGATGGAAGTACCGATAGTTCTTGGCAGGTTATCGAAAAATTATCAAAAGAAAATGCGGCTGTAAAAGGAATTCGTTTTCAGAAAAACTTTGGAAAATCGCAAGCTTTAGATGCTGGTTTTGAACTCGCAAGTGGCAATGTTGTGATTACAATGGATGCCGATTTACAAGACAATCCTGAAGAAATACCTGATTTATACCATTTAATTATTGATGAAGATTTCGATTTAATTTCTGGTTGGAAAAAGAAACGTTATGACAATCTTATCACCAAAAACATTCCTTCAAAATTATTTAATGCTGCTGCTAGAAAAACGTCTGGTTTAAAATTACACGATTTTAATTGTGGATTAAAAGCATACAAAAACGAGGTTATTAAATCTGTAAAAGTTAGCGGAGAAATGCACCGGTATATCCCTGTTTTAGCTAAAAACGAAGGTTTTACAAAGATTGGTGAGAAAATTGTACAACATCAAGCAAGAAAATATGGAGAAACTAAGTTTGGTATGGATCGTTTTATAAACGGTTTTTTAGATTTAATTACCATTTCCTTTTTATCAAAATTTGGAAAAAGACCCATGCACTTTTTTGGTCTTTGGGGAACACTTATGTTTCTTTTTGGAACTATATCTGCATTTTATATTGGTACTTTTAAATTATATAGACTCTATGCAGGAACTAAAACAATTTTAGTTACAGATAATCCTTGGTTTTTTATTGCACTAACTTCTATGATTTTAGGAACTTTATTATTTTTAGCCGGTTTTATTGGCGAATTAATAATTAAGAACAAAAGCAATGAAAAACACTATTCAATTAAAGAAAAACTCAACTTCTAAAATGTATATTTGCCTTTTATTAGCTTAAAATGCTCCCTTATAAATGACCAAAATATTAGACAAAGCAAAACAGTGGTTATCACCTACTTTTGATGCTGAAACACAAGAGGAAATAAAACAATTAATTACTTCTAATGCGCCTGATTTAGAAGACAGATTCTATAAAGATATGGAATTTGGTACCGGAGGAATGCGAGGAATTATGGGTGTAGGAACAAACCGTGTAAATAAATATACGCTAGGAAGAGCAACCCAAGGTTTGTCCAACTATTTACAAGAAAACGTGCATAAAGAACAATTAAAAGTGGTGATTGCTTATGACTGCAGACATAATAGCAAAAAGTTTGCAAAAATTGTTGCCAATGTTTTATCTGCTAATAATATCAAGGTATTTCTTTTTGAAGACTTAAGAGCGACTCCAGAATTATCTTTTGCTGTGCGCCACTTGGCTTGTGATGCTGGAATTGTTTTAACAGCTTCCCACAATCCTTCTGAATACAATGGTTACAAAGTATATTGGGCAGACGGTGGTCAAATAGTTCCTCCACACGACGGTGGAATTATAAAAAATGTAAACGCATTGGATTTTTCTGAAATCAATTTTAATGCAGATGAAGCTTTAATTGAAATCATTGGAAAGGAAGTAGACAATGTTTTCATTGAGGCTTCTGTAAAAAACGGTTCTTTATCTGAATCAATTGATCGAGCGAATTTAAAAATAGTATTTACCTCTTTGCATGGAACTTCGATTGTTTCTGTGCCCAAGGCCTTGGCAAAAGCAGGATACTCAGATGTGCATCTTGTAGCAGAACAAAGTGTTCCAGATGGAGATTTTCCAACGGTTACTTCTCCCAACCCCGAAGAACCAGAAGCTTTAAAAATGGCAACTGATTTAGCGAATAAAATTGGAGCTGACATTGTTATTGGTACCGATCCAGACTGTGATCGATTGGGCGTTGCCGTAAGAGATACCCAAGGAAATATGAAATTGATGAATGGAAACCAAACCATGGTTTTAATGACACAATTTTTATTAAAAAAATGGAAAGAAGAAGGGAAAATAAATGGGAAGCAATTTGTAGGTTCTACCATTGTTACCACGGAATTAGTGGGTGCGGTAGCAAAAAATTACGGAGTTGAAACCAAAATTGGATTAACTGGTTTTAAATGGATTGCCAAAATGGTAAAAGATTTTCCTGAGCTAGATTTCATTGGCGGTGGAGAAGAAAGTTTTGGGTACATGGTTGGTGATTTTGTAAGAGATAAAGATGCCGTTACTGCCACTTTACTGGCTTGTGAAGTAGCAGCATATGCAAAACAACACGGGAGTTCTTTTTATGAAGAATTATTAGATATTTATGTAAAAAACAACTTTTACAAAGAACATTTAATTGCAATCACAAAAAAGGGGATGGATGGTGCTGCAGAAATTCAGCAAATGTTAAGCACGATGCGCAGCAATCCACTAAAAGAAATTGATGGTGAGCAGGTAGCCTCACTTTCAGACTATCAAGCATCTACAAAAACAAATTTAATTACAGGTGAAGTAACCACTATTGATTTACCTAAATCCAATGTACTAATTTATCAAACAATTAAAGGTACAAGAATTGCAGCAAGACCTAGTGGAACAGAACCAAAAATAAAATTTTATTTTAGTGTAAACACTTCTTTAGATACAAAGGAAAATTCTCTAAAGATTGAAGCAGATTTAGATGCTAAAATTCAACGAATTATAAAAGAAATGAAACTAAATTAATGAGTTACTTTAAAGACATTCTAAAATATGAAAAGAAATATAGGAAGTTTACTGTCCTAAATATTCTGTTTAATATTTTGTATGCTGTTTTTAATGTTTTATCTGTTCTTGCTTTTATTCCTGTTCTAAATATATTATTTGGTAAAGAAAAAAAAGTAATTATCAAACCTATCTATGAGGGAATAACAAGTATTGGAAGTTATCTAGAGAATAGTTTTAACTATTTTATTTATCAAAAAATTATTGATGATGGTGAAATAAACGTACTATTATTCATCTGCTTACTATCACTTTCATTATTCTTTTTCAAAAACTTTTTTAGATATTTAGCTTCTTATGTAATTACTTTTTTAAGAACAGGAATTGTAAAAGATTTAAGAGATAAACTATATAGTAAGATTGTAGAATTACCTATAGCATACTTTTCAGAAAAAAGAAAAGGTGATATCATTGCACGTATGACTTCGGATGTGCAAGAAGTAGAAAACTCTATTTTAACCTCAATAGAAACTATCGTTAGAGAACCTTTAACGGTAATTATTTCGATAACTATTATGCTTTTTATGAGTTTAAAGTTAACACTATTTGTTTTTATTTTACTCCCGGTTTCTGGCTTCATAATTTCTTCAATTAGTAAAAAGTTAAAAGCAAACTCAGTAAAAGCTCAAAAAGAAACTGGCACCTTTTTATCATTTATAGAAGAAACATTAACAGGCCTAAGAATTATTAAAGGTTTTAATGCAGAAAATGTGATTGCAAAAAAATTTAATAATTCAACCACAAAATTTAGAGATCTAATGACCAGCGTTTTTCATAGACAAACACTGGCTTCACCAATGAGTGAATTTTTAGGTTCTGCGACTATTATTGCGATTCTTTGGTATGGAGGCGCAGAAGTTATAAATAAGACAAGTGCTTTAGATTCTAGTAAGTTTTTAGGTTATATACTTTTATTTTATACCGTTTTAAATCCTATTAAATTAATAACCACCACCTTCTATAACATTCAAAAAGGAGAGGCTTCTGCAGAAAGAATTATGACTGTTTTAAATACTGAGAATAGTATTAAAGACAAACCTAATGCAGCTATAATAGAGGGTTTTACAAATAAAATTGAATTCAAGAACATCTCTTTTAAATATAAAGATACTTTTGTTTTAAAAGATTTTTCTTTAACCATTAATAAAGGCAAAACAGTTGCTTTAGTTGGGAAATCTGGAAGTGGTAAATCTACTCTAGCAAATCTAATTACTCGTTTTTACGATGTGAATAAAGGGGATGTATTTATTGATAACCAAAACATTAAAGACGTTACAAAAAAATCTTTACGAGACTTAATGGGCATAGTCTCTCAAGATTCCATTTTATTCAATGATACGATTGCCAATAATATTAAGTTAGGAACACAAGACGCAACTGATGCAGCTGTTTTAGAAGCCGCCACAATTGCAAATGCTGATGAATTTATTCAAAATTTACCAGAAAAATACAACACAAATATTGGAGATAGCGGAAACACCCTTTCCGGTGGACAAAAACAACGTTTAGCCATCGCCAGAGCTGTTTTAAAGAATCCTCCAATTATGATTTTAGACGAAGCTACATCAGCTTTGGATACAGAATCTGAACAACTCGTTCAAACTGCATTAGAAAAAATGATGCTAAATAGAACTTCTTTAGTGATTGCACATCGATTGTCTACCATTCAAAAGGCAGACACTATTGTGGTTATGAAGAAAGGGAAAATTGTAGAACAAGGCAAACATGAAGAATTATTAGCTTTAAAAGGCGAATATTACAAATTGGTTACCATGCAATCTTTAAGCTAAGGTTAATCCCAAATCGATTCCTTTTACTAACATAAAATCATAACAAGCTTTGTATTCGTTCGGGATTTGTCCCTCTAAAATAGCTTCTTTAATCGCTTCTTTGATTTGACCAATTTCTGAACAAGCTCTAAATATTTGAATTGTAATTTCTCCTCTATTTGCTAAAAGTATCTTTTAACTTTTCATATTATTTCTTCTGGCTGATTAATTATTACTTTAGAGATACAATAGATTTTGAAAAATAATTTTTATTATCAAAAAAAATAGAAAGATTCTAAAAAAATTATTAGAGATTTTTAAGTAATAATGCAATAAAATAAGAAATTAATAGTGTTATTCTTAAATTAAAAAAATATATTTACTTTTGAATATAATAACTTCCTAAATTAAATAAAGTAATACTCTATAATATTTGTCTCAAAAACTATCAATTAAACTTTTTGACTTTCATTCTATATGTCCATATTTAAAAATATTTTTAAGAGTAATAAAAAAAAAGAACAACTAAAAATTCAAAAAAAACGTTGTAAACCTTGGTTTGCTGCAAATGGAGATAAAACATTAAGATTAGATTATGAATTATCTGAATCTTCTGTAGTTTTAGACTTAGGTGGTTTCGAAGGTGGCTTTGTAAACGAAATATATGACAGATATTTATGTAATATTCATGTTTTTGAACCTGTAATATCATTTTATAATATTATTGAATATAAGTTTCAAAATGTTCCTAAAATAATTGCGTATCCTTTTGGTTTATCAAATGAAGACAAACTACTTTCTATTAGTAATAGTGGAGATGCTTCCTCAGTTTTTATTGAAACTGAGGGTTCAGAAAAAATAGTCCTAAAATCTATTATAAATTTTATAAAAGACAATAACATTGCGTCTATAGATTTAATAAAAATTAACATAGAAGGCGGAGAATACGAAGTTTTAGAATCTCTTTTAGAAGCAGGAATGATTTCAATTTTCAAAAATCTACAAATTCAATTTCACGATTTTATTATTGATAATGCTGAAGAAAGAATGAAAAATATTCAAAATAAGTTATCAAAAACTCATGAAATTACATATCAATATAATTTTGTTTGGGAAAACTGGAAAATTAAAGAAAAAAATATTTAGAATTTAAACAGTTTTAAACCTAATTTTTTACCTATTTCAATCATAAAATCATAACTTTGTTTATGCTCATTAGGAATTTCACCATCTAAAATAGCATTTTTAATCGCTTCTTTTATTTGTCCTATTTCTCTACACGGTTTTAAGTTAAACGCTTCAATAATCTCTTCTCCCGAAACTGGCGGTTGAAAGTTACGCACACGATCTCTTTCTTCTACTTCCTTAATTTTTGAACGAACTTCTTCAAAGTTTTGATGATAGCGCTTAAACTTCTTCGGGTTTTTAGTCGTAATATCTGCTTCACAAAGTGTCATTAAAGAATTAATATCATCACCCGCATCAAATACCAGACGCCGCACAGCAGCATCTGTTACATCCGTCGCTAAAACGATGGGGCGCGAACTTAACAACACCATTTTTTGAACAAATTTCATTTTGTTATTCAATGGCATTCTCAATCTTTTAAATAAATTATAAACCATTTTTGCGCCCACAAATTCGTGAGAATGGAAAGTCCAGCCAACTTTTTTACTAAATCTTTTAGTGGGGGCTTTTCCAATATCATGCAGCAGCGCTGCCCAACGCAACCAAATATCAGATGTATTTTTAGAAATATTATCCACAACCTCTAAAGTATGATAAAAATTATCCTTGTGTTTTTGTCCCTCAACCTCCTCTACTCCTTTTAAATCAATTAACTCTGAAAGTAGCTGAGAAAGCAAATTCGTTTGTTCCAATAATAAGAAACCAATGGATGGCTTGGCGGCCCCCATTATCTTATTTAGTTCATCTACAATGCGTTCTCTTGTAATAATCTTTAGTCGCTGTGAGTTCTTAGCAATCGCTGCTAATGATGCCTTCTCAATCGTAAAATTTAGCTGCGTTGCAAATCGTATTGCACGCATCATTCTTAAAGGATCATCAGAATACGTAATATCTGGATTTAAAGGTGTTTTAATTGTGCCATTCTCTAAATCTTCCATTCCATTGAATGGATCTAACAAGGCACCAAAATTGGCTTCATTTAAACTCAGAGCCAAAGCGTTTATGGTAAAATCTCTTCTGTTTTGGTCCTCTTGCAAGGTACCTTCAAAAATTAAAGGGTTTCTACTTTCCTCCGAATATGATTCTTTCCTGGCACCTACAAACTCAATTTCAACATCCTTGTAACGCAACATTGCAGTTCCATAGGTTTTAAAAATTTGCACTTTAGGTTTGTTTGGCAATAAAGAAGCTACTTTTTCCGCAAGTGCGATTCCATTTCCAATGGCAACAATATCAATATCTTTCGCAGTCCCTCTTTTTAAAAAGAAATCTCTTACAAAGCCACCTATTACATAGCTTTCTATATGCAACTGTTTTGATGCTTCAGAAATAATTTTAAAAATTTCTGATGAAATAGCAGCTGTAAAAAATTGTTTTTCCATGAATTTAACTTCTTAAAAATTGGATATTGTTACCTTCAATTTTTAAAATAGTTGATGGTTTTATATTCACTTTTATCTGTTGCAAATTTACTACATAATCAACAGAATCCAAAATTGGCTCATGAAATTATTGAAATGATTTTTAGAGCATACTAACATTTAGAATAGACAACCAAAGTGTTTCTTCAGCTCTCAAATATTTATTGTAATTTTTAACGCAGGTATTTTGAGAGCCTATCAAAAACTTAAGAAGATACATATCGTTTTAACAATTGTGTATTTAAAGTATTTCTAAAAATAGTACCTTTGTTTTCTTATATTAAATACATGTTAAAAAAAATACCAAATTACATAAAGTACATCTTCACAAATATTTTTTTCCTGTTCATTTTTATTGCTTTTTTTAGAGGACTTTTTTATGTCTTTTTTGCATCGTTAGATAATGCATCTAGCCAAGAAATACAAAAGGCGTTGCTACTAGGCCTTCGTTTTGATTTAAAACTAGCAATTCTTACTTTTTTTCCTCTTGCAATATTGGTTTTAATTATTAATCATAATTTCTTTAAAAGCGTTATTTACAAAAGAATAGCTGCTATTTACATTACTTTTTCCTATTTTCTTTTAACGCTATTTTACCTATTTGATTTCGGATACTATGAGTATTTAGCTATCCGTTTAGACGCCTCTTCATTGCGGTTTTTAAGTAATTTTAAAATATCCTTTCAGGTTTTAATTGAAAGTTACCCAATATATAAGGGAGTTTTTGGATTGGCAATTTTGTGTTTTATCAGTTACAAGTTTGCTGCTTATATTTTTAAAACACATACCAAAGCACATCAAAAAACAACAAATAAAATAAAGGCAGTATTCTTTGTTTTTACATTTCTAACGCTTTCTTTTGGCGTTTTTAATAGTATAACGCATTATCCTTTGCGTTGGAGTGAAGCTTTTTTCTCTAAAAACAACACGATTAATCAGTTTACTCTAAATCCAGTTTTATACTTTTTTGATAGCTTTGCTTTTAGGAGTGAAGGGGTAGATCTTGAAAAATTCAAAAACTACTACCCTGTAATTGCAAAACATTTAAACTTACCACAAGACAGTATTAATTTTAAGAAAAAGGTAACTTTTAAAAATTCGTATACAGAAACCCCTAATATTATATACGTAATGCTAGAATCCGTTGGAACTGCGACCATGAGTTTCTATGGAAATCCATTAGATAGTTCACCAAAAATGGATTCAATTATTACAAAAAGTTTAAGTTTTTCTAAATTTTATGTACACAAACCAGGAACTGCAGCCAGTGTTTTTTCCAGTATTACAGGTTTACCAGATATTGAAGATGTTAAAACAGCATCTAGAAACCCACTGATTATAGATCAGCGTATAATTTTTGATCAATTAAATGGTTATGAGAAGCGCTACTTTATAGGAGGCTCTGCAAACTGGGCAAATATTAGAGGTGTTTTTCAATCGAATATAAAAGACCTGAAGATCTTTGAAGAAGGCAGTTTTGCTGGAGAAAATAGAGCAGACGTCTGGGGAATTGATGACTATGATTTATTCAAGGAATCTGACAAAGAGCTTAAGAAACTATATGAAAAAGGAAAACCTTTTGTCGCTTATATTCAAACAGCAACCAACCACATGCCTTTTACTGTTCCTGATAAAAAGGAAAGTTTTAGTCCTACATTAGAAAATGAAATTGATAAAAAGACTTTACTAAAAGGAGGTTTTCGATCTTTAGGGCAGTTAAATGGCATTCGGTATTTAGACTTCAATGTTGCACGGTTTTTAAAAAGAGCGAAAGCATCTGGTTATTATGATAATTCTATTTTTGTGTTTTTTGGAGACCATCGAGGTGGTATGAAAAAACTAAAATTCATAAAAAACAATGAAGATGCTTTAGGAATACAAGTACATCAC
>Ga0209302_10000546_pt1 | contig 22058 bp, 16 predicted proteins | sample ArcOceMetagenome_2_FD_187445 | JGI IMG/M metagenome (GOLD analysis project Ga0209302, IMG submission 187445) | Marine eukaryotic phytoplankton communities from Arctic Ocean - Arctic Ocean ARC135M Metagenome (SPAdes) (version 2) | ecosystem: Environmental > Aquatic > Marine > Oceanic | place... | reverse complement strand
TCATACATTAGTGGAAGAAAGTGACACATTAGATGGTTTTGCAGAGAACAATGATGACACATTAGATGGTTTTGCAGAGAACAATGATGACACATTAGATGGTTTTGCAGAGAACAATGATGACACGCTACTCGAGGATTCAGCACCATAATATTCATGATCGATAAACATGATATAATATTCATTATTTGATATTATATCGTGAAATAATTAAAAATTCAGATTCGCTATGTTTACTCTAGTAATTTTAATTTTTTTGGTTTTTTTTTGGTATTATTATCTTTTAATTTAGCTATGGTATTTTTATTACTAATGTTGGCATCATCTGTATAATATTCATTATCATATGTTTGTGTAGTATTTGGCTCAACATTGTCGTACGCATTATAAGTAATAAATTTATTTTTGTTATCTGGAACCAAATTATCAAAATATTCAGGTGATAATAATGATTGTAAAATTAATAATTCATCACTATATAGGTTATATTTTATATCACTAAACGATAAAAACATATTTGGTTCAAACATGAATTGCTTTATTCGCTTATATCGTATTAATTCATCTGCTATCTTACTATAATAAATATTTTCATTATCCAATTTGCTTAATAAATTCAGTTTTGGAATTAATAAGGTAGTATTTTTCTTTAAATTTTCTTCGATTTTCTGTAAACTATTTTTTGTTGTTTGTATAAATTCGACTTCTTCTATCATTAATGTTTTAATTAGACGGATATTTTTCTCTAATTGAAGATAATATACCATACCTTGTGAATTCGAAATAGTTTCTATTTGGGTTCGAATGCTTTTATTTTCATATTGATTAAATAATTTTTTTAATCGATTGCGAAATGTACTATACAGTTCCGTCTCTAGGCGTATTTTTCTAATATATTCTATTCGTTGTATATCTTGGGATTTACTAGTTTGAGTTATTTTATTTACACGATAAAAATTTTCATCGTTTATAGAATCTGTTATTGTCATATCATTGTCTTGTTGTGGTTCTGATATTTCTATAAACTGGTTTGTTTGCGTTAAAATACCTACGATAAGTTCATCTTCTAATATTTTAACAACTGGTTTACATAATATATTATTCTCGGTAAGGATGGTGATTGTAGTTAGAAACTGAACTGTTTCTTCAAAGTTTTTTGAAGGTGTATTTTCATCCATAATAATAATTGGATAATCTGTTATAATACCAGACGGAAAACAAGGAATAAACCCAACATCACTATTGTACTGTATATTTAAACCAATCACTTTGTTATCGTAATTAACGACTAAATTGATAATTTCTATTTTGTATCTTTTCAAAATTTCAATTACTTTTTCCAAGATATGATTTCTCACAAATTTTACCTCTTTGAATCTATATTTGCTATTCATATCAGGTATACTTGCTAATGGTTTACACATCGATTTATAAATATCCTGAATTGTATTAGACAGTTCGGTTAGGTTTGGCACTTTTTCCATTAATTCGCTTGTAAACATCTTAGTTGTTACTAGCTTAGTAACAGTTGTACTCGATTTATCTATAACAATATATATGGGTTCAAAATATTCATATTTTTTTAGTAATATAACAGTATCTTTCATTTTATCGAATTTATTAATTGAGTAAAAATTTGTTGGACATATTATATTAACATTTGCTGTTATATCATCTTGGGGTAATTCTATTATCACCAAGTTTAATCCATTACTAAAGAAATCCGAGTTTTTGTCACTTATCAAGTCCCATAAATATTCATAATCTACAGCGGACGACGGATTTGAAATATACTCCTTAAAGTTTACTTGAGCACTGATTATGTCTTTTAACTGAGTGGGACTCTTATCAATTAGTGTTTTATATATAGTCGATGTTACATATTCTTCATTTTCTAAATTTGCTGACGAAGAATCCTTACTTTTAAAAGAGGTTATTAAATTGCCATTTTGGTATTTAACAAAATTGTCCAAATTAAGCAATGGTATTATTTTTTCTTTGATGAGATTATCAACTGATAGTATATCGTCATTATTAATTTCACCATATATGTCGGATATACAAGCTAAAAATGATTTATTTGGATTATTTTCTACACCCTTCCTTAAATAACATGGGTGCTTTTTTTTCAAATTCGTATTTATATTACTAACTTGACATTGTTTATTATCTGTCTGAATAAATCGTTGAATACTAACTGGTAAATAACCAAATCTACCTTCTTCCAATGGAAATTTGTCAGGACCTTTTATATAATCGTCTACGTCTATTTTCTTAGCAATCGTTGATTTGCTATTATTGTCTGGATTATTATCTACATTATCATCCTTAATACATTCTTGTCTACGCTGCTTTTGGACAGGTTTATCCCATGAACTAAAACAACAGGGTACGCATACACCATCTGGATGAACATCTTTTTTTAAAAACCCAGGGTAATGTTTCACATACTCGCCGGATTTTCCTACATGGTATCTAGGTAGGGCACCTTCTGCGTCACTAAATTCCCATATATTTTTTCCAGGTGGTGCTGTTTTTGCAGTCTGTGGAATAATGCCACCATATTTTCCACTTTTTGCTTCTTCCTCAGTTAAACTTGTATTATTTTTCAAGTCCCAGTACCGTGGACAAATATACCAAAATTGTTTGGTTGGATCAGAACCATATTTTATTGCCTGATCGTAAGATCCTGGATGTTCCTTATCTATTTTTTCTTTTTCATCGTCAGTTAATATAACCGGTTGTTTTCGTTTATTCCATGGACACACACGTGAATATGCATTATATTTTCCTTTCGATTCAGTTAGGAATAAGGTTGGATCTCTTTCACGCATTCGCTGAAAAAATGGGTTGGGGTCCGCAATTAACCCAGTAATATCAGATTTTAAATTATCTAAGTTATCAACGATACTTAATTTAACTTGTTTCTTTTTTGTATTCGTCTTTGTATTCGTCTCTGTATTCGTCTCTGTATTCGCATTCTCTGTATTCGCATTCTCTGTATTCGCATTCTCTGTATTCGCATTCTCTGTATTCGCATTCTCTGTATCATCTGTATTATTATTCATTAATGGCCTTGTTTCAGATATTTTACTTTCCTCTAGTGGTTTCTTGTTATTTGTACTATCGTCATTATCTGATTCTTCGTCTAAATCTACATCAATTCCAATTGAGTTATTATCATCTGAATCTTCATCCAAATTTACATCAATTCCCTCTGAACCAGATGAATCATCATTGCCACCAGTATATTCTAATTCAAATTCCTCACCACCATCGTCATCATCGTCATCATCGTCATCGTCGTCATCGTCGTCATCAAATAAAAAGTCTAACACATTAATAGTTTTATCCTTTACATTTTCAACAGCGTCACCGAAAACTAAGTCTTGTGCCATAATCGCAGTTGGAACATTTTCTCCAATAGACCTTTCGGATGGTGCAATAATTTCATTTACTTCTTCTGTATTCTTACCAATACTCGTTTTACATAGACTATCTATGGTAGACATATCAACCCCTGTATCTGTGGGATTCTGTGTAATTCGAATAAGCGAATCTAGATATATAGGGATTGTATTCATGTAGAATATATTATTAATATTGTCCATTTCAATCATTATATTCTGTTTAAATTTATCTTGAGTTATTTTCGTTAAAAAACCAGGGTTATTTTTTATTTTTAAACCACGATTCTTATTTAAATTTTGAACCACTTGTAAATTATTTAATAGTTCTGCTATCTTCATTTGAGCATCCTTTTCTTTCATTTGAAAATTATCCATCAGTGATTTTACAACATCATTTTCATCGGTAGTATTATTTAACAACTCTACGATAAATGCTTCTTGACTATCCATTTCATTAAAATTAGCAACACGCTTATATCGCATTACAATACCAGATTTTAAATCCCCGACAACTACATTAAATATACTGGATACGCATCCGATTATATTATTTAGATTAATATTTTTTTCGATAGACACATATGCGTAGTATTTCAAATTTACTATTTCAATATTTTTGTCATAAAAATCTGAAAATAATTTCATATTGTATCCACTATTTTGTAAATATTTTTGTATAATTTCAATAGTTGGATTAACCACACTTCGAACTGTTTTTTCGATATTTGAAATAGAATTTGCTTCTTTGAATTCCATTTTAACATATATATTTGCGTAGTTATCAAACTCTAGTATTATGGGTACATTACGACCGTTGTCATTTTGGTATTCAATATAACATGACACACGCTTTGACATACCAATCGTTTTCATCAGTTTAAAAATCATATTTTTCGACAAGTATGGAATTTTTTTACCATTCTTCGCAACTTTATCACAATATAATCGGTACATATTTTCCTTATTTTTTGACGGATTAAATTTAATAAATGGTATCATTTTGACGGCATGTATTAGTTTAAATATGATATCCAATGGCAAGTTATATTCATATTCTTGAGAAATTGTAAATTCTATCATTTGTATTCCTTGTTCAATGTAATCCAGTGATTTTTTACGACTATCGTATATATCATGAAATAATTCAATGTTTTTTACCTGACGTGTAAAATTATCGTTTACCAATTCACGATTTGATTCAAGTATCGCAAATTGCTTATCTTTTAGATCGCTAATACTGAATATATCTTTTTCTTTCAAAAATGGAAAATATACCTGACTCATTGTTTTTTCTGGTATATTTTTAGATACCGCAGATTTGAAGACATTTTCTGCATTTGTCATATAAATCGTATTTTCAAATAAAAAACCAGTGTTTAATAATAGCTCCTTATTTGATGTGGTTATTATATTTTCAGCGTGATCTACTAAATGTTTATTGAGATTGATTACGCTATATGGGTCTACTGTATAGCTATATATATCATTAGAAGTAATGAAATGTTGACCTAGTGAAATATTAAGTATGTGTGGTTTATCTGAGAGATTCAAATCAATTATATCATTAAAAGAATATACTTCTTTTTCTGGAATTTGCGAAACATCATAATCTGGTATGTTTGATAAAAACTGCAATAGTATATCTCTTGACAAACTGATTTTTCCATTTTGTGTCAAATTATCATATATTTGTGTGTTGTCTAACGATTGAATTTGTTTTGCAAATAAATATATTTCATCGAATGATATTTCTTTATTATTAGCAAGAATTATTTTCTTTTTGATACTTTCGATTGTGTCATCACTGTAAATAATTTGTTCTGAAAATATAACCGGTATTGATTTAGTTTTAATTGATTTCAGTTCATCTTCACTAAATATATTTTTAAATAATTCATTTGTCTGATTTTCTTTAAACAATTCAGTCAGATTATCTTGATAACGTGACGAACCAATATAAACCGTTATATTTTTTACACTATCATTATCGGTTAAATAATAGACTTTAATAATATCAGTCATTTGTATATAAAATCAAAATATTATTTTTATATACAAATATGCCGATTAATGGAATTGTTGCTATGTGTAACGACAATGGAATTGGAATAAATAATTCGTTACCATGGAGACTACCACAAGATCTGAAATATTTTCAAGGCCTCACTACTGGTCGAGGAAAAAATGCAATTGTTATGGGTAAAAACACATGGCAGAGTACTGGATTTCTCAAAAATAGGGACCATTTTATTCTATCGACGACATTGAAATTAGACTGTAATCGAGGGAAGAATCGAGTTAAAACATTTACATGTATTGACGAACTCCTCACATACATATCATCCCCTTTATCTCATGATTATGATAATATATGGATTATAGGTGGTTCTCAAATATATAAGTCATTTATACATGCAAATGTTATGAATTATATGTATATTACTTGTATTGATGATGATTACGAATGTGATACTTACTTTCCAGAATTACCAGACAATTATATTTTATATAACTCCAAACCAAGTGCTGAAAAAACGCAAAATGGTAAAGAGATTGTTCGACAAATATACAAACGATTAGTTATTGGCGACTCGGTAATTTATAAAGATGAACCATGGAATGTAATCGGAATACACAATGACGACTATCCAAACATATATTTTACAATAAAAAATGGCGAAGAGAGGGAAATACAAACAGTACGGTCTAAACTTAAGGACTTAGGAATTTTCTTATATTTTTAATAAAATATAAAAATATAAAAATATAAAAATATAAAAATGAAAATTAATAGCATGTATATAAATCTTACATATCGTAATACGGATTATCTGTAATGTTCATACCACAATAACCTTCCGGTTCCTTTTTATAATCAACTGGTTTATAGATGCCGATTTCAACCGCATTTTCTAATAAGAATTTGAAATTGTTCCAAAATTCTTCACCGTGACCGATTGCCTCGGTTGCAACATGAGCCACTTCATGAATAGCTACAAATGTTAATGTGTTTTCATCGATTAAATTATCGTCGTTTCCTTTTTTCTTATTTAAACAAAATGCTATTTTTTCTCCTTTATTTTCACTATATGCCGGATATTCGCTTGTTGGTAGTGTTTCCTTTATTGTTGTTGGATTATAGTTAGTAACCAATCTCTCTATATTTTCGCGCGTGGGATATTTTTTTCCTACGTGTTCGACAAGATCGTCCAATTTTTCAGTTGTTCTGGCTAACAGGTTGGATGCTTTTTGTATATTTTTTCTCTCTCTTACACAATATTTCTTACCGTTTACTGTAGATACAATACAACGCAAATTATATATATCTGAATCCATATATATTTTTAAAGCAATTAATATAATAAATAATATCATGATAAATCCAAACATGTTAATACGAATCTTCATCTATAATAAATTAGTATAATATAAATTCTATTAATTTATTTATTTGTAGAATGAAATGAAATATTCAACTATTTTCTTGAGTTATCTTGTCACGAGAATATTATACAATATAATTATTGACACCCTTGTCCAATTTCAAGAGGAACACGCATGGTATCTGCTGCTATAGTAGTGTTGTTCCATGGCCCAACATTGACTTGGGGGTTTGCAGGCTCTGAACGAAGTTGTAAATTGGCATTTCTTAAACTGTTACCAACGGTATCAATACCCATATGATAACCAGAACGCAATAAATTGACATCTTGTAAATCACCACTACCAGAGGGGTTTAATTTGGCCCACTCGTCATTGGCATTATTCTTAGGTAATAACTCAGAAGGATCGGCTACTTGTTGTTTGCTACATGATGGCGGCATACCTTGCATACTGCTAGAAACACCTCCAGCAGAGGCATAGCTTTCGTTTTGACCTAAAGGAGCAGATGGCTCAGGGCCTGATTGTTGGGCACTGTTTGCTTGGTTGTACATCTCTTGAGTTTTTCTACTGCTCATTTGCTCAGAACCGGAACCCATTTTATCAGCACTGTATGATTTGAATAGGTAAATTATAAATAAGGCACCAATAACAAAGAGTGTGGCGTGGCTTGCTTCAATCTTCTTTAAATAATTCTTCACGAAGTTCATTATATAAAATAAATGATAAAATATTTTTCTGGAAAACAAAACATATTCATCTATTAATAACAATAATCAATCTAAATTCAACATATTACTAAACTATTCGTTTATTTTGAAATTAGGCCAATTCTTCTACCATTTCATCTATTTGGTTCTTTATTTCATCTGAGTCACTATCCATTTCTTCGTCACTACTTGAATCGTCGCTTTGATATAAACCATCCAATAGGTAAGTGTTTTTTATTTTCTTAGCTTCTAAATAATGAGTGATTGCTGCCTTTTTGTGCTCTTTTGCTTTTTGTCTAGCGATTTTGTATATTTCATGATAAACATCATTCGGATTGTTTAATGTAATTGAAGACTTATCGCTATTATTTACATTGATATCATTTGTTATATCTTCTAAAGATACTTCTCTTAATGATATAGAATCCCGATCATTTGGTATAATTGTTTCGTTATTTTCAACAATGTCTTCTAAATGATTCTCGTTTATATTTTCTTCTGGTACAGTATCTGATATAGCAGGCGATGGGAATGCTGTATCTATACTATTAATGTCAGTGTCTATTTCAGTTCTCATTTGTGTGTTATTATCATTGTGAGATTCATCTTGTTCTGGTTCTTGGTGCTGGTCGGGATCATTTTCATCTTTGGTTTCATCTTTGGTTTCATCTTTGGTTTCATCTTTGGTTTCATCTTTGGTTTCATCTTTGGTTTCATCTTTGGTTTCATCTATTGTCTCTAAAGAATCAACCGATGATATGATTCCATTTTCAAGACTATATGGTATATCTTCAGTTGTATTTTCATTTTGCGATGTTTGTTCAATTATACCATCTATCATGTCATTATCAGTTGATGTGGGAGCAGAATGTGTTCGCTTAATCATACAAGAGGCAAATAAAGGTTTATTATTTAAAATCATTATTTGTTTTCCTATCAAATCTACTTGAAAGTTTCTTGCAGAAAATTTAATAGATTGGACTTCTAGACACGGTATAATATTATGGCTATCTGTTAAATCTTGTATAGCGATCATATTCTCGTTTTCATCATATACACTACATGAGTATTGTGAACTCAATGTCTTGTTCTTAGGGATATTTATTCGTACTAAATGATATTTTCCACCCTTATATGCGCGAGTAACTGGGTTAAAAAAATTTTCAATATCTTCCATTTCCATTTCATTTTGGAACCATAATTCACGTTTCTCGTAGATAAGTTTTACTAAAGCTGATTCTAGATTCTCAAACCATTCTATGACAGTATTATATTCATTTGAATACATCAAATCGATATATGCCTTTTTATTCGTTTCATTTAATCCTTGTTTTGTCAAACATTTAGGTGTTTGAATGTAGAGTGGATTTTCATCATACTTAATCTTTGTAATATATGCCCCTCCCTGAATTGCCGACGGCTGAGAAATTGAAATTTTTGTGAAATCAAAATCATTATCTGTATCATATATTTTTTGCTCCATTATAGAAAAATATAGATAAAATCTTGTAAATTCTAACACGCTAAATAATTAAATATTTTATACATGATTAAATTAATGAGGGAACAATTAATTGAACAATGTTTATTAATACTATCAAGAGATGATGTTAAAAAAGAAATGAAGGAATTATTCAAACCTATCGTTAGTTTGATTGTTCAAGAAATATATCCATATATTTATTTATCGCTTGTATTCGTTCTTATTAGTTTTTTATTAATTTTAGGGATTTTCTATTTATTATTGCGTAGCAATTTAAAACATTTAAATTTAAACAACCTTGGTCTGAACAGTTTAGTTATGTGAATGAATTATTTTTGAGTATTAGTAAATAATATATCCTATAAGTATATAATGACAAATAATATGCCTGTTCAATCAAGCTGTAATGCTAGTGGTAGTGGAGCTAGCTGGATGGTCGGAAAAGTTGCCGATAAAGGATGGCCTGGACCTAACTCTGCCATGAGTGGTGGTAAACGACGCAAGAGAAAGGGTTCTAAGACAACCAAACGCCGATCTGGAAAAAGAATGAAAGGCGGTAATTGTGGTTGTTCTTCCCCTGCACCATTTACTGGTGGTAAAAAATCTAGACGCACCATTAAAAGACGCTCTGCCAAGAGAGGCAAATATGGTGGATTTATGGGCATTTTAAAGGAAGCCATTGTTCCATTCGGTCTTTACACACTTCAAAAACGTAGTCAACGCAAAACTTCTATGCCAAGAAGATCCAAGACATACAAAAAGAGATTCACAAAAAAATTTACCAAACGTTAAATAATTAAATTAGACGAAACAAATATATTGACATGAAAATAGGGAATATATTTGTTAACAAAAAAAACTAGTGGGTCCCCCCACCACCAGGTTGCTTTCCGATTTCGAGTCGGATTGATTCCACATTATATGGCATATCATATTTATTATATATTATATATAGTGCAAATTCTAAACTATATATTTTTAGCATTGTATATTAGTTATATTTGGGTCATATTTGGGTCATATTTGGGTCATCACCGAATAGTTAACATACTACATAGATGAAACGGAACAATCCATTAAGATTGTCCAGATGATAATCATCATTTATACACGGTCGAATGTGCTTTTCACGCTATCTATGTCTAACTTTACCGCAATGAATCTCAGAATTGTACCTTATTGATCCATCACACCGAGCCAAGTTAGTAGCTCGTAATATACTATAAATAAAATAAAACTTCAATTTTTTCATGATTCTCTTCATCTCCTTTTTTAGTTATGTATTATAAGATGGGAACTATTACACATTATTTCACTACGACACATTGGACATTCTTTAGTTTGGTTATTATTTGAAGTTTTTGTACGAAGTTTTCTCCAACAATCTCCGCAAAAATCATGGTTACATGGAGTTGTTATACTGTCTTGTCCATGTTCAATTAACCACTCTGATTTTCTAGCACACCATATATTTCGACTAATGTCCTCGTAACATATTGGACAATCATCAAATTCGTTTTCGGGTTTATTATTATAGTACTTGTCTCTGCATGTTTGTAATAAATGCCATCGTTCGTTCAATGCTCGAACTAAACGATTTTTTGATAGTGTTAGTGGTATTGGATTAAACCCCAACTTTTTATTACATTTGCCTTTTGAAACGGAGCTTGATGAAATATTATTTTCATATGGTGTTACAAACGCAATCACCTTCAACTCTTTCATATTATACTTACTGAAATTTGGACATTCATTATATTTCATAATTGTGACTAATATCTGATATTTATTCCTCTTTGTGCTGTTACAATGTAGGGATCCGTGTCGCGTGCTATCGCAAAATATACAGTTTTGTCTTCTATTGGTCATATCTAACCAAATACCTTTTATTAATAATCACTACAATCTATAGTCTAAATTATATCTAAGTTAAGTTAATTAATTTATATTAACCAAATGGTTCACAATGTTTTCAATTTTTTTTCACGCTCTTTCGAATTCTTCCTAATCGTTTTTAATTTATTGATATATGAATTAAATTAAAGATATTTAGATAATAGTTTATATTAGAAATGGATGGATTTCAAGATAGTATAAAAAAATGGGTTCATTTAGATACCAAAATAAAAAAACTAAATGATGATATAAAGGAAATAAGGAATGAGAAAAGTAAAATGTCTGATAGTATAATTAATTTTGTGGATGACAATCAATTAACTTCATCTACTATTAAAATATCAGACGGTAAATTGAAATTTACAGAGACTAAACAAACCGCACCGATTACTTTAAAATTTTTAGAGTCTTGTTTATTAGAAACGATTGGAGACGAAGACAAGGTAGCTCAACTTATAAATTATATTAAAGCAAAGAGAGAAATTAAAATAATTCCTGAGATTAAGCGGTATTATAGCAATTAATTTATGTCCTCAATATGTATATGGATAGCATTAATTATAAGAAAGATTTTGTATTTATGACCGATAAAGGAGGGAATTTGACAGGAGGTGGTTTTAAGATTCAGTCGGATTTGTTAAAACATACCATAAATGGTGACGGACATAATCAGGTTGGTGGAAATAAAAATAATAAGGGAGATTCGAAATCATTGGAAGGTTCGTTAGATTCCTTGAAAAATATGGTTATTCCGGCAGGACTATTCTGTAGTCAAGGTGATGAATGTGGTCGTGATCACAGTATTAAGTATCATACTCATGACCAGCCATTAGAAGACTCTATATATGACAAACTATTAGACTTGGTTGCCCCTGGACACAGAATGATATATTCTAATAAAACAAGAAGGAAGAGAGAAAACCCAAAAAATAAATCACGAAAAAGATAAATATATTCATTATTAAAACAATAATGAATATATTATAAATACAAATTGCGGAAACGAATTAAATTAAACTCCATACCTTTTTATTAAACGGTGCCACTAATATTTCTGGGATTCTCTTTTTCCAAAAATCTACACGCTTCTCTTGCTCAATATCTTTTACGGTTTTTGGATATAAAGGAGCATTGTCCATCATTTCTTTTTCCTCGTCCGTAATTTTTGGTTTATACCCGAAACAATTCGCACCAAATTTAACATTCTTATTCGCGATATAACCTCCATTAATACCGGGTCTACCACAATCATTTTCATGCCCAGGTACTGTTTGCAAATGGTCCCATGTCTCCTTTTGTGTTGGGAATAATCCCAATTGTTTATCTGACCATCCATAACTACACCATTCTGCTCCACCTTCGTACGATTCTTCCATCTCATCATAGGTTGCCAATCTAGATCCATATGCTTTACACAATGCCTCGGCATTGTCATATGTATATTTATTGCCAGGGATATGATACACTTGCGGCTCAATTGTTATTTCTGGAATTGGCGCAACTTCGTCACGTGCAACGGTTTCTTCCAGAGTAACATCTAGTGTAGGTGTCGTAGTAAATAAATTCTTTATTTCTGCTGTTAAATTTATATTGAAAAAATAAGACATACCGTTTAATAAAAACACAGTTAATAACACCCCTCCCATTAGAATCGTAATGGAATTGGAACCGGAACCACCACTATTACTCGTCTCCATAGTCATTGTATTTCCCTTTTTTCCTAAATTTGCAAATATCATTATAAATATGACTAGTATCACTAAAAACAATAACAATGATGAATTTCCTAAAACAAAACCTTGTGTATTGTTGTTTTTTGTTGTTCTATTTTCATTTAATGTTGGTACCCCTAATACTGAATTATATGACATAATCATTATACTATATATTTATTCATTATTTCTTTTTATTTTTTTCTATAAAAGAGACAATATCCAGATGTATTATTTTTACCGTCAAATTTTATTTTAGATACTTGTGTATCGTTAAATAAAAACCAATCGGTAGGACCTACTTTAATGGTAGCGGTGTAATGTCCACCCAATGTACCACCACTATGATTACATACGCCAAATAATTCGTAATTATAACCTTCTTTATTATACCCTTCAACATATTTACTTAAATCTAAATTATCTAATTCTAACTCAATTGGTTTTTGTATTTTTTTTCCATCGTATGTGAATCGCTTTAAATCTAATACCATGATTTTTGGTAAACTCCAGAATACCAATTTTTTATTGACATCTTGTTTTTGTTTTGTTTTTTCATTAAACCATCCGTTTTCTCCTTCTAATTTCTCACTAGAACAATATTTATCAAAACAATCTTGTATGGAACAAGTCGGTTTATTCATGACAATCGGCAAATCAATAATAAAATATGGCTCTGGTTTTATACTCATTAATTTACCATTACTTTCGAGTTTGGATACATGAATTCCGTAAAATATATCGAGTATCTCAGAATATTCTTTGCTATACATTGTTTTCATAACATTAAAACAGCTAACTGCTAATTTATCAGTTTCATTGATTGCATCCCCCTTTATTTTCATATCTACTTCTCTTCGCATTCCATTATGAAATGTCTCTATTATAAACAATAAAAATTCAGGCAAATCATTTTGAGCATACCCGGTAAAAATTTCTCTACCCTTTTGTTTTGCAACTGAATGTATCGCTTTTATAAACCCACCTGGAGATATTATGCGATTTTCTTCCCACATTAAAGTTCGTAGCTTGTCCCATTCAACTAATATTTTCGAATCTAGAATATATTCCTTATTATGATGAGCAGATAGACGGTTTTTATAATTACCGTCTTTTTCATCCAAAAATGCATTTAATTCATGTGTATGACTTAATACTTGCATACACGAATTAATAAAACATGTATTTCCTAAATTAGCGAGTCCGGTTAGACCATTTCCCTTTTTATTCATATGTTATATCATCATACGAACTACTATTTAAATGAATTCGTTTATTAATTACATCTTTTACATATTTAAATATATTCGCATTGTATATTTAATGGACCCAAATATTCAGTCCCGATATTTAGATATATATAGCAATATACTACAAAATACAGTAGTTAATTATAATCAGACAAATGATACTATACGTCAAGTAGAAACTGGTATACGACAATTAATGAGACATAATATACAGCCTGGATTTGGAACGAATACGAACAACGATTTAAACCATACCTATCCAATCGGTTCGAGTTCTTTATATCGTAACCCATATGTAGCACCGGTTCAATCACAGAATACTGATCCATTGCTACATCGTAGGATGCGCCCCATAAATAGACCGAGTCGTAGACAAGATAGTAGACCAAATACAAGAAATGTAGATAGACAATCGTCAATTAATTCCAACAGAAATACTTTAAATAATGATCCACTATCCTCCTTATTTTCACGATTTTTTACAAATAATTTAACACAACCTAACCTGGATAATTTAACTCCTGTGATAGTTAGACCAACCCATGAAGAAATATCTAATGCAACCGAAGACATCTCGTGGAATGTAGATGTAGGTTCTGTTATGTGTCCGATTACACAAGATCGATTCGTTACCGACGATATTGTATCTCGCATACATCATTGTGGCCATTGTTTTAGTCGCGAAGCTCTTAGACATTGGTTTACACTAAGTGTATATTGTCCAGTGTGTCGGTATGATATTCGAAGTTATACAGATGACAATGATAATGATAATGATAATGATAATGATAATGATAATGATAATGATGGTAATGACAACGATGGTAATCATGATACAAACGATGAACCAATGTCTAATAATATATTCGATTCTGAAAATAATAGTACAACTAATCCCGTTTCTTCTGATATTTTAACATCGGTTACAAGACAATTGAACGAAGCACTGAACCCAACGCAAAATCAGAATAGATTAAATTTTAGCAACGACATTTCTAATAATACACAATTTAACAATTCGAATAATATAGGAGATATCGCGTTTGAATATATTATACAAACACCCGATAATGTATATTCTTCTTCGTCATTATCAAATGATAGTTTGTCATCATTATTTCGAGACGCATTTTTAGGTATGGATAATAGTAACAACACACGATAATATTCTGTGTAAAAAATATATTAAATATAATTTAATTTTTCATATATAATGGATATTTATGTAATCAGTTTAGAAAGATCAATGGATAGAAAAATTGTATTTGATAATTATAATTCGAAATATATTAAATATACTTATTTTAATGCGGTTGATGGAAAAAATATTAACATTGACCAATTGAGTAAAAATATTTTAAAGAAGGGTTCAAAAAACTATTCAAATGGTGCTATTGGTTGTGCCCAATCGCATTTAAATTTATGGGACAAGTGTATTGAATTAGATAAACCAATTATAGTACTAGAAGACGATGCCATTGTAAATAAAGATTTCAATAAACATGTAAATAACTTGATGAATAGTTTACTTCCAAAGAAATGGGATATTGTACAATTAAATTATAATTTTGATTCAGTATTAAGTTATAAAAATACAAATTTTGAAACATGTAATTGTGTTTTCAATAAAACACCTGTTACATCGGATCATATATCTAATTTTGTCACTTCCAAGATAAATGCTACCGTGGCAAAATTAAACCATTGTTTTGGAACTTCTGCTTATCTTATAAACCCGACTGGTGCTAAAATATTAAAGGAAAAATGTTTTCCATTAGATAACCGAATAATTAATATGCCGTTTTTAAATAATATATCATGCTTTACGATTGATTGTATGATGAATTCCATATATAAAGATATTGATGCATATGTATGTATTTTTCCATTTGTCATTACACCACATATTAGCGAAGAATATACTAGTACTATTTCTTAGGATATATTATACTCAATACACCCATAATAATAGTCATAATAATAGTCATAATAATAATAGTCATAATAATAGTCATAATAATAATAGTCATAATAATAATAATAATAGTCATAATATAAACGTCATCATCACTAAGTAAAGAATGAAGTAATGCTTTTCATTTTATTCTTTGTATTGTCAGTCTCTCTCAAATAAGCATCAAACAGTAATGTCTTCACTTCTTTATGTTTTAAATCGGATATTTTCGCAGCTAATTTATCGGGCTCATCAATCGTATTTTTCAAAGTATCTATTTGCATTTGAAAATTACGCTTCTTTCGTTTAAACGCGTCTATATTTTCAAGAACTAAAGCAAATACCTGTTGTACCGGTTTCATGATTTGATTGGTAATGTAAAACGAGTAATTCGGTCTGATTTTGTTCTCTATTATGTAATCAGGGTGTTCTATTTTTTCACCTTGTAAGGCTTTCTTGTTCTTTGTTTCAATATATACAAATGGTATTCTATCACCACTACTTGGTTTATTTCCCGGGTCACGCTTACCTATACGGTCAGCCAATACTTTATGTGCTATTTGTTTGGGATTTTTATAATTTGAACGAAGTGATTTTGTGATGATTAATTTGTCCATTGGATATTTCTCCTCGATTATATTTTGTAAACAAGTTTGAAGAAATTCCACAGCCTTTTGTATATTTTTCTCTTTCATAAGAATATCAATAATACCACCATACACATCTTTTACAATCGGAGCATTATCCCGGCGCTTTAATACAATACCCATACTCTTACGCTCTCCCTTATTTGGATCCTTTTCATATAACATTCCAACATATCGTTTTTTGGACAATAAACAGAATGGCATAAATGTCTTTTCATATTCCAAATCGTGCGGCTTCTTCAGAAATTTCGTTGCCATTGCACCGGCTTCTTGAGCTAATTCAATCGTAATTTCTAATGCTTTTTGACCGCGTATTTCTTCACCTTCTAATGTTTTCAAATTAAATGTAAAGAATACACTATCGGTGTCACCATATACATACTCAGCATTTGAATGAACCTTGCCAAATTTAGTATCTACAATAATATCACCATATGTTTCTTCAATTACTCGCTTCGCATAAGTCAATAGTTTACGACCGGTTGCGGTACATGATGCAGCCACATCTTTCTCGTAAAATGTACTCGTTTTTGCACCACATTGACCATACAACGAATTAGCAGTCAGTTTGTAGCTAGTCTGTCTCTTGTCCAGAATATTTTTCATAAACTCGTCTGTTTGTAGTGGAATTAATTTTCTCGTTGCTTTTCTAGATGCCAATAATTCCTCTAAAATCGAAGGCATGATTGCTCGTCCTTTTGGGAATTGTGCAAACCGACAAACCTTGGTACCGCTGTGTGTTTTTTCGGATTTGCCTCTCGCATTTGGTATCCACTTAAATGTATCATATTCCACATCTACATATTCATAGTCTGGCAAATTATCATATATAAATTTACCAGATCTGTCCTTTTCGCCTGTTTCTCGAACTGGATTTCCATTTAAATCATATTCTTTTGTCCACACCTTGCTATCATGTGATAAATTTTCACTAATCATAGAGGATGGATATAGAGAACTATAATCAACACATGCAACTGGATTATCCAAGTATAAATCGCATTTTGGATCGAGTACAATCGCTCCCTCGTATCCATCATCAAACATGGGTTTTTCTAAAACAGGCATAAGTGTCTTCTTTTCTCTACACTTCTTCGCAATATAACTCGTTAGCTTAATTCCTTGACCACGCATTACCAGGAAATTGATAGGTACGCTACAAATTTTTGCCATTTCTATATATCCTGTCATGACATCGATTTTATTCATCAAATGATGAACCAGATTACAATCCTGAATACAGTATTTCGCAATAATGGCTCTTTCATTTGGACCTTCATTTGTCATGCGGAAAATATCCTGTGGGGTAACATCATCTTTGGCCAGACCCCATTTTACATGTTTTGTCATATCTGGTGTTTCAATGCCTTCTATTTCAAATGTACCATCCTCTTTATTTACGCATGATACTTTAAACTTTTTTCCCTCTTTGTAATAGTCGGATGAATGACTCGTTTCTTCGAAATTAATATAACTACCATTTTCTAGACCAGTTAGATTTTTGCTGAATATTTTGGTAACGGTATTCGCAGTGTTAGCTGTATTGGACAAGGTGTTCGTAATATCTTGTCTTGCTGTATCATGAACATGTTCCAATTTTTTCACATCGTCACCGATAAAATACCCGGAGACAGAATCGAGCTTATAAGAAGTCAAATTATAATCGCGCCTGAAATAATTATATAAATCCACTTGAAGACGACCAGTCATCTTGATAAATCGTAAATCATGTTCACCACTGGCGATGACTATTTTACTTTCTTCAATATTTATTCGTCCTTCGTCGTCTTTATTGCCACATACCTCGCCAACATTTCTAGACAGTTTTAAGAACTCTTCTTCACAAGCATTTTCACGAGCACGAATATGCATAAATTGGTAATCAAAACCAAATATATTGTAACCTATAATAATGTCTGGGTCTTCCTTTAATATTAGGTCTTTCCATGCCAGCAATAATTCCCGCTCTGTTTTGTAGGATACAACCTCACTATTTTCAACCTCTTTAATGTCGCTACAAGTATCTAATACCACACAATTATTCAAGTATGGTTTTTCATCGCCATATTTCAGAAATGTTGATCCAATAAAGGTTACTTTGTCTCCTTCCAAATCGGGGAAATTTGCACCTTTGAAAGCAATCGTTAAATTATCCACCTTTTCTTCGCGCTTTAATAATCCTGAATTAATTAGTTCAACAATTGTCATGTCTGTATTCGCATCCTTTACTTTATTTTTCGAAGTATTCTTTTTCCCAAATTTGGAATAAGAAGAAGAATCGGCGCCGTTGTCTTGGCCGTTGTCTTGGCCGTTGTCTTGGCCGTTATCATTGTCTTCTTGTTGGTCCATTTGCATTTGTTCAAATAAACTTTCAATCGTATTTTCTCGCACAACTCTATTACAAAGATCTTTGATTGGTTGTTTAAATAATGTCTCGATTCTCTTGTTAATCTGTATCAATGATAGTTTTGGTTTTGTTTTTGGAAATACCTTGTCAATATTGATAACATCGTCATATCCGAATGCAGTTTTAATTATTTTTGCCAATTCACCGTTGGTGATTTCACCGTCATTGGCATCATAATATTCCATGATATTACCAGCGAGCTTCTTATACGATTTTACTGGCACTGGAAAATCACCATGACTACTGCTTGCTTCAATATCAAAACTACATATTTTGTAAGGAACGACAGTCTCTTTATTATTCAGTGGTACAATATCCTTATTTCCGATTTCATATTCATATTTGCATGATGTTTTCTGGTTAACTGGTCGTTTTGCCTTATTTAATGGAATAGATATCCATCCAGATGGACTAATTTCTTTAATATGAAAATAACGAAGCAATGGTGGGATATTGGCTTCATATAAATGGGTATGTGTATCTTGAAAGACATAACCATTGTCCATGAGTCTACGACCATTTTGACCATTTTCATAATATAGATTTTTTACTTTATTCAGTGCCGATGTATTATTAAATTTTAATTGTACGAATTTATACTCTTTACCAGCGTCAAATCCATACAGCTTATGTCTTTTTATAATTTTACAATCGCATATAGAGTTTTCATAATATTTCCCCACCTTTTTCTTTAAATGTGACAGGAATTCTATTTTTTTATCAATTGTCCAATCATCACCCACCTTGACATAGAAGAATGGCTTATAATCATTGACAAATACGCTGAATGTTTCACCAGATTCGTTGATTCCAAACATTTGAATGACAAACTGCTTCATATCACGCTTCATTTTATATTCTTCCCCACTATCACTACCACTTGACGATTCTTTTTCTATAACATTGTCATAGATGTTAAAATCTAGAAGGCGAAACGATTTATCCATGGTTGGCATTTGTTCAGTTAAGTATACTATTGTTTTCTGTTTATTTTCTTTATCAATTTTTTATTATAAGTATTATAAAAAATTCATATTTTTGATTATATTTTCCTTTGCTTTTCCTTTGCTTTTCCTTTGCATTTCCTTTGCATTTCCTTTGCTTTTCCTTTGCTTTTCCTTTGCATTTCCTTTGCATTTTACTATGATTAAATAGTATTATTTATAAAAAACTTTTTATTTGGATTTCCAAATTCGTCTATATTCTTATTTATATCATAATTATTTATAAATTCTTGATTTATCCCTCTGAACATTCCTTTAAAATTAGTGACTTTTTCAATATTCCAGTTGGTTATATCATGGTTAAACTGTGTGCAATTATAAAACATATAACTCATATTGGTCACATTAGAAGTGTTCCAACTGCTAATATTTTCGTTAAAAGTTGGCATAAAATAAAATAGTTTTTCAAAAGAAGTTACTTGTGATACATTCCAATTCTCTATATTTCCATACATAAAGATAGCCATTTCTTTGTTGTAATACCACTCCAATAACATAAAATGTAGATTGCTATTTGTTATACTATTATTTCTCTTAGTAAAACTAGGTTTACTGTTTAGTTCATACTTACTAATGTCTATTCTGAGACTATCGGTATTCATAATTATATTACTACTACTATTTGGAGTAATTGTTATAGTAGTATCGTTGTTATTACATTTTATCCAATAACCTATATTCGCTTGTATGTTATTATCCGTGATCAGGATAAATGTATTTGTAGATGGTTCATACCGTTGAAGTGTATTTGATTGAATATTCATTGAGGATGATGATATAGTTGCAGTCAAATTCGCATTTGATGAATTCCACCCAATGATATTCCACCCACTATTTACGGTAGTAGAAAAAGTTTCTGGTAATTCATTATCATAATTATATGATATAGTGTATGAAGAATCTGTTTGATTATTGAGAAAATACGCAGATTTTTCAGTTACACTAATAGAATTATCCGTAATAACTTCTTCAGTATACTGACCAGAGTTATAGTTATACACATTGGTATTCCCATTCACATTTTGAATCGTTCTGGAATCAAATGTATATATTATATTCAGACCTGGTTGGATATTCATGCTAATCGTTTCTTGAGTTTTAATAATATTAACACCAGTTTTACCACCAATGGTCTGATTATTGCCATATGTTAATCCAACACTATCTACAGTTGTTTGACTAACATATGCTGTTTGTAACCCAGTCCCTGTTTGTAGAGTCAATGCGAAGGCATTACTTGCAATACTGGTTACACTTGTTGGTATGATAATCGAGGTCAAAACTGTCGTATTTTGGAATGCCTTGGTTCCAATAGTGGTTAATTGAGAATTATCAGCAAATGTAACAGTAGATAACTTTGTACAATGTCTGAATGCATTGTCTCTAATGGTTATCACTTTTTCTGGAATCTCAATCGATGATAATTCATGTGCATAAGTAAACGCCCATTCTCCAATACTGGTAACGCTATCAGGAATGTCAATCGAAGTCAAACCTATCGCACCATAGAATACATAATCTTCAATACTGGTTAATTGAGAACCCGTTTCAAATGTTACCCTAGATAACTGAGTACAGGCGTCGAAGACCCGATCTCCAATGCTGGTTACACTTGCTGGAATGTCAATCGATGTAATTTTCGTATTGGATAATCCATATATTCCAATGCTGTTAAGAGATGAATTCTCTGTAAATGTTACTGAAATCAATTTAGAGCATTTATATAACGCAGTGTTTCCAATGCTTTCCACACTTGCTGGAATGGTAATGGATGTCAATATCCCTGCTTCACGGAACGCCTGGTCTCCAATACTGGTAACACCTTCTGGAATGGTAATGGAGGTCAAAGCATACGCTCTCATGAACGCAGAATCGCCAATGCTGGTTACAGTATCTCCTATATAAACGCTTACTATTTGTTGTGTTGTTATACCCTGATCTGTGTATGATGATTCGACAAGGGGTCCTGATATATCTATACTGTATATATTCCCATCATTTGTGGTAATGTGGGTTTGTGTAGCATCTTGTTCAGGTTCAGGTTCAGGCTCTGGCTCAGGTTCGGGTTCAGGTTCAGGTTCGGGTGCCGGTTCTGGTTCAGGTTCAGGTTCAGGTTCTGGTTCAGGTTCTGGCTCAGGTTCGGGTTCGGGTTCAGGTTCGGGTGCCGGTTCTGGTTCGGGTTCCGGTTCGGGTCCAGGTTCAGG